>MDSY01043988.1_pt1 | contig 12719 bp, 8 predicted proteins | sample 811131 | NCBI WGS metagenome assembly MDSY01 (sample SAMN05326643, study PRJNA326480) | marine metagenome | isolation source: seawater | place: Atlantic Ocean: South West | collected 2010
CCGACACCCTCGCCCGCATCCCGGACTGCAAGATCAACAGGATCGGAGATCTGCTCCCCTGGAATTACGCCAGATAGCGGTCAGGCCGGACGCTTACGGGGAAGGCGATGAGGTTGCCGTTGCTCTGCTGCGCCTCCGGGCTGCGCATCGCCTGTCCCCCTCCGGCTGATTGCGGAACCACGGCGCGCAGGAATCCGAAGCGCGGGCGAGGGCCCGCGCGTCATCCCCCGCCCGAAAGGCGCGGGTCATCCTGAGCTGTCCGGTGGCGAGGGGCGGACGAGCCTCGCCAAAGGCGAGCGCGTGTCGGCCCCCGTGCTTCCGCTTGAACGCGACGACCGCCGCCGCGCCTCAAATCGAGGGCGATACTGTCGGGGGTGGAGTCCCGGGTCAACAGTGAAAGTAAATCTTATTCTTGCCGCATATTTTTATACGAGATGAAGTCCAGCATAGACCATTTGGGTTACGCGTTCACCGCCGATTCAATCTCTTGGCGCTCGCGACGAAGAAATGAACTTTTACCGCACTTGGCTTGAATAAGGCGCTTGGCTAGTCTCCGCCGGATCAACCGCGAAGAGAAGGATCCGCAAGACGCCCGGCGCGAACAGGCTCGCGCCGCAAAAAAGAAAACCCCCGATGATCGGAGACCATCAGGGGCTCGGCTAACGCCGTCGTTTGACAGCCCGACGTTAGCCGCTCCCCCCAGCGCTGGCAAGAAAAGACGCCTTCGGGCGAACAGAGAAGCTGTGCCTGCGCCACTGGTCTCCGCTAGGAGAGCAGCGAATGACCACCTCCACCCGTCGCGGCGATCTCGCCGCGGCGCGCCGAAAGGCCTTCCTTTCCGAGCTCCACCGCCTGCTTGACCAGGCGGCGACGATGCTCGGCCTGTCCGATGCGGTCGCGAGCACCGGGCACGACCTCATCAACCGCATCCCCGAGGGCGCCTCCGCGCCGATCAGCCCCGCCGGGGTCGAGCGGCTCGCGGCGGAGCGCGGGGTCGACCCGCGTACCATCCGCTATCGCATCCGCAAGTTGATCGCGGCGGGGTTGGCTGAAAACCTTTGCCAGGACGGCGGGCGGCGCCGGGTTGTGCGCGACCGGCAGGGCCGCGTCGCCGAGATCTACGGCATCAGCCTCAGGCCTCTGCTGGACCGGGCTGAAGAGATTGAGACCGCCGCCGAAGCGCGCCGCGAAACCCTCGACGAACACGCCCGGCTGCGGCGCGAGATCAGCGCCATGCGCGGCCGCCTGCGCCCGGTGATCGAGGCCGGGCGCGCAGCGGCGGAGGCCTGCGCGGCATGGCGGAGCTTTCCGAGGCGCCTCGCCCATCTCGGGATCGTGCGGCTGCGGGATCTGTTCGCTCGCGTGAAGACCCTGCTGGAAGCGGTCGAAGCGCCCGGCGCCGCCTGTGGACAACCCGCCGAGGGCCGGAAAAATCTGTCCGACCGGCCGGAAAAAATTGAGCGACCATACAAGACACATCAATCCTCTTCAGAGACCTGTAATCCCGAAGCGGCGCGACAGGCCCGCGCCGTCGCCTGTGGCCTCCAGCACGTCACCCTGCCCATGGCGCTGGAGCTCCTGCCCTGGGACTGGCGCGGCGACCTGCACCGCTACAGCGCGCCGAGCTGGGAGGCGGTCGCGCAGATCGCCTGCGAGCGAGCGCAGCGCGAAGGCCTGCGGCCGGATGCCTGGAGCTGCGCAGAAGCCGCCCTGGGCCGTTCCGGCGCCGCGGTGCTGGCGCTGGCCGCCTTCGCCGGGGCGGAGACGCGCGGGGGCGCTGTGCGAAACCCCGGCGGATGGGTGCGGCGGATGGCGGAGTTAGCCGAGGAGGGTCAGGCGCGGTTGCATCGCTCGGTGTTCGGGGTCCTCGCGGAGACGGAAAGCGGGAGCGCCCGGGCGCTGGCAGCGCCGCAATGCAAGCGGAAATAATGCGATTACAAATTAAACCCGATTAATCGATTACCTTTTAAATTAGATGCTAATTTTTTATTAAAAAATTTGGAATGTGTCCTGATGCATTATTCATTAATAACGCGCGAAAACGGGTCATCAAAAGGGGGGGCATTTTGAAGCCGGATAGGAATTATTTTTTCTAATTTTCTCTACGCATCAATCTGAGCAAGGCGTAGCGCCCTGCCGAACTGGCGGTCCTGACCAGTTCGGCCTTGAACATCCTCGCCGGTCGGGCGAAAGATGTCGGGCAATTGGATTGCGTGAACATGCCTCGCTCTCAAGGGGCGGAAGCTGCCGTCCGATTCATGGCGAGCGCTGAACGGCACGCATACGCGAAACGCCAAGGCATTGACATACCTACGCTCTCGGGTTCGGCGGCGATGGGGTGAGAAACGTATAGGCCGAACTGCCTCATGCAGTCGGAGTCCAAGGGTTAAGATGGGTCGCAAAGCAACGATATATCTGGATTATCAGGCGACGACGCCCCTTGATCCCGATGTGCGCGACGCGATGCTGCCCTATCTTGGCGAGCGGTTCGGCAATCCACATTCCGAGCATTTCCTCGGCTGGCAGGCGGCCGAGGCTGTGGACGATGCACGCACCGCCGTTGCTGATCTGGTTGGGGCTGCGCCTGGCGAGGTTCTTCTGACGAGCGGAGCGACTGAGGGCAATAATCTGGCGTTGCTGGGCGCTGCGCAGCGCTCGGCGCGCAGGCACATCATCACTACCTCGATTGAGCACAAAAGCGTTCTAGGGCCCTTGGAGGCTCTCGCGAAGCAGGGGTGGGAGGTCGAGAGGCTTCCTGTTGGCGAGAGTGGCGTCCTCGATGCCGAACTGGTTGCTCGCGCGCTTAGGAAAGATACGGGGCTTGTCTCCGTTATGGCAGCCAACAACGAGATTGGCACCTTGCAGCCGATTGCCGAAATCGGGGCGCTTTGCGCAGACGCTGGTGCGCTTTTTCACTGCGATGCAGCGCAGCTGGCCGGGAAGCGGCCGCTCGATATGGTCGCGTCCAATATCGATCTGCTCAGCCTTTCGGCCCACAAACTCTATGGCCCTAAAGGCATCGGCGCTCTTGTCATCGCGAACAATGTCAGGGAGCGCGTTGCGCCTGTTCTCTATGGCGGGGGGCAGCAGGAGGGCATGCGCCCCGGAACGCTCGCGCCGCTGCTGTGCGCTGGCCTGGCGAGGGCAGCGCGTCTAGCGGCAGAACGCATGGATGACGATGAGGCACACACTTTTGCGCTGCGTCAGCGACTCCTCGAGGCGCTGTCTGATCGCCTCCCTCAATTCGCAATCAATGGTGACCCGAAGCGCTCCTTGAGTGGATGCGTCAATGTCCGACTTCCCGGCGCGGATGCGCATGCTTTGCTCACGATGCTGCAGGGTGATCTAGCAGCATCGCAAGGTTCTGCATGTAACGCAGGGCTCTTCGAGTCCTCCCATGTTTTGGCCGCCCTCGGGCTGAACCACGAGGAATCCGGCGCCTCTATTCGTCTCGGCTTTGGTCGCTTCACGACAGCTGAGGACGTTGAAAATGCGGTGCTTTTGCTTTCGCAGAAGGCTCAAACTGCCCGCCATGATCTAGCTGCTGAGTGAGGAGCGAATGTCGTCCTGTCAGCATGTCCTTTTCCAAATTTTCGACCTGGATAACTTGTCCAGTTGGAGCAACCCATGATGCGCGGCCCCCTTGCCAATCCCGATTTTCGCGCTCAGTTCTCTGGTCATGAGACGTTTCCCCTGCGCCACCTTTGGCTCAAGAAGGCCTACGATGAGGTGGCCCTGCAGGCTGGTGGAGCACCGAAGTCCCTTTTCTCGAATCCTGAAGCCATCGTCACATTCGGCGTCGGGAAAAACATGGTCAGCTCTATCCGCCATTGGGCTCTGACCTGTCGCGTGCTTGTTGAGGACGGGGACTGCTACAAAGCCACCAATCTAGGTGATTTCCTCTTTTCTAACGAGCAGGGGGTCGATCCGTTTCTGGAGGCTCCCGCAACACTTTGGCTGCTTCATTGGCTAATCGCCGGTTCGCCCGAGCGAAGCACAACGTGGTTCTACGCCTTTAACCACCTGACCAACCAGACTTTCGACCATCAGGCCATCGCAGGGGCAATTGGCGACTATTGCGATCAGCAGAATGCCGGCCATAAGCGCAAGGTCATCCGCGCGTCCAAGGTGACGATCAAACGCGATGTGGAGTGCTTTCTGCGCAGCTATGTTCCTGCTCAACAGGTTAAATTCAGCGACGATACCTTCGAGCCAGCACTTGTGCCGCTCGGTTTGATCCGGCCGATCAGCAGCAAGGCGTTTGAGTTCCGAAAAGGGGCGAAGCCAACACTGCCTGACGGGATCTTACTCTTCGCGCTCACCGAGTTCTGGGAGCGTTACGCACCAAATCAGAACACACTCTCTGTGGAGGCGCTCACCTATGAGCCAGGTTCGCCAGGTCGCGTGTTCAAGCTAGATGAGGCGTCCCTTGTGGCGCGCCTTGCTCAGATCGAGCAGAGCTCTGATGGCGCTTACCTTTGGACAGATACTGCCGGCGTTCGAAACGTCGCGCGCCGTTCGAGCAAGGCAGGTCCCATGGAATTTCTGGCTTCTGCGTATGATTCCGCAGATCGGAGGAATGCGGCATGACACAGTTGGATCAGGTTGTGACTGTCTCCCGTCGCTTTCAGCGTTCGGTCCGGATCGATAGCGACCTAGGCGTAGCGGGGGCCCTGCAGGGCTATGTCTGCCATGCTTCAAGCCGCATGGCGGTTGAAACAATGGCGCGCCTGTTCAAGGAAACCGGCCAGCGTGCCTTCACCTGGACCGGGCCTTATGGGGGAGGCAAGTCCAGCCTTGCCCTGCTGCTGGCAGAAGTCCTCGGGGGCAACACTCAGCAGAACCAGCTCGGCCTTGAAATTCTTGGCTCGGTGGACGGCTTTCACGAAGCCTTCCCGCAGGAAGAAGAGCCATGGCTGGTGATCCCGCTCGTTGGTCGGCGTGCTGACCCCGTGCAAGATATGCGCGACGCTCTGGTCCAGGCGGTTGCGCGTGAGGATCGCCCTGCGCGCACCAGGAAGCGTCAGGAAGACCCGACAGGGCGTGATGTCCTTGACCGCCTGTCGAAAGAGGCCGCTTCTCGGCCGAGGGCTGGTGTGGTTCTGATCATAGACGAGCTCGGCAAGTACCTTGAGGCCGCGGCCAACGGTGAGGCTGATATCCACTTCTTCCAGGAGCTTGCCGAAGCGGCGGCCAGAAGCGAAGGTCGCCTTCTGATCATTGGTATCCTGCATCAATCATTCGACCAGTATGTGCGTCGGTTTGGCAGTGAAATCCAGGAGGATTGGGCCAAGATTCAGGGGCGTTTCGTCGATATTCCCATCGTCACCGCCACTGACGAGGTGCTTGACCTTATCGGCCATGCTCTGGAGGTGACGGACCCATCGCTGTCCAACACAGCGATCGCCGATGGTGTCGCAACAGCAATCAGGCGCAGACGCCCCGGCAGCCCCGACGACCTTGAGCAGCGGCTGCAGGCCTGCTGGCCGTTGCATCCGGTCACGGCTTCGCTGATCGGCCCTCTCTCCCGTCGGCGTTTCGGGCAGAATGAGCGCAGTGTCTTTGGCTTCCTCAATTCCAGTGAGCCGTACGGCTTTCAGGAGTTCCTGAGGACGCACGGAGCCGAAGATGGGCTCTACGGCCCGGCCCAGCTCTGGGACTATCTGCAAGCCAATTTGGAGCCCGCCATTCTGGCTTCTCCAGACGCGCACCGTTGGGCTTCAGCCGTAGATGCTTTGCAGCGCGCCGAGCGGCAGGGGGAGCCGCTCCATCTGCAGCTGATTAAGAGCATTGCTGTCATCGAGCTCTTCAATGGCGGTAGCGGGGTCATGCCGGAGCGGAGCATTCTGCTCTCTTGCGTGCCTGGCACGAAGCCGGACAGGCTCGATGAAGCGTTGCAGGAACTCAAGGCCTGGTCGGTGATTACTCACCGCAGCCATCTGGATGCGTTTGCGCTCTTCGCAGGCAGTGACTTTGATCTGGCAGAGGCGGTAGCGGAGGCGTCCGCTCATGGCGGCGAGCTATCCCTTGAAGCTCTGTCCGATGTCGCCGGACTTCAGCCCATCCTTGCCAAGAAGCACTATTTCCAGACGGGAACGCTGCGTTGGTTCACGCCGTCTCTCGCATCGAGCCAGGTTTTGCCCAAACAGGTGGAGCGTTTCGATCCGTCCGGAGGCGCATCTGGTCAGTTTATGCTGGTCATTCCCAGTGTCGAGGCGAGCCACGAGAACCTATCGGAGCTGTGCGCAGAGGCGTCCAGACGCGCCGGCCTCTATCCTGTGGCCGTGGGACTGCCGCCCAATGCGGATCTGATCAGATTGATCGGTACAGAGTACCAGACCCTTCGGTCCATCAATCGGAGCCACCCCGCCCTTGAGGGGGACGCGGTTGCCCGGCGCGAGCTTGAAGCACGGCTTACTGTCGTCAGTGCGGAACTGGAAGAGGCCCTGTGGAGCGGTTTCCTGCAGGCGAGTTGGTACATTCGCGGCCAGGTGCATGCAGCTGGTTCCAGCCAGGCGGTAGCGAGTCTTGCGACCCGGCTGGCGGATGAGACTTTCCCGGATTCGCCGCATATCCGCAGCGAGTTGGTCAACCGCGAGCAACCTTCCAGCAACAGCCAGGCTGCGGTGCGCGCCCTGTTGCATGCCATGGTCAATGTGCCCGGTGAAGATGGACTGGGGATCAACGGCTATCCCGCTGAAATGGGGCTCTACTGCACGGTTCTGAAGTCACTTCGCCTACACAAGGAGACCAACGACGGGTTCGGATTTCACCCTCCGTCCGGCAAAGCCGGACAGACTCTGCTGCCTATGTGGCGCGCTGCTGAAAAGCAGACGCGAGAGGCCGAGGGCGCTGTCCAGCTTCAGGACATCTACCAGCTTTGGAGGCAGCCCCCCTTCGGCATTCGCTCTGGTCTGCTGCCGGTGCTCGCGACCGCCTTCATCCTGGCCAACCACAGCACGATGGCCGTCTATGTGGAGGGAGTGTTCCAACCTGAGATCAACGATCATGTCGTCGATCTTCTGTTGCAGGACGCATCGGTTATCTCGCTGCGCTATGTCGATCCCAAAACCGATGGGAAGCTCTTGTTGGAAGCGCTCAGGGATGAGCTGAGCGACATCACGGGCCGTCAGGCCAAGGCCAATCCGCTGGGTATTGGTCAGGCGCTCGTCGAGTTCGTGATGCGTCTGCCGGAATGGACCCGTCGTACGTCCTCGGTCTCTCAGCCCGCACAGAAGCTGCGCCTGTTGCTGCTGAAGGCCAGCGACCCCTACCGGACGATCTTCGTCGACCTGGCGGCGCTGTCTGCCTCCACGGCGCCCAATGACATGGCGCACGATATCGGTGCGTTGCTGCGCGAGCTCGATGCGGCTTACCAGGCCATGCTGGATGGCCTGCAGGCCAAGATGATGGATGCCCTGGCCCACCGGAACAGAGACCTCGATGAGCTGCGGCTACGGGCAGAGACGGTGCAAGGCATCTCAGGCAATCTGCGGCTCGATGCCTTTGCATCCAGATTGCAGAACTTCACCGGCAGCGTCGCTGACATGGAAGCGCTCGCGGGCCTGCTGGCCAACAAGCCACCGCGCAACTGGAGCGACCTTGAGCCCAACAAGGCAGCGTTGGAGGCCGCGCATCTCGCGCTCGAATTCCGGCAGGCCGAGATGCTTGCGCAGGTGCAGGGCCGCGCGCCGACGCGGCATGCGCTTGGCATCGTGGTGGGAACCGGCGAGCAAGGCGCGTCAGCCCTGAGATCGGTCGAGCTTTCTGGGAAAGAGATGTCGGCTGCAAAGGCCATCGCATCTTCTCTACAGGAGGTTCTTGCGGCGGCAGGCGTCAGCGAAGAAGTCGCTCTTGCCGCGCTCGCGGAAGCAGGTCTTCTGCGCATGGCCGTCGATGATGATGAACAAAGGACACAGACCGGATGAGCACGCGGCACGTACTAGGCCTGTCCGGAGGACGCGATAGCGCAGCTCTGGCCGTCTTCATGCGCCAGACCTATCCCGACCTTCCCGTCGAGTATTTCTTCACCGACACGGGGAAGGAGCTGCCGGAGGTCTATGAGTATCTCGGGCGGCTGGAGGGCTTTCTCGGTCGGCCGATCTCGTATCTCAATCCGGACCGGGATTTCGATTTCTGGCTCAAGGAATATGGGAACTTCCTTCCCTCTCCCCGCACCCGCTGGTGCACCCGCCAGCTCAAGCTGCGGCCCTTCGAGAAGTGGGTGAAGGGCGATCTGGAGAGCGGCACGGAAGTCATCAGCTATGTCGCCATCCGTGCCGATGAACCGGCACGCACGGGAATGCAGGCAACCCATCCCAACCTGAAGGTGACTTTCCCGCTACGGGAACACGGGCTCGACAAAGCCGCCGTGATCGAGCTGCTTGAATCTTCCGGGCTTGGGTTGCCCGCCTATTATGACTGGCGATCCCGCAGCGGCTGCACTTTCTGCTTCTATCAGCAGAAAATTGAATGGGTGCGCCTGATGCGCACCCACCCGGAAGCCTTCGAAGAAGCCAAGGCCTACGAGAAGACGGCTCTGGAGCACGGCTCCCCTTTCACCTGGAGCGACCGTGAATCCCTGAGCGAGCTGGAGCAGCCGGATCGCGTTCAGCAAATCGAAGAGGACTATCGCGCTCGCCTGGAGCGTGCAAAAAAACGCAGACTCCAGAATCCCTTGCGGGCCAACCTCGATGAAGTAGAAATTGATGAGGCCTACGGCTTAGCCGAGATCTCATCGTCCTGCCTGATCTGTCACAAGTAGACGCATTTTTCTCGCCCCTGGAAGGGGGCCGCACAGTAAACCCCTCCTCTACCCAGTTGAGAATTTAGATAAAATTAAAAAAATGTCAACTAGATACAGCTGGTCAGAGATACCCTCAATAAGAGGCGTTCCGGGAATTTATGCGTGGTACTATATGCATGAATTGACAAAATTAGATGTTGATTCAATAATAGAGCGCGCGAGCTCTCTGATAGAGCAGGGACGCCGAAGCGATGCTCGGGACGCGATAGAGGATTTCCTCGAGCATTTCGTTTTCAGGTATTTTGTCGAGAGCCCATACCAAGCCATTGTTCGCGGCCCCTTGAAGCCGACCTACCAGGGTCAGCTTCATCACAGCCCCAGTGTGTCATCGGCACTCATCGAGCGTCTACTGAATGACCCAAAGCGACTGAGAACGATCAAGAACGTTCTTGAGACATCCGCACCGGACTTCGCCAGTCCCATATATATCGGCATGTCTGAGAATCTCGGTCGGCGCCTTATGCATCACCGCAAGCTAATTGGAAAATTCCGAGATACGCTGTCCGATGTGGCGCTGCCCCAAGATTCAGAGCTCCAATCTGATCAGCGGGATCAGAGCTTCGCCCGCCAGATTGCCGAGCGCAGGATCAATCCACAGCGCCTTTTTGTGATGATCCGACAGATTGATGCCGACAGCAACCAATCTGTCGACCTGGAAAACATCCTGAACCGCATACACCACCCTCTTTTGGGAAGGAACTAACCTGATGCCTCTCGAACTCACCCAAGAATCCGCGCTCAACCTGACACTGAAAGGCTCCGTGGGTTCCTTCAAGGTGGGCACCGGGCGGCCGGGTCAGAACTCACTGGAAGTGAAGTATTTTCTGACTCATGTCGGGCTAGATTTTGCCTCCGGGGCCAACCAGGCCGTCCTGGACCACATGGCCCCCGTCCGCGAGCTGTTCGACTTCGAGGAGCTGGATTTTGATGAGATCATGCAACGCGATATCGACGATGCCCGCGTTTCCTCCGAACTCATCCCCTATCTTCTCGACGCCACATCCGCAGACCTGATCAAGCTGTTCCCGCCCATCGTTGTGGTGGTTCTTCCGGTTCAGGATAATGCGAATAAGCCGGGTGATTTATACCCAGAGATTTTCGAGGTGGAAACGCCAGAAGAAGAAAATAGGCACGGGAAATACACTTTGCGCTCTGGCCCGATTGGAAGGGAAGCATTCCAGTTCGAGCAGCCCATCTATAATGGCGACAGACTATCTCATGATCTGGTTGTGTTTAAAATGAACACAAGCCGGACGCGCTTGGTGATTGTCGATGGGCAGCACCGAGCAATGGCACTTCTTGCTCTATTCAGAAATATAAAGGATAAGTGGTCCGACGATAAGCGCGCGCCCTTTAAGGACTATTACGCAGAGTGGACCCCCAACTATATTCGAGAGTTTCAGCTTGGTCATATAAATTTGCCGGTTATGTTTTGCACTTTCCCAGGCCTGTCAGAAGGATATAGTGGTGAATCCAGCCTGAAAATGGCTGCGCGTCAAATTTTTCTAACCCTCAACAAAACAGCGCGCCAAGTGTCCGACTCGCGCAACACTCTTCTTGATGATAACGACATAATTGCATTCCTTCTTCGTAGGTGCCTGTCTGAAATTAAGAATAAAGATGCCAGGTCTCCTTACTCATTGAGAATATTCAACGTGGAACTTGACCAGTTTGGGGATCGCATGAAGATCAGCACCCCTATCGCGTTGACTGGTGTTAACCATGTATATTACATGATCGAGCATCTAATGCTCAATGATCGCGATAGTGATGTCAGCGGTGCGAAGCCTCGAAATGGCAAGTTCTCCATCCGCCAGGATCTCGACACTTACGGCCTGATGGAGCGCCTCGATGGGCGCAACATGCTGGGCGCAGAGGCGGCAGCGGCAACTCGCCGAAAGTCATTCACGATGAAAGCCGCCAACACGCTGGGAGACAGCTTCGCGAAACGCTTTGGCCATTACATCGTCTCGACCTTCGAACGTTTTAGGCCCTTTGATTGTCATTGCCGGGCCGTACTTGCCCTTGAGCAGCACCTTCAGACCCTCGGAGATCGCAAACTTCGCCCCATACTGTTTGAGGGGCAAGGTATCGGCCGAGTGTTCGACGCGCATCGCGAAAGCCTGAAACTGCGGCTCAAAAACAACGCGTTCGAAACAGACGTTCCCAAGATAGAAGAGTTAAAGCAAAATCTTGATGCAACCGCCAAGCGCATGGAGGCTTCAGTTGAAAACTTCGAGAGAGATAGGACGTCTCGTTATCTTGATGGTGCGACTAATAAGAATTCGATGAAGGTCGATGGAGAATACCATCCAAAGGTGCACTCCTTCCTGAAAACTATGTATGATAATATATTTACCACCGTAGCTTTTCAGACGGCAATCGTATGCACCTTCTTTGGCGAGATGGAGCGCGTGGGAAAGCAGAATGATCTCGAAGAGGTCAATCGACTGTATGATGAATATATCGAAATCCTAAACGATTTTTTCATGCCTAGCAGTGCCAGCCAGTTCAAAAAATTGGTGAGGCTTTTTGCCGGTGAACTTGACGGTGAAATCAACGAATGGAAGGTGGCTGGCTCGCGTCACACCTTCCGGCAAATCGTCTATCGCGGAGAAATGCAGCCAGATCAGTGGCCAAAATACAAATATCTTATTCTTGAAATATGGCGACCTGAAAATGTGTCTCTTAAAGCATCTATTGACGGAGAGCGCACACGCTGTCGTGCTCAGATATTCAAAAGCCTGCACGAGTCCTACCTAAAAGAATATCTGAACACACACACAAAAAGCACGGATGACCTGGAGAAGGATGATCATGCGATTATCTTCTCTGACGCCTGCTCGGCCTACACATCGTTTCTTAAGGTGCTCAATAAATCCAGCGAAATACCGAGTGAAAAATCCATGAGGGGCTTCATAGAAGACCACTGGGATGATCAGTCAATTAATTCCGAAGAGGACGAGGCTTGGGAAGATATGGTATCTGAAGATCAATCTATATCTTGAGACATGTGCGCTTTTATCTTGGATCCAATTTTAGATTGATCCCGCCATACTCACCGATTCCTCAACAACGACACCGAAAGAGCTGATCAGGCGATGTTTGAGTGGCCAGGCGCACCGGCGCCTGGCTGGTTTTTTTCATGCCGGACAAACCTCGTGCAGAATGCCTTCGTGGAGAGCTTCTAGGGGTCGTTTGCAGGGGGGGCAAAATCCTACCCTAAGCGCCGAGAACGCGCCTCCCGTTCTCGCGTAGCTCCCCCTTCGGTCCGACGTAGCGGTAGAGCGTGACCGGCTTGACGCCGAGCTCGGCCGCGAGCTCGGCGACGGATGTGTCGCGATTGGCCATGGCCGCCTGGGCAAGCCGGACCTGGGCCTTGGTCAGCGCGAATTTCCGCCCCCCTTTGCGCCCGCGCGCCCGGGCGGCGGCGAGCCCTGCGACGGTGCGCTCGCGGATCAACTCGCGCTCGAATTCGGCGAGCGCGGCGAAGATGCCGAAGACCAGACGCCCCGCCGGCGTGGTCGTGTCGATCTGCGCGCCCTGACCGCCGAGCACGCGCAGCCCGATCCCGCGCTCGGTCAGATCCTGCACGACATTGACCAGGTGGCGCAGGTCGCGCCCGAGGCGGTCGAGTTTCCACACGACCAGCACGTCACCGCTGCGCAGCGCCTTGAGGCAGGCGTCGAGACCTGGGCGGGTGTCGCGCTTGCCGGAGACCTGATCCTCGTAGATCGCCTCGGCGCCGACCCCCGCCTCGAGCAGCGCGTCGCGCTGAAGGTCGAGGCTCTGGGAGCCGTCGGCTTTCGAGATGTGTCAATCGGCGCCGAACTTTGACCCCTTATCGGCGTCCAACACTGACCCCTCTGGGAGCACGGTAGGCCGGCCCCAGGCGGCGTAGCTTCCAAGCGGC
>MDSY01047334.1_pt1 | contig 12716 bp, 23 predicted proteins | sample 811131 | NCBI WGS metagenome assembly MDSY01 (sample SAMN05326643, study PRJNA326480) | marine metagenome | isolation source: seawater | place: Atlantic Ocean: South West | collected 2010
AGGTAGTTGGTGAGCGGGTTATCGACATCATTTGTCGCCGCAATCGGGTACTGTTGTGTCGCCGTCGGTATGTATGCGCCACGACTCAGGGTGCCCACAGCCCACACCTGCTCCAAGTAGTTGTATGACACATAGTTAGTGATGTCTGAGCTGTTAGATCCAATAGGGTAATACCACGTTACCTCAGAGTAATCGGCATTTGTCGTCGCAAATACCTTGTATATCTGATCATAATTAAGGTTGTCAAAAACATACCTGTGAACAGAGCATGGCAGTCTCTGCACCGCGCCCCTGTAAACGTAGAAGCCGCCGGGGTCCATAAAGTACAGGGTGTCAGCCGCCACGACAGCGGCATTAGGAGATGCGAATCGAACGTGCTCTGCCACTGGGGTGAATGAAAAAACAAACGGCGCCCCAACAAACCGCATCGACGTAAGCCCATTGTCGGTGCTTATGATTATTTCCTGTCTTGTCTTCAGTGCGCCTATGATCTGAGTGCCAACAGACAGAACCTGACCACCGGCACTGTTTGTAGCCGTCGGCGTCCAGTCTGCAACATTCTCCTGATCAGACCAGCGAACTAAAAGCGGATCTAAATCTGATCCCCCAATAGGATTTGCGCCAAAACAAATGACATGGCGATCTATGTCCGAAACCATTACCTGAAGCGCGGCTGTCGGCGTATTGCTTGCCCCGCTCAAGGTGCTGATATCAACCGCTCTAGTGGAAAGACCTGATGACTTGTCCCAAAAAAAGACACTACCTGTCCGAGGGTTGAAGATTAAATCGTCACCGAAAGCGTCCTGACTAAACAGCCTAAGTTGATTTGCCAGTGTTATCGATGTCACAGAACCCCACGCGCCTGCGTTCCATGCGCCCACACCCCATCCAGTTGACGATACATAGCTGTTCAGCCCTGTAGTGAGCTGATATGCCGCCGTTACAGATCCGCCGCCATTTCCTGTGTCACTGGAGTTTGCGGTCACGGCGGCTCCGCTGGTGTCCACTGCCGCTATGGTGTAGGTGTTAGCTGTAAGGACAACAACCACCTGATACTCCTGATTAAGCACCGCCGCAGTAATATTTCCGCCGAGCGTAGCCGCCCCAGAGTAAGTTACAAAGTCACCTGCCGTAGCGCCATGAGAGCTGTCTGTTACGGTGATTGATGAGGAGCCGTTTGTGGCCGCAAAAGTCGCGGCGTTAGTTGTCGTAGCTCTGATCGGCGTCACGTCGTTTAGCGACTTACCTGACTCAATGTAGAACTTTAGGTTTGTGCCGATACCTAGAAATGTCTGACCATCCTTTGTGCCCCAGTCCATTAACGAACGGGCCACGCCCTTGATTGTGCCTGCTATGTACTTCTGCCAGCCACCAATCTTCTCAACACGACCTTTGCGAAAGCGTATCTTGTCAGAATCAAACCAGCCAGAATCGGCGGTGTACTGGGTGCCTTCCTTGTTTATGCCGGGGGCAAATGCAATCTTCGACAGCGGCACGGTTACACCTCGCTAATACGACCAAACAGTTGGGTATGGCCGATCATAATCCCAATCCAAATGCACAAAACGCCCCTCACCCTTCTGATTAACACCTATTCTTGGGCACCCATGAGCCAGTGCAACCTCTATCAGCTTGTAGGCATCGCCCCTGCTGACACCAATATCAACAGCCTTACCTGTGCAATGCGCTCCCGGCTGTTGTTTTTTTGCCTCTATCGGGTGATCAGCACAGCGATAACCGCTGTTAACAGGCATGGGGCCAAACTCTCTGCGAATTGCATTCAGAATCTTGAGCACACCCTCATCAAACTTGTACTTGCCGCAGTGTTGACACTTCAGCTCGTCCTCTGAGAAGTAGCTCACTCCTTCTTGCCCTGCCCCAAAAACAGCCCAAAAACAGCCGTCATGGCGCCCGTACACACGGAAACCAAACCGGCCTGCTCAAAAGTGGGGTCTGACAAAGTTGTAAACCAGTGAATTACGTCCCACGTTGCCCATGCCATCATCAGAACCAGCACTCTTGGTACGACGCGCCACTTATCAAATGTCTCTGGTGTCATTTTTCTCGAGCTATGTTTTTGGTTTTTTCAAGGGTTCGTAAACCACCAAGACCGAGCATTCCGAGAAGAACTGTGAGTAGGCTTTCCATCTCAAATACAGGTAATTCAGGGGTGTCAACACCAGCCACTGCAATCCCAAAAACAACGAGAGGCTGGCCAACAAAGTGCCAAGCCAGAGCAACACCACAAGTCCACCCAACAAATGGCCTCCACCCTGCGACAAACAGTGACTTATGCGCCGCTTCGGCCTTGTTGATTTCCAACTGGCCCTTGGCAAGCTCCTGTGCGTGTCGTTCGGACATGGTTGCAATTTCATGCGCCAACCTCGCCTTTTCATCTGCATCTGGAATAAATTTGTCCAACAACCCCGTGACCGGCCCAATCAACGCCTGCAACATAGCTTAGCCCCTCAAGTACACTGCAAGCGAGACGCCTGCCGTGACTACAATCCAGAATACCCGCTCCCCAAACTGAAGCGTTCTGGAGTTAGTTAGCACACTACTGGTCAGTGTTTTGATGTCATCAGCATGCCGGTCAATCTGCTTTTCATGGCGCTCTAGTCGCTTGAACGCCGAAAGCAGTCTTTCCTCTATCCGGGCAAAGTCAGCTACTGAATAGGACACCTTGTCGAGCTTACTTTCAATTCGCTCTAATCTTTGCTCGTTCACTTCCAGAACTTACTCCACGCCTTACGGAGAGCCTTTTTGGCCTTTTTCAGGCGCAATCTAAGGTCAGTCTGAAGAGTCCAGATACGGCCCTTTATGCGAGCCACTACACTCCTGACATCACGCCGAGTCTGAGTAATTCCGCGTGCAACCTTCACCCTAAGACTTTTACGAGCCATCCCAAGGATCACCGTCGTTGCACCTGTCCTGCCATTCGATTTCTTCAAACGTCTGGATGCCGGTAGGCTCGTAATAGTCACACATATCGTAAATGCCATCGTCATTGACATCGCAAACTTTCTGCCACGCGGTCATGTTGAAGTTCAGTCCTTCTGACCAAGGAACATACGTCTCACACCACTGCGGACTGCCTAACTCGCCCTCGCCACTCGGTTCTTGGTACACATGATCACGCTTGACGCTTGGCGACACCTTTCTCAAATCTATGTCGCCGTCACCCCACTGCTTGAAGTGGTATAGCTGAGAGTAATCACTGACGTACACTTTCTCGTTATTCTCCACGGTGTACTGTGTACCGTCGTCATACAGAATAACTGTCTTCGCCATGACAGACGCAGACACAAAGCCCAGCAAGATAAACAGTCTTTTCATGATGCTCCCCGTATAAATATTACCGTCCCGTAAATTATACTAGCCCCCACCGCCAAACCGACAAGCAAAAGAGCCCCGTCGACAAACATCCGGCGTCTTCGCCTTTGCTTGTATATGGCTTGCTCGCGTTGAGCCTTAATTTTTCTGCGAAGCATGATCATCTCCTGATAAGTTTCGACGCCATACGCCCAAACGATCAGCTCTCTGATTTGCTTCTCTTGCTCTTCTAGCTTTTTCTTTGCAATGACGCTATTAAGCGCCTGCTGTTCAACGGTATTCCCATCAAACAGTTTCTTAAATATACCGGGACTTTCCGCTTCTTTTTCGATTTGCTTGATATCAGCCGCATAGCCATACCAAGCCCCGAGCTTCTGCGCTACATGCTCAATCTCTGCGCCTCTGTCTACCAGCGTCTTGATGCCCTTGAACGTGGTAGACGCCATCGCGATCATGGATAACGGGTCCATTAGTCATTGCTTTCTGCTTCTGGCTCGACCTGACTTTCAGCCTGCTCTTTGATCTTAACAACCAGTGGCCATGCGCCGGATTTAGTGGGCATTTCGCCTAAAACCTGTAGCACTGAGTTAACTTCCTCTACACTAAGCTCTAGCTTGACGACCACGGAACGCCTTCGCCTGTCGTGGGGTTAGCCTCTTCTGCAATTTGTGCGTCAACGCCGGCTTCGATGCCGGTCACTTCATCTGCGCCTAAAGCCGCTTTAGCCCAACCAACGGCAGTTGCTTCTGTAATATCAGCCCACTCAACAAAAGACCCGCTCGGAGCCGCAAGCCCTACAGACCCATAAGATGATCCGCTGTGATCGCCATCAGTTTTTGAACAGCGCCAGTGTACGGTAGTCACTACGTTAGTTTTGCCGCCTGACGAAACATCGTAGTCCATTCCGCCTACAGTCCATGCATGTGCCATGGTTTATGCTCCTTTTAGTGCCGCTACTTCGGCCTTCAAATCTTGTATTTCCTTAATCATCATAGGGACAAGTTTGGCATGATCGACAGCCATAGTTTTGTCATCATCATCCCCTACGCTAACCGCTTCCGGTGCCACTTCAATCAGCTCTTGTGCGATCACGCCGTACTTTTGATGAGTCCCGTCTGCCTTCCAATCGAAAGCATGCTCAATCTCTGCACCTCTGTTTACTAGCGTCTGTATACCTTTGAAGGTGGTCGACGCCATGGCAATTAAAGATAAAGGATCCATTCATTATGACTTTAAAGGCTCAACAATTACTTTACCGTTATCGTCTGTCCACTCTGTGTCAAGCATGTGTTTATCACAACGTTCACCAACTACCATCCAAGACACAGTATCTGTGCAAGACGCCTGCGCAGTAATTGTTAGTACATTGCCAGAAACAGAACCTTTTACAGCAGTCCATCCAGACTCGTTGCTAGTAAAACACTGAACATTAGTGTTAAGCGAAACAAAAGTACCAGCAGACATTGTTGCAACAGTATCTAAATTTACGGTTGCAGATCCATCAACAAGATCAACTTTACCTCGGTAAATTAAGTCTGCTTGTGGCCCTTCTATAAAAGAATGAACTAAATGGTGCGTATCTTTTTTGGCATCTAATGGATGATCAATCTTAAATGATCCAGAACCTTTAGAAAACGCACCAGTTACAGATACTGCACCACTTGCGGCAATTCTCATTCTTTCTGTTACAGCCGTGTTTGTTGTTACATTTCTAGTACCAAAAACAATGTCGGCTTTTGTGCCGCCAGAATCTGATGTTGTGATCGCGGCAATCTCTACGGGCGGCTCTGTGTAACTTCCAGCCGTGTACCCAAAACCAATAGAGTACATCCCGCTACCCGTGAATGTCTCTTGACCGACTTGAAACATCGGACTGCCAAAGGCTGTTGGCGGGGTGTCGTTAATAACAACTCTTGCGCCAGCATGGTTTGAAGATGAGCCAATTGAGATGTCGCCAGAGCTATTAATACGCATACGCTCATTAAAGCCGCCCGTGCTAAACAACAAATCTCCAGATGAGTCTGTTGCCGCAAGGCCCACATTGTTTGCATCTGATGAGTAATTAAATAAAGTACCTTTAGTTGTACCGCCAGTTGCTACAAAAACCTCTCCACCAGCAGAGCCGTTTAATGTCAATGATCCATAGGTTGATCCGGTACTTGAAGGGCTCGCCGTACCAATCCCCACGCTACCCGCACTATTAACGCGCATTTTTTCAGCGGCGGCTTCACTTGCGCCTGTTTTAAATACAAGCGAAGTAGCATTGCTAGAGGCGCTAAAATCACCCTCAGATACAGCTTCTATGCCCGCGGCAACCAGTATTGCGTCTGTGCCTGCGCCCTCATCGGGAGCCTGAAAGTTAATTACACCCAGCTTGTCATCTGCGGCAATATCTGTATCGCCGGTGGCTAACAAGAACGTGGGAAACTTGTCGTCCCCGGTATTGGCGTGTTTAAGTGTCAGACCCGTATCTGCAACGTGCGTCAGCGTGATGTCTTGATCATCGCCAAAAAACACAACGGCACCGTCTGCAAGGTACAGATCAGACCACTCCAAAGAGGTTGATCCTAATGTTGCGCCATCGCTAGCATCCGGGACTACCGCCGTGCTGGCGGTTATAGTGGTGCCAGTAATGGTTGTGGCAGTGATTGCGGCGGCAGAAGCACCGCCGATAACGGTGCCGTCAATAGCTCCACCGTTGATGTCAGCAGTGGCAATAGTTGCGCCTGTCACTGTCAAGTCAACATTAACGTCTGTGACTGTGGCCCCTGATCCACCGCCATTAAACTTCAGCAGAACATCTGCGCCGTTTACAATCTCAAAGTCATTGGATGCGTTGTAAGTGCCCTGAAAGACAATAACTGACCGGCTACTAGACAGGCTGTTGCGGATGTGAACAATTTTCTCCGCGTTATTTGGCGTGAGTTGCACATACGCCGTGCCGCCCAAATCTCCGCCATCCACAAACTCAATAAACTTGTTTCTACCATTAGATGAGGCACCATCCGTTATGGGCAGGGCTGTAGGAGATCCAGAGCTTCCCGCAGACGAAAGCGTGATTGAAATAATTCCATTAACCGCCTCATCTAAGATGTCAAAGTTAGTGTTGGTGGTATCGCCCCATGTCCCTGACTGCTCGCCAGTTCCAATCTTCTCAATACCAAGGTTAGTTGTATAAGTGCTGGCCATTAACCAATCCTCTTATGCCGCAATATCTTCATAGTTTGGCGTTTGTGACGGAGCCACCTCTGTCCATCCGGGTGACTGCGACGGACTTATTGTCGAGTACCCTGCTGACTGAGAAGGACTTATTTCTGAATTGCCCGCAGACTGAGAGGGCTCAATCTCTACATAATTTGGTGTTTGATCTGGAACAATTACACCCCAGACCAGTGCAGAACCAACCTCGCCCGAGCCAGACACGCCCTCTACGGACACGCCCGCTTGAGCCACGGTGGTAACAGACCCAACACCTCCGGTAGCCGAAACGCCCGTAACGTCTACATTGTTAACAGTCTGAATCGTAACGGAGCCGACAGCGCCCGTTGCCGCAAGACCTGTTGCAGAAACACTTGCGCCCGCTGTCGTAGTGACTGAGCCAACCGATCCGGTTGCCGCAAGCCCTGTAACACTTGTGTTTGAATCTGCGGTGGTTGTTACCGACCCCACAGAACCTGTTGCCGCAAGCCCCGTAACACTTACGTTAGCCTCAGCAACAACAGTGACCGAGCCCACAGAGCCAGTTGCAGAGAGTCCCGTGACGCTTACACTGGCCCCTGCTGTAACCGTTGCGGAACCAACCGAGCCTGTAGCGGAAAGCCCTGTAACAGATACGCTTGCGTCGGCAGGGACCGAAACAGATCCTACGCCACCTGTAGCTCCTGAGTTGGTGACACTACCCTCATTCCAGCCGAGGGCGCCCCAGCCATCTCGCCCCCACCCAGTGAGGGGGACAATGACATCAGCCATTACGCTATCCGAATAATCGCGTTACTCGCATCAGCCGTGGGAAACACAATCGTAAAATCTCCGGCTGTAGATGTCTTATCTGCGCCAAAGTCCAGCACAACAACAGTTGGATCTCCTGATGCGCTGTCGTTGTATATCAACGCTCCCCGAGCGGTCACAGTCGCCGTGCTAAATGTTAAGTCAGAAAAGTCCGTAAACGCCGTAGTGCTGGACGTTGTTGGATCTACTCTAGTCAAGGATGCTCCGCCAGCAGTGTATCCAGTCCCGCTAACCTCATTCGATGTGGTGTATGCAGTTGTCGCCGCAGTAAAAGAGGCACTGTTGGTATACATGGCCAGTTTGAACGTGCTTCCACCAGAGTTCTTGAAATTGTGTACGCCCTCAAGCAATTCCTTCTTGAACGAGGTACACATAAAGTTTCCACTAAACGCCATTCAGAGCCTCCTGATAGCCTCGGCTAGGTCTTTTTGCCCTGCTTCTACCAGAGCGTTGTAAATAGTAGTGCGATCACTGTTTATGGCTTCACGCATGTAAAACAGCAAAACAGCGCGAATGTCGTCGCGATATGCAAGCGCCTGATCCTTTAGTGCCTGTGGCGCGGAAGACGACACATTTATAATGCGGTCTAGGCATCGCTCAGCAACCTCCTCCGGAGTAAACCCTCGGTTGCTTGTTGTTTGAACTGCAACACTCCCCACCTCAAGCTCAAGCATTACGTTCTAGGTTTCCTTACGGCACCACTACGGTAGCTGTCGGTTGTGTTGTAACCTTCACCCAGCTCCTCCAGACGAGAAACAGCCTCTTCATACCTTTGTGCGTACAACTGCATTAGGTCGGCATCGCCTTTCAGGAATGTGTATGCCTCCAGAAGACAACCATACAGCAGGGTTGACTCCGCGTTAGTGCCAAGCCAACTGGTTCCCGAGGACGCCGCTGTAATAGACTCTGGCTTGTGGAAGTAGTGTAGCTCCACTGCAAAATTCGCATTTGGCGTCGGGCCAATCAAAAAATAGGTATCGCTGAATATTGCGTAATACTTAGGTATGCCAGTTGTCGACGAGGACGGATATGCCTGCCTAACAAAGTTTACATCTTTGAATATAAGGTAGTCGTATCCCGAGTTGTCTATCGCAAGCGAGTATGGCGTCAAGAAGTCAGTCGGCATCGCCAGATACTGGTTTGCTGACGACATGTTAGCAGTAACATTCTTCCTGAAATCAGGGAGCTGACACCGCTTCAGTATTCTGTCTTCGGCTTGTTTTATGATTGTCGTCAGGTTATTGACGAATGTTGTCTCATTTGACTCTGTGTAGTCCTGTATAGCCTGCTTCAGAGTGGTAAAGGTGAACGCCATTAAGATATCTCCACCGTCACACGGCCCACTTCCCCAGCCATGTCCAGACCGACGGTGCGGCTACCCAAGGCAGTATTTCCCCCGCCAACAGGATCAAAGGCAGAAAGCGCACGGCTTTCGTCTAGGCTATCGTCTGGCCTTGGAAACCTGAGCGCCTGTGGGTCGCTTGCGTTAACATCACCGAGCTTTAGCTGAGGCTGATCTTGATCAACAACATCACGACCCACCAACAGACCATTCCATCTACCGTCTTCTATCTGGCGAACAAGGTCTCTCAGCGGATACCTAAATCCAGTTCTGTCGCAAAAGCCAAATGCTTTTTTACCCTTGGCATAACTACTCATATATTGCTGTAGCCTCCGGGCGCAACATACAGAGCGGCCTTTTCTCTTGCCGCATCAGACGCTAGATTCCACTGCTCTTCGTAAACCTGCTTGAGTGCCGGCGCCAACTGCAATGCCTCGGGCCTTTTGCTCGCGACCTGATAGGCAAGCCCAGCAACCAAGCACGGCAAAAACCTTGCCGGAACGTCCATATTGTTTGATGCCGGCCTACCGCTATCCTCAATCCTGTCCATATAGTAATAAGCAAAGGTGTAGCTCGTTGTGGCATCAGGGACAGGCCAGAAGTGAAGTGTTATGCCGGTTGGCTTGCGCTCAACGTAGTACTGTAACGGCCTACCCTGTGTTAGCTTGTTTGTTTGATGTGCATACTGACTAACAGAGATTCTCTGCATGGTTAGATCAGACTGCTTTGATGTATCCCCAGCGTCTGTGCGAAGCAATCCCTCAATAATGTCTAACTTGTCAACGCCAAGAGTGTATGACGCCGTCCCGGCAACAAGAGAAACTGTCGCGTCTCTAACAGTCCAAAGGTTCAACCCCCTGTTCTGCCATTCCAACATAAGTAGGTCTAGGCTACGTCGAGCTGTTTTATAGTCATAGCCGCTTCTCAGCTCCAGACCAGCTCGCTCATACGCTTCTTCGATAACGTCTGACAAGTCCAGAGTAAAGCCAGTTGTTCCGCTCGTGGCCATTAGACCTTCCTTCCTCTTGTCCTGCCCTTGCGAGCCAAGCCATTTCTACACTTAGCCGCCTTTATCTTCCTAGACTTGGGCGCGTTTTTGATCTGCTTGCCCATCTGCGCTCTGCTTATCGGCATATCATCACCAGTTCTTACACGACCAATAGCGAGCCGACAGCTTGCTTGGTGGATTAGAGTCACACTTGTGCCTAGCACGGAACGACTTTCGCCTTCCCGGCTGATTCTTTTTGATCTTCATGTTTTTGTCGCCATAGCGGATCAGCTTCTCTTTGCCGTCCTCACACGCCTTGACCACAAACTTTTTCTTTGAGTGTCCGGGGGTGCGCCTTGGCTTGTTACAAGCCATAGACTTCTTCTTGACCTTTCCGCCAGACTTGTAATACGCACGCATTACTTTCGATGCCTCGCCGTCTTCTTGGCCACCTTTTTGGGTTGCTTGGAGTGTTGCTTGCCCTTTTTGGTATCGGCTCGTTTTTTGCGACTGGTTGCCGCGTACTCCTTGTCAGACAGCGACTTGATCGCCTTCTCGGGCAGATAACGCTCGCCAGTAGCTTTTTTGCCCTGAGTGCTGGGCTTGCCAGACTTTGTGCGCCACTTCTGCTTAGTCCACTTCTTAAGCGACTTTTGCGATTTTTTAAGAGCCATTCTTCTTTTTCTTGGGAAGCGTCTTTTCGAGCCGTGCCGCTTGGGCCGCGTGCGTTTTCGACGCTTTCTTCAGCTCAGCAATCATCTTGCGCTTTTGCGCCAAAGTTAGTTCTGCCATCAGTCTTTATACCCACCGCCAGCTTTCTTGTACTGTTGAGCAAGCATTTGTGCTTTACGGGCAGACCACTGCCCCGGCTTGCCACCTTTTCCCCCAGCTTTTATCTTGTTAAACAGACGCTTACGCATGGTGGGCTTTGTATAATTACCTGCCTCATTCACGCGAGACTTAGACTTTTTCTTAGTCTTACCGCCTTTCTTGTAATACTCTCTCATTAGCCGTAGCTCTTCTTCAGCTTAAGAACGATACTGTAGGAGTCGCCAGAAGAATGACCCACAGTTGTAAAGTTGATATCGCCTGTCTTGCCTGAGCCTGCGTTATTTACCAATCCAACAAACTCAGAAAAATCCGCAGTATCTGCGTAGTCCGCAGGCACTTCCCATGCCAGAACGTCGGTGCTGGCATCAAACAAAATCTTCACGCCCATGCCGACAGTAGAGAACCAGATGCACTCTATGTTGACGCCAGTGCAGGCGCCTTTACCCATCGGGTCTGAGGAAAGCGCAGAAACGTCCACCTTCTTAACAGCGGACTCGCCAGTCCCATCGCTTACGTTTGTAAACGCAATAATTGCTGTGCGGGGACCGTCCTCAATGGTTTTGCTTGTAACTGTATCAGCCATAACAGCCTCCAATAATGGGGGCCGAAGCCCCCGACAAGATTATTGATCGGCAAATGCAGGCGCAGTTGTGCTCGTAACATTTCCGAAGATTTGGTAGTTCGTCGTGTTCAAACCAACGATGGTTACATCAAATCCAGCAGGCACGTTTAATTGAATACTGCTGTTTGAGCTTCCATTAGAAAAAACACTGCTGATTGCGTCACCATCTGTATCCAATAAGGTAACACCGCCGATATAGAAGTTGGTGTTACCCGGAGTAACAATAAGCGCATCAGTGGCATCTGCCGCACCGCCAGCATAGACAAACCTAAACATAGAGCCCGCAATAGGCGCAGGCAACGTATAGGTGTTATCTTGTCCGCCGTCTGGGACAAAAAGAATTCTGCCGCTGTGGGTGGCATTGGTAAGCGTGACATTGCCATCCGCAAGGCTTACGGGGCCATCACCGATAGTAGCGACCTCGGTAATCGTGCCAGTGGTGGAGTTTTTGCTGATGGTTTTGAAGGTACTTTCGGATCTAACGGGACCGGAAAAGGTAGAATTAGCCATGGGGGTCTCCTGTCTTGGCTGGGTCTAATGTTCCATGTGGAACAATTAGTCAGGAATAAAAAGGGGGCCGAAGCCCCCGTAGGATTAGGACGTTCCGGGTGATCCGTAGATGCCCAGAGGATCGGATACGCCGAAGCTGTATCGCTCACGAGCCTTGTACCGAACATTGCCGGTATCAAAGTCGCCGTCCATTGAGGTCTCCAACGCTGTGCGCTGGAAGTGCTTCATGCCATTCGGTACATCGGTAATGACAAAGAAGGCGTTGGTGTCAGTCAAAAAGTGATTGACTGAGTAGCCTTCTGGAATCGAACCGTTGTTACGAAGGGCGTTGATGTCGTTGTCAGACGTACCAACACGGCCATCAGTCTCAAGCAATCGAGTTGCTACAAACTGAAGCGCGGGTGGAACGATCAAACGACGGGGACGTGCCGCGATCAGCAGACCGCGCTCGTCGGTAAATGCGGCGATGTTAATCACAGCATCTTCCAGCGAGGTTTCGTTCAGATCAGCCGCAGTGCTAGGACGGTTGGCATTGGTGCCACCGTTTACCAGCGGGTGAGCTGTGCTGAACAGCGTTACGCCGTCACCAGATTGGAAAGTGCCGAAGCCGTTGTTAAGTGGATTCGCCGCTTTCACCTGCTTGGTATGAGCCATTGCCCTTGCAAGAGCTTTTGTATATCTTGCAGACAATGAGTCATATAGATTGTCCTCCATTGCTTCTTCTGTGATACTGAAGCCGAGAGCAATCGTTTCATGATTATACCTAGCAGTGAACGACTCTTGCGCCGAGTCATAGCTGATGGCGGCGCCTTCAGCTTTAACTGGTGCGGCACCAAAGCCGGACAGCTTTACCTCTTCCTCAAACGAACGCTCAGATGATTCAGTTTCGTAAATCATCGTGTGCTCGTCGTCGTACCGCTCGTATTCCAACCCAAATAAGGCGTTCAAACCGGGCAGTAATTCTTTCAACATTTGTGCGCGTGAAATAGCCATTACCTAGTTCTCCTTAAACGCCGAGCTTGGTTTCGTAGGCATGGCTAAGTGGGAGGTACGTCACAATACAGTCGGTGAAAGCATCACCT
>MDSY01142525.1_pt1 | contig 12713 bp, 8 predicted proteins | sample 811131 | NCBI WGS metagenome assembly MDSY01 (sample SAMN05326643, study PRJNA326480) | marine metagenome | isolation source: seawater | place: Atlantic Ocean: South West | collected 2010
TACTAAGGTTCCTGGTCCAATGTTAAATACTAAGGTTCCTGGTCCAATGTTAAATAGCAAGCCTCCTGGTCCAATGTTAAATAGCAAGCCTCCTGGTCCAATGTTAAATACTAAGGTTCCTGGTCCAATGTTAAATAGCAAGCCTCCTGGTCCAATGTTAAATACTAAGGTTCCTGGAATAAAAGAAGAAAATATTACAGTAAAAAATTTAACTTTTAAAATATCTGAAAATGGTTCTAATAATGACACTGATGAAACAATTTTAGAACCAATGACTGATAATAAGATAGAACTATCAGTTCCTATTAATTTAAAAGTTTTAAGTAATAGTTTAGATTGTTTAAGAGGAAATAAACAAATAGAACTGGAAGAATTAATACTATGTGGAGGTTATAATTGTATTTTCAAACTCAAAAATTTAAATATGAAGGATAAACTAGTAATACGCATTTCAAAAATTTCCCCATTCAGTAATGAAAAAAATAAAAAAATAGTAGATAAAAATAAAAATCAGATTAAATTAATATCTGAAACATTCCAAGATTCAAAGCATTTATCAATAAGTTTATGCTATGGTGATTTAATTCACCATATAAATAATTTTACTTCAAGTATTTTTTCTATAGAAAAATACTATCCTATAGATTTATTTGATTTTATTGATAAAAAAAATCAAATTTCTTTTCAAGAAAAAATAAAAATAATAAAAGGAATTTGCTTGGGTATACAGGAACTTAGTGCTAAAAAATATTTACATCGCGATCTTAAACCAGAGAATATATTAATGGATAATGAAAATAACTCATTCTTAATAGACTTTGATATGATAATTAAAATTAATGATAGAAATGATAATAGTATAGTGGGAACTACTAAATATATAGATCCGTGGTACAAACAAACAAAACAACTAAATTTAAAATCTGATATTTGGTCGTTAGGTGTTATCATATTTGATATTATTGGTTTTATTATACCTTCTTTAGAATCCAACGGAGATAAAAATAACTCATTTTTTAAAAATATTTCACAGAAAGATGAAGAATATAGAAGTCATATAAAAAAATCTATAGATTCTTCTGAATTAGATGAAAAAACTAAAAAATTTACTGATAAAATATTCTTAGGGGGTGATAATCATAAGGGTATTTTTGTATGGGATATAAAACAAAGAATTAGTTTGGAACAAATTATAAAAATTATAGATGAAAACCAAACAAATTAATTACAATTTATTTTATTTTATTAAATTATGGAAAATAATATAAAAAAAAAACTACTATCTATTTCCCACAGTTTAAAATCTACTTCCAGAAATACTGGACCAAAATTATCAAATCAAGGGACGGATGAAATAATTGGAGGAAGAACTAATAAAAATGATAGTGATTGTTCCGAAAAAATAATAGAAATTAAATATAATATTACTGTACCCGAATATTACGAGGACTCTTTAAAAGAAAAAAATACAAAAATATCTTCTACGGGTGCGCTTATATCTTATTCTGGTAAAAAAACGGGTCGTTCGCCGACCGACAAAAGAATCGTACAAAGTGATTTATATGATGATAAAATATGGTGGGGAGAACACTCGCCTAATATTAGTATGACGAAATCAGATTTTAAAATTAATAGAGAAACCGCAATTTGTTATCTTAATAATAAAGAAAAACTTTATGTTTTTGATGGTTTTGCTGGTTGGGACACCAACCAGCGAATAAAGGTGCGTGTAATTTCTGATAGGGCATATCATTGTTTATTTATGAATAATATGCTTATTCGACCTACTAAAAATGAATTAATTGACTATGGTGAACCGGATTATGTAATTTATAATTCGGGTTGTTTCCCGTGTAATAGATTCACTGGTAATATGACAAGTTCTACCAGTATTGATATTAATTTTGAAACCAAAGAAATAGTAATTCTAGGAACACAATATGCGGGAGAAATGAAAAAATCCATATTTTCTGTTATGAATTTTATTATGCCATTAAAAGGGCACTTATCTCTTCATTCCAGTTGTAATGTATCATTTGAAGGTAATAATTCGTGTCTTTTCTTTGGTTTAAGTGGAACTGGTAAGACAACCCTTTCCGCCGATGGGACTAGAAAATTAATTGGTGATGATGAGCATGTTTGGACGGATGAAGGAGTTTTTAATATAGAAGGTGGATGTTATGCGAAAGTAATAAACTTAAATCCTGAAAAAGAACCCGAAATCTTTAGCGCTATTAAATTTGGATCTCTTTTAGAAAATGTTATGGTAGATAGTAAAAGAAATATTGAATTTAAAGATAGTTATATTACAGAAAATACAAGATGTTCCTACCCAATTGAATTTATTAAAAGTGCCTTGATTCCGTGTGTAACATGTCATCCAAGTAATATTATTTTACTAACGTGCGATGCGTTTGGAGTTCTACCCCCTGTTTCCAAATTAAGTAAAGAACAGGCCATGTTTCATTTTATAAATGGATATACTGCGAAAGTTGCTGGAACGGAAGACGGTGTTAAAGAACCTAAGGCGACTTTTTCTGCTTGCTATGGAGAATCATTTATCGTTTGGCATCCTATGAAATACACCCAAATGCTAAGTGAAAAAATGGAAAAACATAATGTGGATTGTTGGTTGGTTAATACCGGTTGGACTGGAGGTAAATATGGTGTAGGTGAAAGATGTGATATTAAATTCACCAAAAAAATAGTTTCAGAAATACATAATGGAAATTTATCCAAAGAGGAATTTGAAGATTTCGATATTTTTAATCTTAAAATACCAAAGAAAGTAGAAGGAATAGATAATAAGATATTAAAACCTATAAATTGCTGGGAAAATAAAGATGAATATAATGATAATTTAAAAAACCTGGCTAAATTATTTTTGAATAATATGAAGAAATATGGAGATTTGGATATATTTGAAAATATGATAACACTTTAATTTTATTTACATTTTAAATGTAATTTTACTATATTTTATAATATTTTGATATTCCTGATTTAGATCAATAGGAATTTTATTAATATTATCACTATATCTTCTATAAGTTCGTGGAGATCTAATCCTTGTTAAAATATTTAAATTACTAATATTGATTAAATCCTTATAATGAATTTCCATATCCCAATCACCATTTGACTCATCCCATCCTAATTCTTTATTTGTTTTAGATAAGTTAATTAGAGGACCCACGCATCTTTTTTTAATTTCAATAAAGGTGGATATTGCGATTGCTTGTCCCTTTGAGTTAGATGTAATAAACCATAAAATATCTCCATATTTTGCTTCCTTTATAAATTTATTTGTATTTGTTTTGTCTTTAGAATTTAATCCCCAAATTTTTAATTTACTGCTATTTTTAAAATGGTTTCCATTTCCCACCCTAATTATCCAATTTTCTTTCATAAGTTATATTAAAATGATCTTATTTAATCTTTTTATATAAATCAATTTTTTGATTTTTATTTATAATATTTTAAATAAAAATTGAAATAAATATTAAATAACTAATTAAATAGATTTAATATGGATGAGGAGGAATACGACTCTGGAATATATATACAAGAAGAAGACGCGTGGTCCAAATTAGGATATTATAAATACGGTCATGTAGGAAATAAATCTCATAGTTTAGGGAAAAGAAGGTTTGATTCTCACGAACAGCACGCTTACTTAAAAAAATATAAAAAAGTTTATAAGATTAAGAAAACAGATAAATATGATTTTGGATATTCCCAATTTGATAAAATTATTACTTATTTTTTAAAAAAACCTGAATGTATAAGTGATATTGAAAAAATATATAATTGTGAATTTTCTTATGGAAAAAGATTAAGTCAATATAATATAAATGAGAGCGGAGGAGAAGAATTTATTTCTATTGAAGGATTTGAAACTTTATGTAATTTTATTGAAAATGAATTTGAATTCTTAGGTTTAAAAATAACCAAATATACTGAAGAAGAAATTGAATCAATAAATAATGAAAATAGACAATATGTAGAAAATTTCAAAAAAATTTCAGAAAAGGAAAGAGATGAAATAACTTTAAAATTAAAAAGAGAATCAAAAAAAATAAAAACAAAAATAGTTCCTAGAGGAATACAACAAGATATATTAGATTTAAATTATTTTGATAAGAATAATGAAGGACATTTAATAATTCCTTGTGGAGTTGGAAAAACAATTCTTTCTTTATTTTTAAATAATCAGATTAAATCAAAAAAAACTATAATAGGAGTCCCGAGTCTTAATCTTGTGGGTCAGTTTAAAAATGAATGTTTAAAATTTACAACTAGTAAAAATATTATATGTATTGGGAGTAAATATGAAACTGATATAGAAGTTATACAAAAATTTCTTGATAGAGATGAGGGGTTTTTAATAACCACATATCATTCTTCTAAAAAAATTTTAAATTTAAATATTAAATTTGATTTTAAAATAGCAGATGAATGTCATCATTTAGTTGGTGAAAAATTTAGAAAATCAAAAAATGAAGATTTAGAAATAACAGATTTTAAAAAATTTTTAGAAATAAAATCAAATAAATCTTTATTTATGACTGCAACTCCTAAATTGATAAATAAATATAATAATAAGGTAGGTGTGTCTATGGATGATGATATTTTTGGAAAAACAATATTTAAAAAAAGTGTTAAATGGGCGATAGAAGAAGGATATATAACTGATTATTATTTAGAGGTTATAAAAAATAATGAATGTGAGTTGGACCAGTTAATAACTAATATAGGTATTTATGTGGAACATAAAGAATTATTTTTTTCTGCTCTCATGGCATTAAAATCTATTGATAATAACCCCAAATTGACACATCTTCTTATATATACAAATACAACAGAAAGTTCAGATATAGTTGAATTTTATATTAAAGAAATTTTAAAAAAAAAAATTAATATCTATTTCTCCTAAAAAAATTTATCATAAAAGTTTACATTCAAAAATAATAAACTTTAATATAGAAAAGGAAAAAAAAAAATTTGTAAAAAGTGAATATGGTATAATTAGTTGCGTTCAAATTTTTGGCGAGGGTATGGATATACCTAAACTTAATGGTGTTGTTGTTGCAGAACATATGGAATCTGAAATAAGAATAGTTCAATCTCTTCTTCGCCCACATCGTTTAGAAGAAGGGAATCCTGAAAAAGAAGCATTTATTATTTGTCCTTTTATAGATAATAATGATGAACTTAATAATAAATCTTTTAATAAAGTAAAACAAATTGTAAAAAATATGAGAAATAGTGATGAGGACATATCATCGAAAATAAATTTAAATGAATTTAAAAAACGACCAGAACCTAATAATCCTACCTCTAAACTTATACCAGAATTAGTTAAAGGTGATGCTATAAATTTAAGTATATTAAAAACAAGATTAAGAAAAGCTAAAAGTTTAAATTCAAATTTTTCTGAAGAGAAAGAAGAATATCTACTATGTAAAGAAATTAATATAAATAAATCTATAAAAAATAAAAAACAATATTTTGAAAATAAAAAAAGATTATCTTTTATTGATGATCCAGAAAACTATTTTAAGAAATATGGTTTATGGAATAATTGGTATGATTTTCTAGGAATAGATACAACAAAATTTATTCAAGATAAAGAAATCTGGAAAAAGATATGTAAAGAATATAAAATAAAAAATTTAGATGATTATACTGAAATATGTTTAAAAGATTCTAGATTACCACCAGATCCAAATGATTTTTATCTAGATTATACAAATTTAGGAAATGAATTAGGTTTATTAGGTAAAAGACGTAGGTAAATGCTTTTTTATATGAATAATAAATTCATTTTTTTTTGATGACATTTTAAAGTCACTACCTCTTCCGAAAGGCAAGTTATTATTTCTTACTATTTCTTTTAATTGACTTAATGTTTTTTTATTTAAATCATTATCAGTATTATTTTCTCCTTGGCATTCTCCAGAATTAACAGGTAATGGGTCAGCAGTTAATTTTTGAAGTCTTTCTACCTCTTTATCGCTCATATCTGGAATGGAAACATTATTTTCCATAGACGGTGAAATATTATTTTCACTTAGAATCGCTTCCTTGGCGAGGTTATCAATGTATTGGTGATAAAGAGTGTCTGCCTGTTTGACTTCGTCTTGGAGTCGCTCAATTTCGGCAAATATAGGGTCTAGACTAGTGACGAGGGATTTGTCTTTGGGAATTTTGAGTTTAAACTTAATAAGATTTGATTTTTTCATATTCGATTGAACTGATTCTGTAGTCATCTTTTCAATATTATCTTTATTAAGATTATTTATCAAATAGTAAAATAGAAAATTTTTATTAACTTTAATATTTACAAATTTTAATAATCCGTGTTTATGGTATGCCTTATCTATTTTTACTTTTCTAACTAATCCACAAGTACCTTTAGTTCCTATAACTAAATCATCTTTATTCACTAAAACTGAATTAAATTTATTATCTATTTTGATATAATCATTAATATCATCACTACTAATTTTTAGTAATGGTAAATTTTCACCATTAATATATTTTCTTCTTGGGTCCATTTCATGCCTATAAAAATCATAACCATCTTTTAACTCACAAATCGTCCCCAATTCCACCTCCTCACACTCCTCATTCTCCGTAATCTCTCTAATCCTATCGGCCACCTGACCCTCTAACTCTTTGATACGAGCCGATTTGGTGTGGCTTTCGTCAAAGGGGGAGGATATTTTATCTACCCATTGGGTTAGGAGTTGGGGGTCGGTTGGGATGGGGATTTGGATGTCTTTTAATTGTTCTATTTTAAAAGTTGGATATTGAGAGCCTGTACATATTGTTTTTTCAAATGTGTTAAGTAGGGGATATATTATACTATAAATATATACTGGATGATACCCATCTTTTGGTCGTAAAGTAGGCATCGTAAAACAGTATTTTTCTATATTTTTAATTACACTCGAACGAAGTAAACAAGATTTTCTACTTTTTGGTCTAACGTTAGAAAGAACAATATCATTATATTGACATATATTAGTTTCTTTTACTAAATCATTTTTAATAGTATCAGTATTAATAATAGTTCCGTTATCTATATCTTTAATTTTTACTAAATTAAATTCACCTACATGTGTCTTTGTGCTATTAGGTTTAAACTCACAAACATCCCCCAACCTAACCACCTCATACCCTTCTCCTGGTATAATCTCCCTCTTATTATATTCTTTTCCATTCAAACTATAAGTATCATTCGCCAAAATCTGCTCTTTAGTCGCTTCCGATACCAACACATCCCCCACGCTTTTGATATCCCCTTCGTTTTCAACTAGGACAATAAATCCATCCCTTTCCTCAAACTTGTCTTCTTCATATCTAGTAATATCCATATTATAAAACTTTACACTTCCAGTTGGTTTCCCATTATTTCTAAAGATTACAATACTTGTTTTTGTACTGGTATTCTCAAACTCACTACTTGGTACACTAATAACACATTCCACCTCAAAATTTTCAATTAATACCTTTCTATGTTCCTTGTAAGTTTTATTGAAAAATACTCCTTCTTTTAAAACACCACATCCTAATCCACCTTCTTCTACCATATCCATAATTTGTATTAAAGATACTGCTTCTTTATCATTTCCTTTAAGTTTATATTTCTCGGCAAATTTATTAATTCTTTTACTACTAGTTAATAGGTTTACTTTTTCTTTTTCTTTTTCCTTAGTTTCTTTTTTTTCTTCGGCCTTAATAGATATAAGTTGTTTTTCATATTTTTCTCTAATAATACTAGATAATTCTTTATCTTTCAATAATTTTTCTATATATTTTTTAACTTTATCTCTTTTTTCTACTCTACCAGATTTTTTATTTTTATCGCCACCATAAGGAGGATTAGTAATCACATATTTATATTTTAAATCTAAAAACTCATCATAAAAACTGTTTTTATATCCTAGATTTTTTTCCATATTAGGCAAAATACCTGTTAGTAAGAAAAACTCCAGACCCGCCGATTTAATAACATCTTCATTCATATCAAAATGATAAATATTATCTAATTGTGTCTTCCAACAAATATTAAGATATTTATCATTAATATAATTAATAAATCCAGTTGTAAATCCTCCACTACCGCCATAAGGGTCTATCATATTTCCTATACTTCCATCATCATCCAATTGAATATCAAGTTTACTAAAAATATAATTTACAATATGTCGATCAGTAAAATAAGCACCTAGTTCACTAATCGCGGTTTCATCTCTTCCGATAAAATATTCATATATTTTCCCTGATAGTTGAACATTACAATCTTTTTCAAGTTTTGTAATACCTTCAATTTCTTTCAGCAAATAAACAAATACATCACCATTTATATTTTTGGGTATTTCATACATTAAAAGATTTTTAGCTTTACTTTTATGGAGAGAATCTAATACTCCTCCTTCATCTAGAAACATTTCTGATAATTTTTCACTTTTTCCTTCTTTTGCCAATTTTAATAGATTTGAAAAATGATTTTGTTTGTTATTAAATTCTATCTCCTGATATAATCCTTTTTCTTCAAGTCTTTTTAAACCATATATCATATTAAACACTTTTAGAGCATTCATTCCATATCCTGCTCCATTATTTCTTAAAAAATTATGTATTTCATGTATTTTATCTTTTAAATCTTCGCGATTTGTAATAGTATTTGTATCTAATGATAATTCTGACATAATATGTATATCATCATCAAAAGAATTATAATTCAATTTTTTTTTTGTTATTATTTCATTATTTTCCATAAAATTTATTATTTTTTCTATATTTTTGCTATTATATTTATCTAAAAGTTCAGAATCAGATAATTCTTTACATTTATATCTAAATAATTTAAGGTGTGTTTTATGTTTACTTGTATTTAAATGAGACTTATGATGTGATATTTGATCTAGATTAGTATTACAAATTAGACATTGATATAAAGTAATTTTTTGCATATATTATACTAATATAAAATAATATTTAAATATTTACGTAAAAATAACTTTTTTTATGGTATTTTTAATAAAAATACCATAAAATAAACTAAAATAAAAAGTAAAAAATAAATATATATAAAATCTGTTTTTTTAAATACTTTTCCCTAGATTCCTAAATTGTAGTTACTAAAATAATCTAATGTGAATATCCCCTCCATTGTGGTTGTGAAATCCTATGTTGTGCCCTCATCTGACTATTTACGCGAGTATTCTTAAATTTCTTTGTAGAAACTTCTTTAATTGGATTAAACCTATTCGAATTGGGTTTAACGATAGGCATTTCATTCAAATTAGAGTTTTCATCACTGCCGACTACGAACAGTGCGAAAAGGAATGCGTTGGAATAAGTGATAGACATTATTGTTTATTTTTATTATGGATTGTTTTAATGTTGTGAATAACTACTTCATAAAAAAGTAAAATCAATTTTTTTTCAAACACTTTTTTTCTTGGATTTTCTATATAGGGATTTACTATTTGATTTTTTTGTGGAATTTTTGGTACTTGAATATGAAAACTCCGGATAATATTCCGATAATGTTAATGACTCCGGTGTATTGCCTACACTTTTTCCTTTTCTGGATTGTTTAATGGGTTTTCTACTTTTACCAGCAGAAATATATCCGGGTTTTATTTTTATTGTATATATATTTAAGGTGTGGTCGCTTGGAAAATCATTAAAATTTGGTTCTAATGTATCAGTTTTACTATTTAATTTATAAGGAACTTCCATTTTTTTAAATCCTTTGGGTAGTCTTTCAACTGATACTTTATGTTTCTTATGACTTTTTAGCAAACAATAATCCAAACAATCATATCTATCACTTTTTGGTTTATCAGTAAAAGTCATATCATCATTTCTTATGAATCTATGATAACTAGATTTTTTTTTATCATCTTTTGGAAAAACTTCAAAACCTTCAAATAAATTATTTTTAACATATTTTGAAAAATTTATTTCTCCTTTTATACCTTTCTTCAAATTTAAATTAGTATTAATATCACCTATAAGAATAACATCCTTTTTAAAATAATAGGTATTTAGATAGTCCGTAAGAAATTTGAGTATTGGTTCTCTTATTTCAAAAGAAGGACTTCCTATACCATGAAAATTAACTAATGTAAAATCTTCGTTCGTTTGTTTGTTTTTAATATCAAATATCTGCGTTCTACATGGATATCCTTTACCCGTTTTTTGATTAAAATTAATTTTTTGATATTGTTTGTTAAAATGCCCGTTTTCTTTTACATCAAATTTTTTTAGATTTGCGTAAGTACATAAATAACTTGATTTAAAATTTGCTATAAATCCATGTTTAATTTCATATTTACTTACTTCTGTTAAATGTGATATTTTTTTGGATTTTGGAAATATTTCATCGAATCCTTCTTGGATACAAACAAAATCTATATTTTCTTTATTAACCTTATTTAAAATTTCAAACTTTATTTTATCAGACCTTTTTTTTCTATCTTTATCAGTTTCTCCAAAAGGAGATAATAAACGCTTATTAAAGTGCATTAAATGAGTGGTTCCTACATTAAAACTAATAATTTTTAAGGTATCCATTTATAATAATAATTATTATTTTTTTTTATAAAAGTATATTTTATTTCTAATTATATCTTAATATGATAGTTGGAAATTTAAACGTAAAACATGATATAAAAGTTATTCTTTTTTTTGAAGAATCCGGATTTGATAAAATAAATAAATTAGTTAAAATACCCAGTCATATAAAAAAAGATTTTAAGGCCAAACAGACGGACATAATACCATTTTATAATAAAACGGACCTTATAGTTCTTGGTTGTTTGGGATCCAAAGATATTGAAATTGATGGTTTTAAAAAAAAAATTAGGTCTATTATTAGTTTTCTAAAAAATTACCCAAACAAAAAACCATTATTTATTTTAGGAGAATCTATGGAAGAACATCAAATACAGATAATATATGAAAATTATTATAAATTTGACTATAAAACTGGTAAATCCTCAAAAAAATCCAAGAAAAATAAAAATGAAAGTAAAAAACATAGTCAAAAATCAAAGAATCATAATAATAAATTTTATATTTATTGTAAAAATAAAAATATTAATCCCAAGAACCAAATGATTATGGCGGAATCAATTGAATTACTTAAAAATCTGGGCGACGAACCATCTAATAAATTAACACCAGATTTATATATTAAAAGAATAAAAGAGGTATGTAAGGAAGCCGATTTGATTGTAAAAATTTATAATTCTAAAATTTTAAAAAAAATGGGATTTTATTCATTATTGTCGGTATCACAAGGTAGTAATTTTGATGGTTATTTAGTAGAAATACATCATAAACATTCAAAAGAAAAACCGATGATTTTAGCAGGGAAAGGAATTACATTTGATACAGGAGGTATATCAATAAAAGGTTCAAGAAGTTTATATGAAATGAAAGGAGATATGATAGGTTCCGCCATAGTCTTATCTACTATGAGAAATCTCGGTTTAATGAAAGTAAAAAAAAATGTAATAGGATTATTAGCTATTGCGGAAAATATGCCGGATTCAAATGCTATAAAACCCGGAGATGTCGTTAAATCTCATTCTGGTAAAACTATAGAAATTATGGATACAGACGCAGAAGGGAGATTAGTTTTAGCGGACGCCCTAAGTTATAGTATGAAATTCAAACCACGACTTATTATCGATATTGCTACATTAACAGGACAGCAGCAAAGTATGAGTTGTGGATTATTTGGTTCAATTATGGGATTTAAAGATGAGACTATTAAAAAATTAATTGAGTTGGGTGATAAAACAGGAGACCGACTTGTAAAATTACCACTTTACCAAGAATTTATCAATCATACAAAATCTAAAATAGCGGATGTAAAAAATTCCGAATATAAATGTAGAGCGGGAACTATACAGGCGGGGGCCTTCTTATCTCACTTTGTAAAAAAAGAAAGTAACTGGATACATTTAGATGTTGCAGGTCCTACCTTTTTTAATGGAAGAACACAGTCTTATGGAGTAAGATTATTAACCAAAATAGTAAAAGAATATTAATTTTTTAAACTCTTCCTATATATTTTTTCATTAATTTATTTGAGGATTCACTATACCCTTCCATTAAAAGAGTTAGTAATGATTTATATTTTCTTTCTATCATATTAAAATATAATTTTAAAAATTTAATAAATAATTTTAAAAATATAGTTTAATTATATGATATATGATATAGTAAAATATTCAATTATATTACTTAGTTTGGATTCTATATATTTAAAAATCGCGGGACCAAAATTTGTAAAAATGACAGAAAAAATCCAAGGAGAAACGTTTCAAATAAGAGTAGAATTCGCCGTCATAGTTTATATAGTTTTAGTTTTGGCATGGTTTAATTTTATTTATCCAGAAATTAAAACAAAAAAATTAAAAGATTTAGTTATTAAGGCATTTATTCTCGGTTTATGTATTTATGCCACATATGATTTCACTAATTTAGCGATTTTAAATAACTATAGATTAGATTTAGCGATTTTAGATTCTGTTTGGGGAGGGACACTATTTGCCTTATCCACATTTTTATTCGTTCAGATTAAAAAATATATTACATGAAATGAATTATAAATAGAAATGAATTATAAATAGAAATGAATTATAAATAGAAATGAATTATAAATAGAAATGAATTATAAA
>MDSY01045954.1_pt1 | contig 12711 bp, 9 predicted proteins | sample 811131 | NCBI WGS metagenome assembly MDSY01 (sample SAMN05326643, study PRJNA326480) | marine metagenome | isolation source: seawater | place: Atlantic Ocean: South West | collected 2010
ATGGTATTATTACTGTTTATGCTCCACATACTGAGTTTTTCAAAATTAAAACTGAATTTGCTAACTCAATGCCAGAATTTGAATTAGAAGTTGAAGAAATATCATGGGTACCACAAAACTATATTGATGTTGAAGGTGAAGAAAATCTTGCTAATTTTGATAAATTTATTGCTATGTTGGATGACTGTGATGATGTGCAACATGTTTATCATAACGCCGAAATAAAAGCCTAAAAACAAGGCTTTTTCAACAAAAAAACAGTGCTTCAAGCACTGTTTTTTGTCTGTAAAAGCAAAATATACAGATATTAAACGTACAACTATAGTCAAAGGCTTACTAGTCGGGAAATAAGTCGTTAACTAGTTATCCAGTACTCTATTTTCACTATCGGCATCTTTCGATTCACATTCGGATAACTCAACTTCAACGCCAGAAACTCGCTGAAGTCCACGAGGAAGTTTGTTACCTCGCCGTCCACGCTCACCTTTATAGTGCTCAATATCAGTAGCTTTTAAGGTAAGCTTTCTTTTTCCTGCGTGCAAGGTAATCGACGCACCCTCTGGAAAAATGCACAACATAGTTAAAAACTCTTCTCGCAGCTTTGCTCTAGCAGATGGAATATTTATTATCTTATTGCCTTTACCTTTACTCAGTAGTGGAAGATGTTTCACAGGAAAGATTAACATCCTACCCTCACTAGTGATTGCCAAACAATTATCATTTTCCATGTTAGTGATAATTTTAGGAGCCATTACTTTAGCTGCTTCAGGCAAACTGATCAGTGCTTTACCATTTTTATTACGGCTAACCATATCATTAAAGCTGGTAACAAAACCGTAACCGGCATCACTGACTAAAAGATATTTACTCTCATCAGTTGCCATAATACAATGAACGAAACTGCTACCAGTAGCAAGGTTAAATCGGCCTGTTAAAGGCTCACCTTGAGAGCGAGCAGTTGGTAATGTATGGGCATCGGTAGTAAATGCCCTACCATCAGAACCAAAAAATACTACAGGCCGATTACTGCGACCTTTGGCGTCACATAAATAGTTATCTCCAGCCTTATAGCTTAGGCTTGTTGGGTCAATATCATGCCCTTTAGCGCAACGGGCCCAGCCTTTATCCGAAACAACAACAGTAACCGCCTCACTTGGTACAAGATCTTTCTCCGTTAATGCTTTTGATTCAGCTCGCTCAACTAATTTACAACGACGTTCGTCGCCATACTCTTTGGCAGCAGCGAGAATTTCTTTTTTCATTAAGGTATTCATTCGTGCTTTAGAGTTGAGTGTTTTTTCTAAATACTCTTGCTCTATACTTAACTCGTCTTGCTCAGCACGGATATTAATTTCTTCAAGTTTAGCCAACTGACGCAGTTTTATTTCTAATATGGCGTGTGCTTGTATCTCAGACAATACAAAACGTGTCATCAGCTCCGCTTTAGGATCATCATAGCCTCTTATAATTTCAATAACTTCATCAATATTTAAGTAGGCAATTAACAAACCATCAAGAATATGCATTCGCGCCAGAACTTTATCAAGCCTAAACTGCAAACGCCTGCGAACTGTTTCACGGCGATAGTCAAGCCACTCAGATAATATAACCTGTAAATTTTTAACCGCCGGTCTATTGTCCAAACCTATCATATTAATATTTACACGATAGCTTTTCTCAAGATCTGTACTAGCGAATAAATGCTGCATTAATTGTTCAACATCAACACGATTAGAACGGGGAATAATAACAAGACGCACCGGATTTTCATGATCTGATTCATCACGAAGATCAACCACCATTGGTAGTTTTTTGGCTGTCATTTGGCTAGCTATTTGCTCTAATACTTTACCACCTGATGCTTGGTGGGGAAGAGCACTAATAACAATGTCACCCTGTTCCACTTCATAAACAGCCCGCATCTTAATACTGCCACGGCCTGTTTGATAAATTTTCTCTATATCAGCTTTTGGCGTAATAATTTCCGCATTGGTTGGATAATCCGGGCCTTTGACAAACGTCAATAAATCCTCAACCTGTGCTTTAGGGTTTTCAATTAAGTGTACGCAGGCATCTGCTACTTCTCGAACATTGTGAGGTGGTATATCGGTTGCCATACCAACAGCAATACCTGTAATCCCATTTAATAAAATATGTGGTAAACGGGCTGGCAAAGTCATGGGCTCTTTCATGGTACCGTCAAAATTTGGTTGCCAATCTACTGTGCCTTGGCCTAGTTCAGCTAATAACACTTCGCTGAAACGGGATAGGCGTGACTCGGTATAACGCATTGCCGCGAAAGATTTAGGATCATCAGGAGCTCCCCAATTGCCCTGACCATCAACTAAAGGATAACGATAAGAAAAAGGTTGGGCCATCAATACCATAGCTTCATAACAAGCACTGTCACCGTGAGGGTGAAACTTACCTAACACATCCCCTACTGTTCTTGCTGATTTTTTATATTTAGCGGCCGCAGAAAGTCCTAGCTCAGACATTGCATAGACTATTCTTCGCTGAACAGGTTTTAAACCATCGCCAATATGAGGTAAAGCCCTGTCCATAATGACGTACATAGAATAATTTAAATAAGCTTCTTCGGTAAAACGCCTTAACGGAACTTGTTCTACTCCTTCAAGGCTGTATTCGAGGGCATCTGACATGAATTGACATTCCTGATATTACGGGTCTAATGATTGTTTTTGTTGATTGCCGTCACAATTAAACACTAACATAACGGCGGTACTAATATTATGCATCTAGCTTAGCTGATTATGCACCTAGACAAAATAGATAAACATTAAATATAGCGAAACTATAGGACAGTTTAACAATAAATAGTCACTAAACTATTCACCAATAGCAGCTTTAGAGTGCACAACAGTATCTCTACCTTGCTCCTTAGCATAATACAAAGCATTATCAGCATCACTAAAAAGTGAATCAATGTTTAACGTTTTTTGGCTCAATGATGCCAAACCAATACTAACTGTAACTTTTTGTTTAACCATTAATGAACTAAAATTATGTGTACTTATTTTTGTTTTAATGCGCATAGCAATCGCCTTAGCTTTATGCTGATTAGCAAAAGGTAATATTGCGCTAAAATGATCGGTTCCTATTCGAGAAAGTAAATCACGAGATCGCATGCTTTCTTTAATGAGATGTGAGATTTCTTTTAAAATAGAATCACCTACTTCATAACCAAAGTTGTCATTAATTTTTTTAAAATGATCTATATCCACTATTAAAATAGACAAGTCTGACGCTTCAATTTCATGAGTTTTTACTAGAGTTTTCCCTTGCTTAAAAAATTCATTGCGATTGACAAGGCCTGTTATAACATCAGTTTTATGTTGAATTAACAGTTTATTACGTAACGCTAATTGCTTAAAAAATAGTAAAGAAAATACAATCGCACTACAAATAATAATGGTAAGTTGATATTGGCGTTCACTTTTTTGTTTTTGTATATCAGCAAAACGGTTAACTTTAATTTGATTCTGACTTTCTAGCAAAGCGTTAGTGGCTTTCTTATCTTTCATCTCAAAAGAACGTCCTAACACCTCAATCATACTTAATCGTTTATTTTTAAGATAAATATAGTATTTATCTAAGTATTTGTTTTTTTCATTAACAGCCTGTTCAAATTGCCCTTGCTGAACATAGTAATCGGCTAAAACATGGTACCATTTCATAAAGGCAGGTTGCGCTAACTGTTGCTCAGAAATGAAGAGCGAAAGTTGTTCTGTCTTTGTTAGTAATTGTTCAACAATATTTTCATTATTTTGGCTAGGTATATCAACTTTTAGATCTATTTGGGCTCTTAATTGCAAAATCAATATTAAATATTCTTCTGCGGGGTTAGCTCCTGATAAATTAAGGAAGTTCTCTAATAACAAGGGTACACTGTTCTTAGATGGATAATCTAACGACAGAACCATGGACGTTATTTGAGGGTTTACTGGTAAAATACCCGAAAATTCTGATGGCTCTCGGTTAAGATCAGTGATTTGTAGTTTGTAACTGTTATTTGTTTCTTGTTGGAGTGCGACTACCTCTTGGATGCTTAACCCAAAAAATAGTAATAAAACAATCAGTCTAATAACGTAAACCATTAACCAAAAACCTTGTTTTTACCAGCAATCTTGGCCTGTAAAAGTAACTCTTCTGCCTTTTTAATAACATCAACAACAGTGTTGCCATTATCTAAACTGGCAACACCGATACTTACCGATATCGATTTCCAATCACGAGTTTGTGATACATAGTTATTAACAGATAAGCGAATAGTTTCTGCCATTTCAATTGCATTAGTGTTCAATGTTGATGGCAAAACCACCATAAAAGTATCTCCACCAAAACGCCCTAAGAAATTTTTATCCTGTAACTTCTTTAAAATAATTGCCGAAATTTTTGCAATGATTTCATCACCAGCTTGATAACCTAAAGCTTGATTAGCTTGTTTTAAAGAATCAACATTTATCATTAAAACACTTAATTCATTGTCTTTAACCTGAGCAAATTTTACAGCTTCATTAACACGCTTAATTAAATAGTGTCTATTCATAGCACCAGTTAACTGGTCATACTTGTGGGCAACTTTTAGTTTATATTGATTATGTAGCAGCCTTATCAGAAGACCTGTAAACCCTAATGCCAGTAATGCACTAATAGCTAAATAAATGCGTTGTTGATCACTTTCTAAGGCAGCTTCATGTAAGTGTGCTTCATATAGTATCCGTTGATTATTTAATATTTCATTCTGTTTATCTTCTTGTTTGGCCTCAAGTGATAAGCGAACTTGGGTAATAGAGCGGTTATCTTCATTTTTGTATAACTCGTCAGTAAGCGGTATCTCATCAAGTTTTATCTGATAAGCTTGTTCAAATTTTCCTTGTTTGAATAACACTTTAGCCCTGAGTTCTAAAATCACTAAGTAGGTTTGTTTTTTAATGGGTGAAGCTGCAAATTGATTAGCCCATAATTGTTCTGCTTTATCAATGGTGTTCAATGCTTCATCAAATCGCTCAAGCTGATAAAACACGTTAGCTTCATCAAAATAAAATCGCATGCGATAGCTAACCTTTTCTGTAAAAGGCAAAAAACGCTTGGCTAATGTAATATATTGGTAAGCTGACTGCGGGTCGTTGTCTTCAGCATTTAAATAAGCCCAGGCCATACTTGAATAAACATTAAACATGGTATCACTGGGCGTATCATCGTCAAACTCTGTAATAATGGTATCAAAAACCCTGATAGCGTCTTGGTAAGACTCATTTTGCAAGTGATGTAAAGCTATGTTAGTTAAGCTCTTTTGTGCGGATAATAACATACCCGCTTTTTTAAAATGCAAGTACGATTGTTGATAATAAATCATTGATTGTTCATTTTGTAACAACCGTGAGTAAACATTACCTAATTCACTATTAGCAGTGCCTTTAAGCTCTTCATCATCAGTTTTACCTGCAATTTTATAAGCATCATTTAATAGCACCAAAGAACGTTCATAATCATCAGTTAAGTAGGCTACAGCACCTAAATTGATTAAACCCGAGGCTATTTCAATGTTGTGGTGCAATGATATTGCAATATTTAAGCCTTTCTTGTAGGCATTTGTTGCTTCTTCAAAATCATCTAAACTTTCGTAGGCAAAACCTTTCAAATAGAGAAGTTCACTGATTAAAATACTTGGACTTGCTAACCTTCTAGCTATGGTTAAACCTCGTTGCACCGTAATTTTGGCTAGGCTATATTTATTTTGCTCAATCTGTATCTCGGTAAGTAATTGAAAATATGTAAGATTCTGCTCTATCGTTAGAGAATCCAGATAGTCATTGTAAAAGCTTAATTGTTGGTGAGCCTGTCGCAAGTCTGTTTTTGTTAGCTCTTTAACAGCTTCTGCAGTACTGTCAAATGCTGATAGGTTGACTGACTCTTGTGACAAGCTCGTATGTGGTTTGAGTAAATAAGCAAAGCAACTAACCATGAGTATGATATGCAGTAAATTTTTGTATAAATACAACAAATATCCCCCTCTACTAGCTATTTTATTGTCTTCAATATTACAAATTAAATATGGCGAATACAGTGAATTAGTATGGTGCTAAACTTTATAACTAAAAATACTTTTTAACAAAATAGCTAGCAATTGAAATAAAAATTTACGCGGTTTTTAAACACTGAAATAAGCCCAGTAGCCAATAAATTCGGCTGATAGAACAATTAAACAACGGCTAAATTACCTTTATCTTGCAACCATTTTTTTCGGTCACCACTGCGTTTTTTAGAAAGCAACATATCCATTAACTCCATGGTATCGCTGTGCTCATCAACAGTGAGTTGGACTAATCGTCGTGTATTTGGATCCATGGTGGTTTCACGCAATTGAATTGGGTTCATTTCACCTAACCCCTTAAAGCGCTGTACGTTCACTTTACCACGTTTTTTCTCAGCTTCTATTCTATCAAGAATGCCATCTTTTTCGGCTTCATCAAGAGCATAAAAAACTTCTTTACCGACATCAATACGATAAAGTGGTGGCATGGCTACATAAACATGTCCTGACATAACTAAGTGTAAAAAATGCTGTGTAAACAATGCACATAATAAAGTTGCAATATGTAAACCATCGGAGTCAGCGTCAGCTAAAATACAAATTTTTCCGTAGCGAAGTTCTGATAAATTATCAGAATCAGGATCAATACCCAATGCAACAGAGATATCATGTACTTCTTGTGAAGCAAGTATTTGCCCTGAGTCCACTTCCCACGTATTAAGTATTTTACCTCTGAGCGGCATAATTGCCTGAAATTCTCTATCCCTTGCCTGTTTTGCACTGCCGCCAGCTGAATCTCCCTCTACTAAAAATAGTTCCGTTCGTGCTAGGTCTTGACTACCACAATCCGTAAGTTTACCCGGTAAGGCAGGTCCTTGAGTAATTTTTTTCCTTACCACTTTTTTACTAGCACGCATGCGCTTTTGTGCATTACTCAGACAAAACTCGGCAAGTAATTCTGCTTTGTCAGTGTGTTCATTTAACCACAAGCTAAATGCATCCTTAACGACTCCTGTCACAAAAGCCGCAGATTGCCGGGAAGATAAGCGTTCTTTTGTTTGTCCAGCAAACTGTGGGTCTTGCATTTTAATTGACAGAATATAACTACAACGATCCCAAATATCATCTGGTGTTAATTTAACACCACGCGGTAAAATATTCCGAAATTCACAAAACTCTCGCATGGATTCAAGTAAACCCTGACGAAGCCCATTGACATGGGTACCTCCGGCAATAGTTGGAATTAAATTAACATAGCTTTCACCAATACTATCACCGCCTTCAGGCAACCAGGTAACTGCCCAATCAGCAGTTTCATGTTGCGAAGAAAAACTACCTACAAAAGGTTCTTCTGGTAAAGAAACAAACTCTTTTACAGATTCTTTTAAATAATCTGTTAGGCCATCTTGATAACACCATTGATATTTTTTATCTTCATTCTTATCATGAAATTTTAAAGTTAATCCTGGGCATAGTACTGCTTTAGCTTTAAGTAAATGCATTAAATGACGAACGGAAAATTTGGCTGTATCAAAATAACTGGCATCTGGCCAAAATTTAACACGAGTACCGGTATTTCGCTTACCAACCGAGCCTGTTTCACGAAGTTCTTCGACTTTTTCACCATTCTCAAAAGCCATTTCGAAGACTTTACTGTCTCGCCTCACACTAACATCTACTCTTTTTGAGAGTGCGTTAACAACTGATATACCAACACCATGCAAGCCCCCTGAAAATTGGTAGCTTTTGTTAGAGAATTTACCACCAGCATGCAACTTACAGAATATTAGCTCAACCCCTGACAAGCCCTCTTCTGGGTGAATATCAGTGGGCATGCCTCGCCCATCATCAATAATTTCAAGTGATTGGTCTTTATCTAGAACAACCTGAATATTGTGTGCATGACCCGCCAAGGCTTCATCTACTGAGTTATCAATGACTTCTTGCCCGAGATGATTGGGACGTGTGGTATCTGTATACATACCTGGGCGGCGTCGAACAGGTTCTAAGCCACTAAGGACCTCAATGGAGTCTGAATTGTATTGGTCTGTCATCTGAAACTCAATTTAATCGTGGTTAAAGGTTGGGTTTTATTCAAAAGCCGATAAGGCAGTATTATAGGGCTGCTAAATTAAATGAAAAAAATTGCATACCACAGGTAAAGATTGTTCAAAATCAGTAAAACTGTGATCGCCACCCTCTTGAACTATTAGTTGACAATTTTTATATTTATCGACTGCTTGTTGATAATTTAACACTTCATCGCCCGTTTGTACCATAACTAGATAATTATTTTTTTGCGAGCTATTCAGTGCTGGTGAAATGGGTTCAATGATTTTGAGTTGCTGTATATGATCAGTTGATACCTGATAAACCTCATTGGTATAAGGGTTTACTTGTGGGCCTAGATATTCAACTAGCAGTTCATATGGTCTTATGGCAGGATTCACTAATACCGCTGAACACGTGTATTTTTCGGCTAAATAACCTGCAAAATATCCCCCCAAAGAGGAACCTATAATTAGCCATCGGCTGATTTCAATACTATCTTGTTTATCAATGATGGCTATTAACTGCTCAATAGCAGCCGATGGTGATGTTGCTAACTGCGGAGCAAAAAACTTAACCGTGGGGAAATTTGTTGATAGGTAATGCTTGGTTTGTTGTGCTTTAATTGAAGATGGTGATGAATTAAAGCCGTGAACATATAAAATACAGTCTTTCATGAGGGGCTTCCTTACAACGAACAGCAATTAAAAATGTACATATTTCTAAGGGTAAATCACTTTACTTGTCAGTTTACCACTGTCAAACAAATGAAAGATTCGGTAGCCAGGCCCCTGAGGTAGTGCAGCTACCCCCTCAGTATCAGGGTCAAACTGAATTGATGTTGCTGGGCAGGTATACAAAGTAACGGGTAAACAGGTGCTTTGTTGTTTAGGGTTTATTGCTGAGTGTTCTATACCTTTAGCAAAAAACTTTAACGGTTGCGTTAATTCCATAGCTCTGTGAACATGGCCACAAGCTATAGCCTTGATATTTGAATACTGGTTAATTGTGCTCCAAAAATCTTGTTTATTTTTCAAACCATGTTTATCGATAAAATAGCCCACATCTATGGGGTTATGGTGCATCATTACTAATTGGTACTTATTTGGATCAATCGCTGTCGATAACTCTGATAAAGACGCTTTACTAACGTAACCTGCTGGAGTGTCACTTTTACTGTCTATTAATTGTAATTGCCAACCTCCTAACGTAATAGTTTTATTGGCGTTAAAGGGTAATGAAGAAAAATATTTTTCTAATAAGGTTGTTTCATCATGATTTCCTGCCAAATAATATATTGGCAGCTTAATATTGCAATTTCTAACACAGTCTACAAAACGTTGATAAGACTGTTCGCTATGATCCTGAGTAAGATCGCCAGTAAATACAATAAAGCTAATGTCTTTATTAAGACTAATATTAGTTAATACGTTGGTAAGGTTGGCAAACACATTGTGACCATGATGCAAACCGTCTAGCTCAGCAAATAGATGACTATCGCTAATTTGGGCAAATATTAGCGGTTTACCAACTAACGTATTAAAAGAATTAGTTTTCATAGCTTACGAAGGTAATTCAATATTAACGTGGCCTAGGCATAAACATAAATGTAACCATTCATTTAAGAACTGATTAATTTGTTGTTTTTCATCTTCTTGATGCATGTTGATATTAGGGTAATCATATCGTGGTTTAACCTGCTTTATACCCTGCGAAGAGATAACTTCAGCAGCGCAAGCATCATGGTACAAGCGAATTCTCATGCTCGGCTTTAGCAAGTCAGAAAAAGGAGGAGCCACATGCAAATCAGTATTTTGCCAAATTTTCTGCTCAAACGTAATTAAAGAAGTGTAGCGAGTGACTTCAACAATAGTCACTTTGTAAGCGAGTGAATCACCGATACAAAACTCTCTAACTTCACCGGCTTGCTGTTTGTCCGCCAATATTTTAACGAAAAGTAAATAATTATTAGCACACAAGGTCATCAAACTAACCAAGTTAGGTTGATAGCGTTGTCTCGTTCGATCTAACCCTATTTTTTTTGGAAAAAAACTCATTTGCTCTACCATGCCATGACTAAATCAATATCATCACTAATATTTTATTTACGCTTTACTCTCTCGTTCAGTGATAGCTGAGTGGTTAATTGCCAACCATTGTAACCCTATAATAGTAGCAGCGTTAGTAATTTTACCTTGTGCTAACAAGTTAACCGCCTCTGTTCGGCTAACTAAATGCAATAAAATATCTTCATTTTCTTCAGGTAAGCCGTACACCTCTCCAGAGCAAACACTACTGCTATCAAACTTTGCTAGGTACAAGTGAAGCTTTTCACTGGTCCCGCCGGGGCTTGGGTAGAAGGTTATTATGGGTTCAAGATCTTGATAACTTAAATTAAGGTTAGCTTCTTCCTTTGCCTCTCTAATAGCAACCTCTTCAGGGCTCTCATTGACACCAAACATACCTGCGATAAACTCCAACAACCAAGGCGACTCTGTGTTATTCAACGCACCTGCCCTAAATTGTTCAATTAACAACACTTTGTCTCGAGCAATATCGTAAGGCATAACCACTACTGCATCGCCTCGTTCAAAAATTTCTCGATTAAAAATATGGGTTAATTGCCCCGAAAATTGTTGATGTTGCAAGGTATATTCATTGATTTTGAAGAAGCCATGGTATTTTTGGTTAATGGCGTGCACTGAAACTTGATCGTGGCCCATGCTTAACATCGTTGTAGTACCCATATTACTGGATTCACTATTACCTGTGTTGTTTTTATCAACATCGTGATTAATTTTCATCTATAGTCCTTTTTACAAAACAATTTGTTACACTAGTAAACAGTTATTTTATTTGGTTAATTTTAGAAACAAGGTAGGATACTCTACCTATTAATACTAATTAATATACCACAAGAGTAATACAGCAAAGGAACACCTTACTCATGAAAAAAACATTAAACACCCTTATTTTAGCCATATCAGCTGCATTAACTAGCGCACAAGCCAATGCTGATGACTTACTTTCAGTTTACCAGCAAGCCTTACTTAATGACCCGGTAGTGCTTAAATCGCAAGCTCAATTTATGATTGTACAAGAAGATATTGTGCAAGCGAGAGCGGCTTTGTTACCTCAAATAAATCTCTCTGGCGGTTACGATACCGGCGAAAGAGAAAGTTATATTCAAAATAGTAAACTTGACACCGAATTCTCTAGCATGACTTACGGCGCGAATTTAAACATGCAACTTTATCATCATGATAGCTGGTTACGTTTAGATAATGCTGAAAAAGCTGCTCATCAAAGCGATTTAAGCTATCAAATTGCCAAACAAAACTTGATTGTGCGTGTTACAGACGCGTACTTTAATTTACTCGGTGCTAAAGACGACCTAGTATTTGCTTCTGCTGAAAAAGAAGCCATTGCCCGCCAACTGGAACAAACCAAGCAACGGTTTTCCGTAGGGTTAACGGCTATTACTGACGTTTACGAAGCACAAGCTCAATTCGATACTGCTGTAACAGAAGAAATACGGTCACAAAATGGTATTTACCAAGCAGAAGAAGAGCTAAGAGTGATTACTGATGCTTACCCTCAAAATTTAAGCACTTTAAACACAAAACGGTTCAGCACCAACACTCCTGTGCCAGAAAGTGCAGATGAGTGGCAAGTAACAGCCGAAGCGAAAAATTTATCCTTGATTTCAGCAAGGGTTGGTATTGATATTGCCCAAGATACTATTGACATTGCCAGAGCTGGTCATTATCCCACTTTAGATTTTGGTGCTAATTATAATGCTAATGATGACGAATCAAGCTTCAATAATGGTCCAACCATCGATAGCCCTGCCGTTGACGGCTATTCACTTGGGGTTCAATTAAATGTGCCAATATATTCAGGTGGCGCAATACAAAGCTCAGTACGAAAAGCACAAAATAACTTTGTGTTAGCTAGCCAAGATTTATCGCTAACCCACCGCAATGTGGTCCGAAATACCAGAAACGCTTATAATACTGTTATCGCTGCTATTTCTGCTATCAAGGCCTTTGAGCAATCAGTATTGAGCGCACAAAAAGCTCTAGAGGCAACCGAGGCAGGTTTTGAAGTGGGTACCCGAACCATTGTCGATGTATTAAACAGTACTCGAAATTTATACAATGCCAAACGTAATTTATCTTCAACACGCTACGCTTATATAACCAATATTTTAACCCTAAAACAAAATGCAGGGACGATTACAGACGAAGATATAAGTGCCATAAATTCTGGGCTAACAGCGCCAGCAACACAGCAATAAACTAGTAATACAATAATAGACGCCCTAGTGAATTAAATTAAAAAACCGCAAGTGATGTTGTCACTTGCGGTTTTTTAATAAAAACAAATGCGTATTAAAACAAACTAACCATGCATTTCAAGTAAATCAATGCCAACACACTTGACTCATTTTTTCTCATTTACCAATGTTAATGTTTTTACTTAGTATGTTCACACTTTAATTTAGTTTAATAACTTAACAACGTGCTTACAACTAGTGGGATTAGACAAGGGTTTTTAAAAATTTTGTAATTTCTTGTGCTTCACGTTTAACCGAATAATGC
>MDSY01089408.1_pt1 | contig 12707 bp, 12 predicted proteins | sample 811131 | NCBI WGS metagenome assembly MDSY01 (sample SAMN05326643, study PRJNA326480) | marine metagenome | isolation source: seawater | place: Atlantic Ocean: South West | collected 2010
GGAGGAATAGACATGGATGCTGCTGCTGCTAAAGATATTAATATTGCTGGAGGACAGGTTGCTCTTGTGTCAAAAGACGAGGGAACTTCCGCTATCTCATTACTAACAAATGTAGGAACAAGCGAAACCATTACTATTACTAATACACAAGGGACAGGTGCATCGGCAGTCAACATTACTTCTTCTGCAGGAGGGGTTGCAATAAACTCATCTTCAACGACGGTAAGTGGAGCTTTATCGGTTGCCGGAAACCTTTCTAGTACATCCGGAAATATTGCAGGCTTTGACGCTACTCTTAATGCTGTTACTTCTTTTTCTTCGAATAACTATACTCTTGTAGCTTCTGATAACGGAAAGGTGATAACACTAGACAATGGAACAACAGCCTCTACATTAACTATTCCAACTGGACTTGGAGACGGATTTAATTGTCTTATAGTTCAGAAGGCTAACCATGATACAACAATTACACCAGTAGGAGGAGGAGTTACTCTACTTAACCGAAGTACTCAGTATATTACAGCAGGAAGATATGCTATAGTTACATTAGTAAATATTGGATCTGAAACTTACATATTATCTGGGGACACTAAATAATGAGGTACTTATTTCTAATTCTGTTTACTGTTAGCTTAAATGCTCAGATACTCCCTTCTCAGCAAGCCACACATTATAAAAAAAATCCAGCGGCATCAGAACCAAGAACTTTTAATAATTGCGGAAAGACGGGTTATGAAGGGCCGTCTCAGTCCGATTGTAATACGGCTTACGTTTCAAGCGACTTAAGTGGAGAGGTTACTGTAACAAGTGGAATTCAGTACTGGACTGTGCCAGCAACCGCTACCTATACCATTACGGTTTATGGGGCTCAGGGGGGAAGAATAAGTGGGGGGCTACATACTAAAGGGGCAAAAATGAAAGGAGATTTTAATTTAACTGCGGGTACAGTTCTAAAAATTCTTGTTGGTCAAGCCGGGGTATGGGGCCCTGATAATGGGAATATTGGTTGTGGAGGACCTGGAGGATCAAATGATGCTGGAAGTGGTGGGGGTGGAACATTTTTAACTAAACAAGACAACACTCCTTTAATAGTGGCTGGAGGAGGAGGAGGATATAATAAAACTGATAACAGTGTTTCAACTAATGCAGTAGTTACCCTCAATGGAGTAACTATGCCTCATAATAATGGTTTAACTCAATATGCAGGAGCAGGTGGAATTAATGGAGGAGGAGGAGGAGGAGCTACAGGTGGGTCAGCTGGGACACAAGCAGCAAATGGAGGAAATGGTGTTTCTTGTGCTTATGGGCCTGGTGGTGGTGGGTTTTATACAAATGGAGGAGAAAATTGTAACGGGACCTATGTAAACACTGCCGGATTGTCTTTTCTAAACGGAGGAAGAGGTGGATTAGGAGATTTAAGAGGATGTATGGTAACTCATGGTGGGTTTGGAGGAGGAGCGTCTGCTGGACATAGATCTGGAGGAGGAGGAGGATGGTCCGGAGGAGGAGGAGGAGCTAGTGGTGTAGTATCCGGAACATTAGGAGGAGGAGGAGGAGGAGGATCTTATAATTCAGGCTCTAATCAAAATAACGAAGCAGCATCAAGAGAAGGCCATGGACAAGTAGAAATATCCTGGTAGATTATTAGATTTTTATGTTAAAACAATAAATAAGCCTTACATTAACGAAAATAAAAATATATGGAAACTTATTCGTGCAAAAAATGTGGAATGTCTGTCAATGCTCAATGTGGAAAATGTGATGTTGCTTTAGTAAACGGACACATTAGCTTAGAGGATGGGACTCAAGTTCAAGTCTCGAAATGCCCTTCTTGTGAAGGGAAAATTAAATCTCCTTTGTGCTGTGGAGAAGACATGAGCTGTGCTGCTTAGCTCTTTATAGTTGAAAGGTCATACCCATCTGGGCAACTTGAAATCCTTTAGCTTTAATTGATTTATAAGCTTCAGACTCTTTGTTGTTTGCTGGATTAGTATGGTTTAGATGAATAAAATATATTTTATTTTTATCAAACTTTTCAAGCCCCTTAAAAAGCTCTAAACTTTCAATAATAAAAGGATGTGGAATTTGTGAGATATCCCGATTATTAACCTCATTGCCATCATAAAAAGTTCCATCTAAAAAAGCATAATCTACCTGGGAAATAATAGATTCTATAGATTTCTCCCATTTACTCCACTTGTCAATATCGGGGATAAACAAAGCTTTCTTTTTTGGTCCAATAATTTTATATCCTACTGTTTCAGAGTATTCATCTCTGTGGGGAACCTTAAGAGGAATTATTGTTAAGTTTTCAGTTAATTTCTCTTCTTTTTCATCAAATAATTCTCTTAATTCGATATTTTCTAATTTGACTAGCTGATCCCAAGGCCCATTATTGGAAATAAACTGGGTCATCTTGGGCATTAAATACAAGGGGGTTTTTGAAGTGTTTGCCACTTCTTTTCCTAAATTAATAAGTCCAGAATAGTGTCCTATATGAGCATGGGTAATAAAAATACCGTCTAGTTTACTGGATTTATTTTTAAGAAGTTCGTTTAGTTGGATAGAAATATCTGGGGAAGCTTCGATTAGATAGTTTTTGTTTTCTTTGGAATCCAAAACCCCCAAACTAACTACTCTTTTTTTTGAAAATCCTTTTTCAAAATAGTCTTTGCAGCAAGATTTTACACATCCTAGGTGAGGCATTCCTCCGTCCTGCATGGTCCCCAGTATTTTTATCTCTACAGTTTTTTGAATTGGTTCAAAAGGCTTGGCTTCCTTTTGTTTGCAGCTAAAAAAAAGGAGTGAAATATAGAGAAAAAGGAATGAATTTTTTTTATTTAAGTAACCCCGCACTGCCAAACTAATCAAATAAAGCTTTTAGTTCTGTCGCTTCTTTTGGGGAAAGTTTGCCTGCTAAAACCAAACTTAGTTGTCTTCTTCTTAGAGCACCATCGTATCTTTTTTTCTCTAGCTCAGTCTCTGGATTTATTTCGGGTACTTTAACAGGTTTTCCATATTTATCAACTGCAACAAAAGTATAAATAGCCTCATTGACCTTTAGCTTTTTTAAATGGGTTTTATTTTGTTTCCACACATCAATAAACACCTCCATAGAAGAGTTAAACGCTCTAGATACTTTTGCTTCAATAGTTAAAATACTCCCGTTAGGAACAGGCTCTCCAAAAGAAACATTATTGATCGATGCAGTGACAACGATTTGTTCGGAATGCTTTACTGCTGCAATACTAGCCACTTTATCCATTCTTGCCAATAACTCTCCTCCAAATAGGTTGTTAAGGCTATTGGTGTCTACTGGCATTACCACATCCGTATTAATTGTTTTAGAATCTTCAGGAGTTTTAAAATCCATTATGTTGGGTGCTTTAATATTCTTCTACTTGGTCTCAAAGATCCAAGCGTCTTTGTTTTCTTTTTGCTGAATAACTCTCAGTTCTATAACCGCATCATTTCGATCGGAAAAGCTAGTAAATGCAACTGGACTTAATCCTTTGTCGTTTAGCCCTAATCTAGATGCTTCATACCCCTTTTTCTTTAAATTCAACATAAGGTTTTGTGCATTTTGAGGAATTCTGAAAGCTCCAGCAATGATAAAATATTTTTTTTCTTTCATCTTTACATTAACAGTTAACGAGGGAAGAGATCCTAAATTAAAAACTGCTTTTTGAACTTTTTCTTTTGTCTGTTTTCTGAACTCTTGCTCGTAGGCTATTTCCTGTTCAATTAAATCATTTTTACCATTGATATAAATTGAAGAAACGCCAATAATCAAACAAGCCCAAATTGCTGCTTGAGTCAAATAATTACTTTTCTTTTTCTCAACGCTGGAGTAGGTTGGTAATTTTTTGGATTGTAATGATTTTTTGTCTTCAAGTTCAGTAACAAAAATGGGAGAAAGGCCAAAAGATTCTTTTAAGTGGTTAAGCTCATTGCTTGGAATAAAAGTAATTTTATCTTCTTTGCTTAAATAAAGTTCTCCAATGTTTTTTAAGACAATTGTTTCTGTTATTATTTTTTTTGTCCAAGTCAAAACTTCTTGGTGAATCTTTTTTACAGCCTGGTCGTAAGGCAAGTCTAATTCTTTAGAGATGTTTTTAGCCAATAACCCATCGTTATCTTTTATCTGAGAATTAAATGAAATTTGCTTAGAAGGAGGATGAAATTTTCGTTCTTTAAAGTCGTATTGAGCAGATTTGTAATTTCCTAAAAAACTTCCAAATCCTGGAACAGTCACACAATCGTGATCAAATAATAAATTACTAATGTAATTGGACAGCAGCATCTATCAAAAATACATTTTTTTGATTTAAAAATTAAGTAGAAGTATTAAAATTATTAACCGTTAATTGTAGCCTAACTTTTTCCTTACTCTCTCGAGGACTTCTTGCGCCACTATTCTGGCTTTATTGGCTCCAATATTTAATGCAGAATCTATTTCATCAAAATTATCCATGTAGTGATTGAAACTCTTTCTTTCTTTTTCGAAGTTTACTAAAATGTAATTGAGTAATTCTTTTTTAGCATGTCCGTATCCAAACCCACCTTTTATATAGTTTGCTTTTAAAGCTTCAATAGATTTTGGGTCTGCTATTAAAGAATATAATTTAAATACGTTACAATTTTTAAAATCTTTTGAATCTTCAATTGGGGTACTGTCCGTTTCAATGGACATGATTTGTTTTTTTAATTTATTTTCAGGAAGAAAAATATCGATAGTATTCCCTTTAGATTTACTCATTTTTTCTCCGTTAGTTCCTCCTACATACTTTGTGCTTTCATTAATCTTTGGACTTGGAAGAACAAATGTTTCTCCATACATATTGTTAAATCTGGAGGCCATGTCTCGTGTCATTTCTAGATGTTGTTGTTGGTCCTTGCCAACTGGAACAAATTCTGCATCGTAAAGTAAAATATCTGCAGCCATTAATACGGGATAGGTGAAAATACCGGCGTTTACATCATTCAATCTATCAGACTTATCTTTAAAGGAGTGCGCTAGGGTGAGTCTTTGATAAGGGAAGTGACAAGATAAAATCCAGGAAAGTTCAGTTGCAATTGCCACATCACTTTGTCTGTAAAAAACTGTTTTTTTTATATTTAATCCAAATGCTAGCCAAGCTGCAGCAGTGGCATAGGTGTTGTGTTTTAATTGTTTGGGGTCTTTAATTTGAGTTAAAGAATGTAAATCTGCAATAAAAAGAAAAGACTCATTTTTCTTATTATTTGCCATTTCAATAGCTGGAATTATAGCTCCTAAAATATTCCCTAAATGCGGAGTTCCTGTACTTTGAACACCAGTTAAAATTCTTGACATACGAATTAATAATATCAACAAAAGTAATAGATTTCAAAAACATATTACTCATTTACTTACTTTTACATCAATGGGTAGAATTATAAAAATGATTTTATGCGGACTTTACAACGTGTGGTTCTACACACTCACGGGGGGAAGTTTAATACTTTTCCTTCCTATTTTTTTTGTTGTAAGCTTTAAAGAAAGTTGGTATCCCTATTTCTTTTGGTTTGCTAGAAATGTTTGGTGTACCGTCATTTTATATGGGATGGGACTAATTCCAAAGGTGGAGTATAAGGAGCCCTTTAAAAAAGGAGAAAACTACATGCTGGTAGCTAATCATAAAAGTATGATTGATATCATGTTGATGCTAAAGGTTTGCAAACAGCCTTTTGTATTTGTGGGCAAAAAAGAATTATTAAGGCTTCCTATTTTTGGATATTTTTATAGAAGGGTAGCTATAATGGTAAACCGTGATAGTGCCAAAAGTAGAAAAGCGGTATACGCTCATGCTGAGAGAAGGCTTAATCAAGGTCTGGGTATTTGTATTTTTCCAGAAGGACTTGTAACTCCTCCTGACACAAAATTAGGCCCATTTAAAAATGGAGCTTTTAGATTTTCCACGGACTTTCAAATGCCTATAGTTCCTATGTCTTTTTTAGATTGTGAAAAAAGATATCCGTATCATTTTGAGCAGAATCTTTTTATAGGAGGCCCTGGATTTCTTCGAGTTAGAGTACACAATCACATAAGCACAAAAGGGAAAACCCATGAAGACATGGAAGATCTTAAGCAGGAAGTTTATGATTTACTATGGAACGATTTAGAGGATTTACCCCTTTAGTTTCTCAACAATTTTAGCCTCTAATTCATCGCAAAGATCAGGGTTGTCAGTAAGAATGGCTTTTACAGAATCCCTTCCTTGTCCTAGTTTGGTTTCACCGTAGCTAAACCATGATCCGCTTTTATCAATAATATCGTTATCAACACCCAGGTCAATGATTTCTCCCATTTTAGAGATTCCTTTACCATACATTATATCAAATTCACTTAATTTAAAAGGAGGAGCTACTTTGTTTTTAACCACTTTTACCCTGGTTTTATTACCAAGTACATTTCCATTTGTATCTTTTATCTGAGTCGATCTTCTAATGTCTAGCCTAACCGAAGCATAAAATTTAAGGGCATTTCCACCAGTAGTAGTTTCGGGATTTCCGAACATAACACCAATTTTTTCTCTTAACTGATTAATGAATATTACTGTACAATTGGTTTTACTAATATTAGAAGTTAACTTTCTTAGTGCCTGAGACATTAGTCTTGCATGAAGACCCATTTTAGAATCTCCCATTTCTCCTTCAATTTCACTTCTAGGAGTAAGAGCAGCAACAGAATCAATAACAATGATATCAATTGCTCCAGATCTAATTAAATTATCTGTAATTTCTAATGCTTGTTCTCCATTATCGGGTTGGGAAATAATTAATTCGTCTATATTAATTCCTAAGTTTTGTGCGTAGTATCTATCAAAAGCATGTTCCGCATCAATAAAAGCTGCAATTCCCCCTGCCTTTTGGCATTCAGCAATTGCATGAAGTGTTAGTGTAGTTTTCCCAGAAGATTCAGGACCGTATATTTCTATCACCCTTCCTTTTGGATATCCACCAACACCCAACGCATAATCTAGAGTTAATGAACCACTTGAAATACACTCTACTTCTTGAGCGACAGAATCTCCCATTTTCATGACCGTTCCCTTGCCATAAGTTTTATCTAATTTGTCTAAAGTTAATTGAAGTGCTTTTTGCCTGGATTCTTTGTCTTTACTCATAAATCAATATAATTACGTTGCTAGCTAAAGTACAATATATTTGAAAGAACTCATAATAGAAAAAGACTGATTTTTGTTATAAATTATAAAATATTAATTTCGCTTTTTAATGGAATTGTACAACAAACTTAGCGCGAAACAAAGAGCTGTTTTAATTGAAGAAGCTGGAGGCAAAAGACTTACGCTTTCTTTTTACAAATACCATCCAATAAAAAACAGTAACTTTTTTAGAGACCACCTTTATCTAAACTGGAACAGTTTGGATGTTTTAGGCAGAATTTATGTTGCAAAGGAAGGAATAAACGCACAACTTTCCTTGCCATCAGAAAATTTTGAAGACTTTAAAAAAAGCATTGATGAAATTGATTTTTTAAATGGAGTAAGATTGAATATTGCTATTGAACACGACAACCATTCTTTTTTAAAATTAAAAATAAAACTTAGAAATAAAATTGTTGCGGACGGTTTGGATTCTATAAACATAGATTTGAAAAAAAACGGCAAACATCTAAACGCTAGTCAATTTAATTCTCTAGTTGAAAAACCCCAGACACTTCTTGTAGACATGAGAAACCATTACGAAAGTGAAATAGGACATTTTCAGGGAGCTATTCTCCCCGATGTAGATAGCTTTAGAGAATCTCTTCCTATCATTGAAAAAAGACTAAACCAGCATAAAGACACCAAAAATATAGTGATGTACTGTACTGGGGGGATAAGATGTGAAAAGGCCAGCGCTTTTTTAAAACACAAGGGATATAAAAATGTTTTTCAGCTAGAGGGAGGAATTATTGAGTACACTCGTCAAGTTAAAAAGAAGGGCATCGAGAACAAGTACATTGGAAAAAATTTTGTTTTTGACCACAGAAGAAGCGAGTCTATATCTGGAGAAATAATTTCAGATTGTCACCAATGCGGAGAGAAATGTGACAACCATGTTAATTGTGCAAATGAAGCTTGTCACCTTTTATTTATTCAATGTGAAAAGTGCTTCACTTTATATGACAACTGCTGCTGCTCAACATGTCAAAAAACAAATGCTTTACCAATTGAGGAACAAAAAAAACTTAGAAAAGGGAAAGGAAATAGCAATAAAATATTTAAAAAAGGACGGTCTAAGGCTCTTAAATTCAAGAAAACATCTTCTTAAATAAGTTTTGAGTTAGGCTCTTAAATTCGCTAACTTTAAAAAAACTTAATAAAAACTTACAATGGGTTGTTCAAGTTGCAGTACGGATTTAAATGGAGCGCCAAAAGGCTGTAAAAATAATGGTACTTGTGGATCGGATGGTTGTAATAAAATGACGGTTTTCAATTGGCTTTCTAACATGGAGGTGGTCACTGAAAAAGAATTTTCTAATATAATCGAAGTAAGGTTTAAAAACGGAAGAAAAGAATTCTATAGAAACACAGAAGATTTGACCATTTCCATTGGAGATTTAGTTGTAGTTAAAGCGGAAAGGGGATATGATTTGGGGCATACCACTTTAAGGGGGGGATTGATTCAGGTTCAAATGAAGAAAAAGAAAGTAGATCCAAAAAAAGTTTTATTGTCCGTTCTTAGAAAAGCTTCTCAAAAAGATATTGATATTTGGACTAAATCAAGAGAAAAAGAGGAGGCCATAAAAAAGAAATCAAGACAAATGGCCATTGATTTAAAGTTAAAAATGAAAATCTCCGATATCGAATTTCAGGGGGATGGCTCCAAAGCAACCTTTTATTATACTGCGGGGGGGAGAGTAGACTTTAGGCAGCTTATTAGAGAAATGGCTAGAGAATTCCGCACTAGAATCGAAATGAAGCAAGTGGGGCTAAGAGAAGAAGCTGCACGACTAGGAGGAATAGGTTCTTGTGGCAGAGAATTGTGCTGTTCTACTTGGCTTAGTGATTTTAGATCAGTAACCACCTCGGCAGCAAGATATCAACAACTTTCATTAAACCCACAAAAATTAGCTGGTCAATGTGGAAAGCTTAAGTGCTGTTTAAATTATGAGCTAGACTTTTATCAAGACGCCTTAAAAGGGTTTCCAAAATCTAATACAAAAATTTTAACAGAAAAAGGAATTGCCTTTTGCCAAAAAATTGATATTTTCAAGGGACTGCTATGGTTTGTCTACAAAAACGACAGTGTTAACTGGTATGAACTAAGTGTGGATAAAGTAAATGAAATACTTAAAATAAATGCTACCGGGAAAAAAATAGGAAGTCTAGAGGAATATACGTCCTTTGATCAGCAGGAGGATACAGAATTCAAAAATGTGGTAGGTCAAGACAGCTTAACGAGATTTGATAAGAAAAAATCTAAAAAGAAGTTTAGGAAAAAGGTGTAAAAACATGAAAAGTATAAGCCCATTATTTTTTGTTTTAATATTTCTTTTTATTGTCTCGTGCACCCATTCTAATTTGCAGAAACCTTATGAGTTTTCTAATGGATGGAAAAATGGGGAAGTAGTGAAGTTTGATTTTAAAGTTTCTGATTCAAAAACAAATCAAGACTTATTTTTGATATTAAGGCACAATAAAAATTATCAGTTTTCTAATATTTTTTTAATCACAGAGTTTCAATTTGAAAAAGATTCTATAAAAACAGATACTCTAGAATACCGACTTAGTGCAAATAGCGGGAAATGGCTTGGAGAACAAAAGCTCTCAATTGTAGAACATAAACTTCCCTTTAAAATGAATTTAGAATTACAAAAGGATAGTCTTTATACTTTGCAGATAAGAAACTCAATGAGATTAAACAATGAAATCTCACCAATTCAAAATTTAGAAAATGTCTTAGATTTAGGATTGTTAATGGAAATTGCTAAATAGATGGCCAAAAAAAGAAAAAAGAAAGTAATGCCAAAAAAATATAGAGTATTCTATTATGGATTCTGGGTGCTCTTTATTATCGGCTTTTCAAGTCTCTTTGGACTTTTTTACTCTGCCTCAACAGGTAGACTTGGTGAAATGCCCGATTTCAGACAACTAGAAAATCCAAACACTAATTTAGCAAGTCAAATAATATCTTCAGACAATAAAGTTTTAGGAAAAATTCATTTTGGAGAAAACAGAATACCAATAGAATACAATGACCTTCCTCAGGATTTAATAGATGCTCTTATTGCAACAGAAGACGAAAGGTTTTATGGCCACTCAGGAATAGATTTTAAAGCAACTTTGAGAGCTATTGTATTTCTTAATAAAAGAGGGGGGGCAAGTACAATTTCTCAGCAATTGGCAAGACAATTATTTGTTGGTGTTCGTTCAAAGAATATTTTCGAAGCCATTACTCAAAAAGCAAAAGAATGGGTACTTGCAGTAAGGCTTGAAAAGCAATATACAAAGGAAGAAATTATAACCATGTATCTTAATATATATGATTTTGGATACAATGGAGATGGAATAAAATCAGCTTCCGATATCTTTTTTGACAAGGAGTTGGATAGCTTAAAAATAGAAGAGTCTGCAGTATTGGTGGGGATGCTTAAAAATTCATCTTATTACAATCCTTTAAGACGACCTGAGCTTGTAAAATCAAGACGAAACGTAGTGTTTGGTCAGATGAGAAAAAACAACCATTTAAATGACAGGGAGTTAGATTCCTTAAAACAACTTCCTCTTGAAATTAATTATACCCCACAATCTCATAGAGAAGGTCTTGCCACCTATTTTAGAGCCTACCTTCAGGAGTTTATGAAAGACTGGACAAAAGAAAATACTAAAGAAGACGGCTCAAAGTACAACCTATATTTAGATGGGTTAAAGATTTACACTACCATTAACCACGAAATGCAGGGCTACGCAGAGGAATCAGTAAAAGCACACATGACCAACCTTCAAAGGGAATTTTTTAATCAAAACACCCCTGAATTAAATCCAACTGCCCCTTTTTTAGAAATTGATGAAGAGGATCAGGAAATGATTTTTAAAAGAGCTATGAAGAGATCTGAAAGGTGGAGAAAAATGAGAATTTCTGGTAAATCTGAAGAAGAAATGTTTGAATCATTTCAAAAGCCAGTTTCAATGAGGATTTTCTCTTGGGATGGAGATATTGACACCATCATGAAGCCTATCGACTCTATTCGTTATTACAAACACTTTATGCAAGTTGGAATGATGTCTATGGAACCTCAAACAGGCCACGTGAAAGCATGGGTAGGAGGGATCAACTACAAGCACTTTCAATACGACCACGTAAAACAAGGAAAAAGACAAATTGGTTCAACTTTTAAACCTTTTTTATATGCCACAGCGATAGATCAGTTAAAACTTTCGCCGTGTGATTCTCTTCCTGATGCGATATATTGTATTGAACCAAATAAATTTGGGAACCCTAAACCTTGGTGTCCTACAAATTCAAGTGATAAATATGGAGGGTTTAGAACATTAAAAAATGCTTTAGCCAATTCAAAAAATACGATTAGCGCTCAATTAATGGATAAAGTAGGGCCGAAACCTGTCGCGGATTTAGCAAGAAACTTAGGGATTGAATCTTTTATTCCTGATTTTCCGGCCATTGCGCTTGGAACACCAGATTTAAGTGTTTATGAAATGGTAGGTGCTTATGGAGCATTTGCCAATCAAGGGATATATGTGAAACCAACGATGATAACAAGAATTGAAGATAAAAATGGAGCGTTATTGTATCAGGCAAATCCAGAAACCAGAGATGTAATCAGCCAGGAATCTGCCTATGTAACGGTTAATCTTTTGGAGGGGGTTACCAAATTTGGATCTGGAGCAAGATTACGCCACGACATACCAGAAAAAGAAAGAAACCCCATTTATAGAGATGTTGTAACGGGATACCCTTACAAATTTCAAAATGCAATAGCTGGGAAAACAGGAACCACACAAAACCAAAGTGATGGTTGGTTCATGGGAATGGTTCCTAACTTAGTTACTGGAGTTTGGGTTGGAGCTGAGGACAGAGCTACTCATTTTGAAACCATTTCCTATGGTCAGGGAGCCACAATGGCTCTTCCAATATGGGGATTATACATGAAAAAATGTTATGAAAGTGAGGCTCTTGGAATTTCAACGGAAGATTTTATTGCCCCTGAAGTATTGAATATTCCACTTGATTGCGAAATCTTAAAACCTATTGAAAGCATTAATAGCGATGCGGACGATATAGAAGGTTTAGGATTATAATTTCTTTTTTTATAACTTCAAATTAATGAGTCAAAGATTAATTTCACTCGACTTTTTCAGAGGTTTTACCATTGCAGCTATGATAGTAGTAAACGACCCTGGAAGTTGGTCTTACGTATTTGATCCACTAAGGCATGCTGATTGGCATGGGGTTACTCCCACAGATTTAGTTTTTCCTTTCTTTTTATTTATAGTTGGCGTATCTATTGTTCTTTCTCTCTCTAATGTTAAAAAAACTACTTCTTCAATTTATTTTAAGATTATCAAAAGAACATTTATTCTTTTTGGGATTGGGATTTTTTTAGCACTTTTCCCGAATTTTGATTTTGAAAATGTAAGAATCGCAGGGGTACTTCAAAGAATTGCACTTGTTTATTTCTTCTGCTCTTTTATCTATTTAAACTCTAATAAATCTCA
>MDSY01069125.1_pt1 | contig 12702 bp, 5 predicted proteins | sample 811131 | NCBI WGS metagenome assembly MDSY01 (sample SAMN05326643, study PRJNA326480) | marine metagenome | isolation source: seawater | place: Atlantic Ocean: South West | collected 2010
GTTATCGAAAGAACTTCAAAAATTTAATTATTCTGAGGAGATAGTTTTTAAAGTGATTTTTAAAGACTTTAGTTAATAAATCCCAATGATGGGAATTGGAAAATAAAATTTGAATAAATTTTAAGTAGTTGCTCAAATAATATAAATTCCGTCCTTCCGAGCGAAGATATACTTCTAGGAAATATTTTCACAAACTAAAATCACTTTTTAGATTCACCTAATCAAAGTAACTTTGCCAATTCTAGATCTTTTCTCTTCGAATCCATTAACGTTCAAAAAACTATATTTTAATTTATAGATATAAGTACTTTGTTGAACTTTCGCACCAGTTTTATAATGTGTGCCGTCCCAAAATTCACCTAAATTTCTTCCTTCCCAAACGACTTTACCCCAACGATCAAAAACAAAAATTGATAAAGAATAAATATCTCTTCCCTGGATAGTCCACACATCATTTAAATTATTATTATTTGCGGTGAACACATTTGGAAGCCAAATATTAGATGGACAGTCTTCCATAATTTCAATGTAGTCTTCTGTTAAACATCCTAAAGTATCTTCAATCGTTACATTATAAACTCCTCTTTCGTTTACAGTTATTAATCTAGAGGTATCTCCTGTACTCCAAAGGAACGTCTCACCATCTACTCCAGCGTTAAGTAATAAAGGTCTTTCGCTATCCGTGAAACATAAAATAGTATCAGCTATTAACTCCGAAACAGGATTTTGAGAAAAAATAACAGATATAGAATCTCTGTCATAACAAAATTGATTAGTTATTTCTAGCCAGTAATCACCACTAGCATCTATTTCAAAGCTTTTTCCCGAACTAATATCATTCCAATTAAAAGTATAATCTGGATTAGAAACACTTGAAGAAAGGGTTGCAAAGTCCAAACCACAATACACAGTATCATCGCCTAACTCAACAATTGGAATTTCTAAAAAAGTAAAGTTTATGGTATCGGATGCAACGCAAGAAGTTGCCAAGTCAGTTATATTTAACCTATACTCTCCTGATTTCTCTATTATGATGTTTGATGCAGTTGCAATACTTCCTCCAAACCACTGGTGGGAGTATGCTTGAGAATTTATACCTGTTTCCAACAAATAGCTCTCTCCATCACATAATGTTTGATCAGAAGGTAGACTTAAAAGAGGTGGGTTTTGTAAAGCTAATATAACGCTTGCAGATTGGGAACAATTGTTATCATCAGTTACAGTTACTTTATAACTACCTGGTAACGTTTCAACGATTGGGTTAGTGTTTTTTCCATGATCCCAAATACTATTAACTCCTATTAATCCATGATCTAATATTTTTTCAGCACCGGCACAAATAGGTTCATTAGATAATTGAGGATTGGGTAAATCATAAATTCCTAAATTAACAGATTTGTCACCAAAACAACCTTGATCACTCAAAATACTTAAAGAGATAATCCCTTCGTTTGATTTTGTTGCATTAGATAAATTAAAAGTATTACCCATTGACCCGTCTTGCCATTGAAAAGTATAACCATTTGAGGGATAGCCTGAATTAAACTCCACACTCGCTCCATCACAAACGGAAATATCAGTGATATTGATGGGTAAAACATTGTCTACCTTAACAATGGTGGTATCTTTCGATTTACACCCTAGTTGATCCGTAATATCCAAAATAACCTTTACAATTGAACCATTTGGTTGATTGGATACGGTGTAACTTGTATTTGACAAACCATTATTAATCCAAGTCCAGCTTGCACCTTGCATTTGCTGTAAATTATTGGGCACTTCAATAGTTGCAGAACCAACGGGGCAGATAGTAGTATCGTCCTGTAAAACAAATTCTTTGGATTCCGCAGGAACCTCAACCCTTACAGTATTAGAAGTAGACAAACTACAAACATCCGAAACAGTAAAAGAATAATTAGTGGAAGATGTTGGTTTTACGTTTAATACCATATTTGTATTTCCATTATTCCACAAATAATTAAAAGGGCTGTTACCACCAGTTATATTGGGACTAATCGAAACATTATCGTTAATACAGGCAAGTCTTATCGTATCCGGTTCTGACGTTATCGGAACATTGTCTAAAATTGAAAAAACATAATCAATACTATCTAAACTACAAGCGTTAGAACTTGCGAATCTAAAAATCAAAGTTTCATTTCCTTCGGTAAATTCATCATCTTTTAAAATAATATCTACAGACATAGTTGCAGCATTAACTGGAAAAGTAATAGAGCTACTAATATTGTTATAATCAACCCCATTAGTAGCAGAGCCCAAAATCCTATAATCGATTGTTAATGGGGAGGAAATATTATCTGTCCTGGTTAAATCTAAAGACCCTGAAGAACAACCCTCTCGAATTCCATTAGGAATACCCATATCTAGTGATATTTTTTGCTTTAAATCTATTTTCGGATTACTTGTCAAACTTCCACCCTCAAGAAAAACGCCGCTATCATAAGCTCCATCTCCAGCATCCGCAATTGCAATTTTAAGGTGATACGTTTGGCAAGGAATAACTTTTGAAACAGCTTTTAAAGGTGTGGTAAAGCCATCAAAGCTTACTACTTTGGGATCTGAAAACTGAGGTTCTGTTAGTCCATCACCATTAGAAACATATAAATTTAAATTTAGATTTTCATTAATTTCATTAATAGAAACAGGGTTTGTGGTTCCAGGGACAATTGCCAAATTTTGTACACCTGAAATTCCTGGTCCCGAAATTAAAAATGCAAAAACATCATTAAATCCAGAAAAAACAAATTCTGGATATTCCTCCGATGCAAAGACATATTCAAATTCAACACTATCACCTTTTGGAATAAAGTCAAATTCTAAAATGGCAGCATCAAAAGTTGGTTGTCCAACTAATAATTCTAAATCTGAATCCCCAGGTCTTCCCCAATCAGTTGTTCCAGAGCCAGAGTTATTTGGACCTACTGGACCTTCAGCGCCCCAAATACCTGCTGCACCACCTAAAACAGTACCGGATGACATTATAATACCATTACTTATGTTAATATTAGAATTAGCACCATTAAATTCACCTATAGCTTCAACAGCACCTGTGAAAACCACATTACTTATGGTAACTCCACTACCAACTAAAACATTTTCGATTAACTCAATAGGAGTCGAATTTGTATTTGTTGTTAATTGTCCAAATAAAATAAATGGAAAAAACAATAATATAAAAATACATTCTCTCACGTAATAGATATTAAAGCACAAATTTAAGAGCAAATTTTAATTGCTCAAAATTTTAGTAAAAAATAACAACATTTAAATATCAAAAAAATAAAACTCACAATCAATAATTAAATATTTCAAAGTTATAATACCAAATTATCAAAAGGATACAAAAAAATATCTTTTTATAAAAAGTCAAATACTTATTCTAATATTTTAAAAAGTTAAAATAAAAATACATTTAGTCTTTTTATGGCCTTTAACTCTTTTGTTTACACATACTAGCATGAATATTTTTCAAACTGAAAAAAAATTGAATCAACAGGCCTTTATTGTGAAAGTCAGAAAACTCAAAAGTCACTTTATATCACAATACTCATTTTGAATATGAACAACAAAAAAGCTGTTACAAATGGTCAGATAATTATTATTTTGATTAAAAAATAAAAATATTTATTCTCAAATAAATATTTTGGTTAACTGTAACTATTAGAATTAAGATTTCTTCTGAGCATCAACAGCTAATAAACTACTTTGAATTTGAGTTTGTAAATCACCAACTGAGCTTGGTGAATAGGGAACAAAAATAGTGTTCACTCCAGTATCCCCTAATCTTGCTATTGTATCATAATGCTGGGTCATAAAAAGCATATTCATTACGTCACGTCCTGTAACACCTTCTTCCATTGCACCCTTAACCTCCTCAACAGATTGCTTTAAACCGTTTGCTATTGCTATTCTCTGATCAGCTATACCCTCACCTTGAAGTTTTTTACTCTCAGCTTCAGCTTCAGCTGAAGCAACAACTTTAATCTTTTCGGCTGCAGCGTATTCCTTTGCAGCCTCTTTCATTCTTTTTGCAGCATTTATCTCATTCATAGACTCTTTTACTTTAGAGTCCGGATCTATATCTGTAATAAGTGTTTTGAGAATATTAAACCCAAAATCTTTAATTGTTTCATGAAGTTCTACCTTTACAGCAACTGCAATCTTATCTTTTTCAGAAAATACATCGTCCAAATTAAGTTTTGGAACTTCCGATCGAATTGAATCAAATACATAGGATTGAATTTGACGATGTGGATTGTCAAATTTATAAAATGATTTTTGAATTTGCTCCGGACTTTCTACTACAAAATACTGAACTGAAACTACCATTCTTACAAAAACATCATCTAATGTTTTCGTTTCAACTTCAACTGGTAATTCCATCACTCTTAGATTGACGACACCAACCTTTCTATCAATTATCGGGATTTTAAATTTAAGCCCTGCTGTGGATACAGTTTGAAATTTACCAAGTCTTTCAATGATTACAGCAGACTTTTGCTTTACTGTATAAATAGATCCAAATCCAATTAATAAGGTTATTGTTATAAAAATAGCTAATGGTAAAAATTCTGAACCCATGATATATGTTTTAACAGGAAAGTTAGTTAATTAGTTTCTATTTCAAGCCTAAAATGATTTGAAAAAAAACATAATAGAACTGCAATATTGAGATATTTTTTAACTAAACCTCTATGATCAAAAAACGAGCTTTGATTAACTAATAACAATTTTCTTAAAAGAAATTTGTTATCTCTTAATAATTTTTACAAATACTTCTTTTCCAATCCTTGTTGAAATTGAGTTGTAAGAAGTCTCCATTATTTGAATATCAAAAAAAGGTTTAAAATAAGAACGGTACTCCTTGCGATTCCCACCATAAGGAGGATTATTTGTATTAAGAGGAGCATCAAACATTAATCCTACGAGTTTACCCGATGGTTTTAACAAGCCAGCCACTTTTTCAGCATATTCTAAACGCAAAGAAGGTGAAATAGCACAAAAAAAAGTTTGTTCAATAATGAGGTCAAATTGACCGGTAAGTTTGAAAAAATCAGTATTAAATATCTTATTTTCAGGAAAAATAGTCACCCTCTCCTTAAATTGTTGGATTACCGTTGGAGAAATATCCACAACGGTAACATTAGTAAAACCTAACTTATCAAGGTATTCAGCCTCATATGCGTTTCCCGCACCAGGAATAAGTATAGCTAATGACTTATCGGTAAGTTGATCAAAATATTCCTTCAATGGAGTAGAAACTCCTCCAACATCCCATTTAGTATTACCCTCTTGATACTGTGTATCCCAAAAAATTTCATTTGCTGTCATCACTTGATTTTTGAGTCTTATTTTTTGACATATTTATTTTAAAAATAAACAAATAACTTTTCTTTCATCGAATCGTCCATAAAGTCCATAAATATGTTTTTAATATCCAATTTACATGCTCATTTTCTCCTTAGGCTTTCTTGAAGTGACCGATAATCTGATTGTTAAAAATCTGAAATTAATACATTTGTTTCAACATGCAGTAATTGGTTAAGCATTTACTAGTTTATTTCACAATTTAAAAAACACAATAGAGTTTAAAATCATTTTTTCTCTGTTGATTAAAAGAGTCTTAAGAAGTAAGCTTTCATCTTTTTTTGAACAATCCTCTAGAGGTGATTATATGACGCAAATAAAATAAGATTTTCTGAATGTGATATTAATGAAAAAAATTAGTGAAAAAATAAATATATATTCAAATCAAAGGGCAAATATCGTCAATAATCAAAGTTTAAGGATTAAAAATAAAGTTATTTAACCTTCACGGAGCACAGTAAAAACAAGGACTTCAAAGTAACAACAATCATTTTCAGAAATATAAAATACATATCAATCTAATACAAGTCAACTGGCGCCGTGCTTTTCTTTTCCATATTTTTGCATCAGCATAATTTAATTCCTTTTGATTTTAGTTGAATCTCAGTCTCGTTTCATCCAAGGTTTTACAGGAAAATTTAATTTAAACTAATCACAAGTAATAAATTACAATGAGAAAAATCTGTATTCTAAATTTAATGCTATTATTCGCTTATGTAAGCGGACAAGCTCAAGTGTCTAAAAATCTTCGTTTGGTTTGGGCCGATGAATTTAATGGAACAACACTTGATGCTTCAAAATGGAAGGTTCCACCTGCTTGGAATAGACAAGGCGGTAGTTATTGGTCGGCCGATAATTATGAAATGACAGGAAACGGACAATTAAGATTGAGTGTTACTGAAAAAGATGGTAAAGTTTATTGCGGTGCATTAAGAACACACAATTTATTTGATAAAAAATATGGTTTTTTTGAAGTGCGTTGTAAAGTGCCTCAAATGCAAGGAGGATGGGCAGCCTTTTGGATGATGCCTTATGGAAACAAACCTGGAAATCAGGGGAATGATGGAACCGAAATTGATATTTTCGAATCCATTAATGGTTGGAAAGGACAAATAAACCATGCTTTACATTGGGACGGATATGGTCCAGAGCACAAGCACGTTTCAGAAAAAATGCAAAGACCCGATTTGTACGATGATAATTATCATGTATTCAGTGTAATGTGGACCCCAAAGGAATACATCTTTTATATTGATAACCAAGAAACTTGGAGAACTTCAACAGCAGGTGTAAGTGACGTAAAACAATATCTTAAGTTAACCTTAGAAGTTTCAGGTTCTACTTGGCCTGGTGATTGGAAAAAACAAAAAGTTAAGACAATTCATTGGTTAATTGACTATGTAAGAGTTTATGACTATCAGCCTACTTCTGAAGAGGATGCTAAGTTAGAATTCACATCACTTACAAATAATCAAAATTTTAATGTTGGTGATCAAGTCGAGATGCATGCTAAAATTGATGGAACTTTAACGCAACTTGATCAACTTAAGTTTTTCACTAAAAGAGGAAATGGACCTTATGTATTAAAAAGAAGTTCAAATATAACTTCTGAAAAAACATATTGGTTCAACTACTTCCCAACACTTGCCGGGGATTATAAACTAAAGGCTGAAGGGTATAAAAACGGAAAATTAGTTACCAGCGTTGAAGTTAATATAAACGTAAATATTGATTTGGGACCACTTAATTTAAATTTTGTCTCATTGAAAGGTGGTGATATTTTTAATGTTGGTGAAACAGTTTCGATGGATGTTAATGTTTTAGGTAGTTTGGCTAATGCAGATGAGTTACAATTCTTAGTAAAGAAAGATGATGGTGATTTTGTAACTAAAAAAACACTAAACATTAACAACGAATCTTCTCACAACTACTCTTACTCGCCATTAGAAGCAGGTACATATGCTTTTAGAATAACTGCTTTAAAAAATGACAAATACGTTACTCACGTTATTGCCGGAGGAGTTAGTGTTAATAAAACTACAGAACCTTTAAGTCTCAATTTAACAACATTAAATTCGGGTGAAAAGTTTTTGGTAGGAGATCTAGTTAATATGAACGTCGAGTTATTGGGTGACCTTTCTGATGCAGATAAAATTCAATTCCTTGTAAAAAAGAACAGTGGTGATTTCGAAGTTCAAAAAACGACAAGTTTATCTAGTTCTTCTGCATATAATTACAATTGGACCTCAACAGAAGCAGGAAACTACACACTTAAAATAATCGCTTTAAAAAACAATCAATACGTTACGCAAGTCATTGCAAATAATATTACTATTGATGATATACAAGAGCCACTAAGCTTAAGTTTCAGTTCTTTAAAATCAGGAGATATCTACAAAGCTGGCGATCTTATAAACGTTAGCGTTAAATTAACTGGAGATTTTTCAGAAGCTGATGAAATACAATTCTTAGCAAGAAAGATGGATGGTGTATTTTCAGTACAAAAAACCGAAAACTTAATTGGTTTAGCGGAATACAACTACAACTGGACAACAACCGAAGCAGGTGAATATGCTTTTAGAGTTACCGCTTTAAAAGATGGAAAATATATTACACATGTTGTTGTAGGCGGAGTTTCTGTGGAAAGAATAATCGAACCACTAAGTTTAAACTCAACTTCTATAATTTCATCAGAAAACTATAAAGTTGGAGATGCTTTAAACTTGAGTGCTGCGTTATCAGGTGATCTTTCAGATGCTGACGAAATTCAATTTTTAGCAAAAAAAGACGATGGTGAATTTGTAATCCAAGAAACTATCAATTTAAGCGGAGTATCAACCTACAATTATAATTGGACGGCAAGTGAAGCTGGAGAATATTCTTTCAGAATTACCGCTCAAAAAGACAATCAATACGTTACGCACATTCTAATTGGAGATATTATAGTTGAAGAAGTACTTCCTCCATTAAGTATGAATTTCACTTCAGTAAAATCTGGTGACACCTATGAGGCATCAACTCAAATTCCAGTAAATATTAAATTATCTGGTGATCTTTCAGATGCGGATGAAGTTCAATTTTTAGTTAGAGAAGGAAGTGATGCATGGACAGTTAAACACACAGTAAGTGTTAATGAAGCATCCAATTATACTTATAATTGGACTCCCAGCGAATCAGGAAACTATTCACTGAGAGTAACAGCCTTGAAAAACGGAAGTTATATTACTCATACTGTAATTGGAGGTGTTGAAATTGAATCCAATTTAAATTTAGAGTATACCATTCTTGAAGATGGAACAGAATTCAACGTTGGAGATAAGGTTAGAATGACTGTTAAACTATTGGGAGATTATTCTAAGGTCGATCAGCTCAAGTTCGTTGCTCAAAAAATCGGAGAAACGGGAACTGTTGTAAGGACTTCAAACGTTAGAGAAAATAAATCAGCTTATGGCTATAAGTGGACTGCGAAAGCTGGAAATTACATATTAAAAGTAGCGGCCTTCTCAAAAGGTGTCATAATTGCTAACGTAAGAGCAAACATATCGGTTGTAAACCCTCTTAAACTAAAGTTTAGATTCCTTAAGAACGATCAAACATATTCTGTTGATAGCAGAGTAAAAATGCATGTTCGTACATCTGGTAATTTGTCTAAGGCAAGTCAAATCAAGTTTGTAGTACAAAAGGACGGAGGTATAAACCAAGTAATTCGTTCATATACCATTGATCCATCAAAAAAAACGTACAATAAAACTTGGTTACCTAAAGAGCCTGGAAATTACAAATTGAAAGCTGAAGCTTACTTGGACGGTGTTTTTGTAACAATAGCTGTGGTTAACATTAAAGTCACTAAAAATAGAAATCATGAATCTAGACAGTTTAATTCGAGTGAAATTGTTGAGGAAAAAAACATTGAAACTTCTATATTCCCAAATCCTAGTACTGGGATTGTAAATATTGATTTAAGAAATGTACAGAGTGCATCCGTAAAAGTTTATGGATCAAATGGTATTGTTCTTTATCAACAAAATGGAATTAGTGGTATTTATCAATTTGAATTATTAGGCACCCCAGGTATGTATTTTGTAGAAATCACGACCGAAGAAGGTTCACAAATTTTTAAATTAATCAAAGAATAGTTAATTATTAATTTCAAATTCATTAAAAAAGCCGTTGAGAAATCAACGGCTTTTTTAATGAGATTATTTGCGATTAATCATCAAGTAATGGTAATAAATATTTAAAGAGGTATAAATTTGAGTCCTATTCTTTGATATTATGAATCGGCCTTAATCTAGTTAAATTTAAACTAATGTTTTTAAGAAAATTCTTTAAAAAATAAATAAATTATTAATTCACTTGTGTTTTTTCGTTTTTAAATAAACTTAATTCTAATTTAGAATAATATTACTATGTTGGAATATTTTCGTCTTTTGTTTGACTCTGGTTTACTGGTACTTATTCTAATGGTACAGCTTATTGTTTACCCTAGTTTTCTTCATTATCCTTTAAAAAGTTTAATTAACTGGCACAAAATTTACACCAAAAGAATTGCGATAGTTGTTGTTCCACTAATGTTAGGCCAACTTAGTATTTCACTATTTCAAGTATATAAAATTCAAGATTTTGGCACATTGTTATATGCTACTATTGTTCTATTCTTATGGGGAATAACCTTTTTTAAATTCGCGCCCATGCATAACGAAATATCAATAAGTAATGTCAATGAAAAGTTTCTCTTAAAATTAGTACGTTTAAATTGGATCAGAACGATATTATGGTTCTTATTGTTCTTACTCACTGTAACCAAAATAATTTCCGGAAAATAATTAAATCAAAATTTATTCTCCTTATTAAATCTTATATTCTTTAGTGTTTATTCTTTTAGAATTTAGCATAACTTAATCTAAAAAATTTGGATTTTACTCCTTATACTTTTAGTTTTTCCGCTGGATATAAAGGAAAGTATGATTTGAACTCTAGTGTTATTAATGAATGTTGATTATAAGATCTTATCCTCGGGGCCAACTGAGATAATTTTATTTTTAATAGAGACTATTACTTCTAAACAACGTAAAAAGAACGCTTTGTTTTGCTTTCCTAAAAGATCAATTCATTTCACAATTTAAGGCATCCTATTTGGATTGTGTTTAAATTTAATTAAGACCAGAATTCAAAAAAAATATTTCTAATAAATATTTGGCCTTGATTTGGAATTAAACATTAAAACTAGTGTTTTAATGTTTAATTTATAACCTTGCTATTTCAAAGTATACAAAATAAAAAAGCCACTCAAAGAGTGGCTTAAATAAATATTTTAAACAATAATTTACTTGGTAATAACTAAACTTGTTGTATGAACTTTTCCTTCAGCAAACACTTTAACAAAATAAAGCCCTCCGTCTAAATCAGTTGTTTCAAACTGCGTTATATTTCCAGATACTGAACCTAAACTCTGAGACATTATTAGTTGTCCCACAGAGTTGTATAATTCAATAAAACTGTTATCTATATTAAGTTTTCCCATGTTGATATTTACAATATCAGATGCAGGGTTAGGAAAAACTTTAATTTCATCAGTAGTAACTTCATTCACATTTGTAGTAATACCACAATCCTCTGTAATATCAACCATAGCTCTACCACAGGCACCAGCTCCTCCAGATACAAAAACCCAATTATATGCACCGATGTGCTCATATTCTATTGGGTCTGTGCCACTAGGGAATCTAACCCCTATAATCTCAGCTACTCCAGACACAGAATAACTAGGATTACTATAACCAACATCCATCCCTGCTCCTACTTGATATAATTCAAATGGGTAATCACTTCCAATGAAAGACATTTCGTAATTACCTGCAGGCAACTCAATTCCTAATTCAATTGTGTTTAATGGGTGATTCCCAGAACTAAATGTAGAAATATTATCAGCATCTAACGCTATCTGTTTTGTTTCAACTACATTATCCGTTCCAAATTCATAAATGGTTATATTTAATGATCCACCACTAGGATTCCATCCAAAAACAAAATCAATTGACTCTATTGTAACATCATCAAAAGTATTAAAAACAACTCTTTTATCATTCCATCCATAATCCGACTTAATATCGATAGCAGAACCACTTCCATAAGCCACAGTTGCACCAACTGTTACTGGATCCCCACCTGGTTCTTGAACATAAAAAGTTTTTGTTTCTCCTTGACCAACAAGGTTATCGTCCACTGTTAATGAAGCTCCAGAACCAACAGGTGTACCATCTGTAGCTACATCGTAGAAATCGTATATTCCACCACCTCCAGTAACTGTTAAAGTAACATCAGAAGGTGAAGATGTAGTACAAAACTTACCACTATTAGAAGCATTTATAAGAAGTGTCTGAGAACCTCCGTCCGTAACTATGATCTCGTCAGTTCTTATACAATTATCCGGTGCAGTAACTTCAGCCCTATATGTACCTGGTGTGTTTACAACATATGTTACAGCAATAGCACCTCCTATTTCAACATCATCCTTATACCACTTGAGAGATTCTTCTGCTTCAAGTACAATATTTGCATCAAGCGTCACAGTTAAGTCAGTACAAACACTAACATCATCTCCTAAATCAGGTGTAGAACATGTAGTCTCTGCAACCTCAATTTCATCTTCAGAAGAACAATATGAACCGTTACTGACAACAACTTTATAAGTACCTAATGCTGTTGCAGTGTAAGTTAATGGATTATTCCAAGTTTTTTGAGTTCCATCTTTAAACCAAGCAATAGTTTCTCCACTTTTTAGAGTAATGTTAGCATCTAGAATAACTGACCCATTCTCAAAACCTTTGTCACCACCTAAATCAGGAACTGAACAAATTATAACAACTTCAATTTCATCTTCCTCCGCACAATCATCACCTGTTACTATAACTTTATAAGTTCCAACAGAGTTAGCTGCGTATGTCATTCCTGAAGCACTAGAAATAAGTACCCCATCTTTATACCATGCGATAGTTTCTCCATCTTGGAGGCTAGTAATGTTTGAATTTAAAGTAACGAAACTTCCTAACAACTCTACATCATCACCTAAATCAGGTTTTGAACAAGTAGGTCCTTCTCCTTCATTATAAATAATAATTACATCTTCCCCGTTACATCCAGGTCTTGTGGTCACAGCCTTATATGTTCCTGCTTCAGTTGCTGTGTATGCAGTGCTACTTTCTCCACTAATTAAAACATCATCTTTATACCAAGCTATTGTCTCACCACTTGCAAGGGTAATATTAGCATCTAATGCTACAGTACCATCTACTAGTTCTTTATCTTTTCCTA
>MDSY01035066.1_pt1 | contig 12696 bp, 7 predicted proteins | sample 811131 | NCBI WGS metagenome assembly MDSY01 (sample SAMN05326643, study PRJNA326480) | marine metagenome | isolation source: seawater | place: Atlantic Ocean: South West | collected 2010
AGTAAAATACGGAGGCAGAAAAAAAGGAACTCCAAATCGATTGACTAAAGAAGTCAGAGCGGTATTGAAAGAATTAGTGTTTGATGAAATTTCTCAAGTGCAGTCTCATTTTGAAAAGCTTGATCCTAAGGAAAGGATAGAATTGTTAATCAAACTGATGCCTTACGTTTGTCCGAAAATTCAAACAGCGAGCCATAGCCTAAACGAACCAATGGATTTTAATTTTTAAGAAATGAATAAAAAACGATAAAAAACAAATACTACTTTTCAAATCTTCATACGGTCGATTTGGCTGCAATAGAAGACATTAAGACGATCCATAAAAATTTGTCATAAATGGAGAATATCTCCTCTGTGGAATGGGTTTGTTTTAGAGTAGAGTAGTGGGTTTGGGGAGAGTGGTTAATTATTTGTATGTCTTGGGATTTCAAATTCTTTTAGATATTTAATTGCTTCTTCTTCTGACTCAAATTCTCCTACTTCCCAACGTGAATTGGTAAACTCTGTTCTGTTTTCCCCATAATCTTCTTCCCATATCACTTTTTTATCCTCACTAATAAAAACTTCGTTTACAAACCCAGCTAAGGTTTCTTCATTTTGTAAAATTTCATTTTCATCATAAACTCTTTTTTCGTGATCAATTAAGTATCTGTCACCACTAGTAGATTCACCTGTTTCTTCATTACCATATGTGGCGTGTTCACCGTATATAACATAAACGAGTCTTTCTTTTTCTACTTCAATGTTCTCCTTTTGATTAGTTTTAGTGTTTGAAGTTGTGTTGTTTTTTATTTCTTTTTCTTTATCAAACCAACCTTGACGATATTCTTGGGACTTACTTCTCATCCCATAAAAAGCATCCATTTCTTGGTCAAATATCAATTTTTCGAAATCTCTGTTAACAATTTCGGCAGGTAAATTTTTGAAATCAATTCTTTCCGATTTATATAATAATTGATCATTAAAAAACTCATTTGGTTTATTTATAGGAATCAAATGATCGATTTTGTCTTTTTGATCTAGATTTTCGTTTATAAAATATTTAATGCTTAGTAATTTTGCTTCCTCTCCATTTTCTAAATATAAAGTTTCGATTACAAGGAAATAATATCTGTTTTCACTATTTTCTTTGTTTTTAGGAGCTCCCTTTAATTTATAATTAAATTGTTTTATTTCTATATCCATAAGTTCAATTTGCCTTTCATAATAACTTTCAGCATCTTCTAATTCTTCTTCTGAAAATTCAGCTAATTGTTGGGCAGCTTTTTCCCCTATGATAAGGTTGTTTAATTCAAATTCATCTTCATCTTCATTTGTCCATTTTTCTTCTTTATGAATAAATCCGTAACCCACAATTTCTCTTTTTGAAAACTTTCCATCAACTAGAGTCGTCTTAATCATTGTTGTTTTTATTGCTTTAGTAGGATTCTCGTAATCACTGTTTTCTACAATTTCAATTTCAGATCTGTTAATTCTGTATATGATTTGTTCATTGTTAAGTAAATTATCAATAGGATTTTGACCCTTATAGAGCTCATTATTATCCATAAAGTCTGGATACCAATGTTTAATCTTTTCTTTTGAAATATTATTTGATAATGCAAATTTTATTGATCCATAAAGCCTTGCCCTGCAATGAAGAATTTCATATTCACTTTTGTAAATTACACTGTAAGTCAAATCATAATTTTGATCGCTAATTTCACCCATCAATGGTAGATGTATTTCATTCATCAACTTATTGTAAAAATTTAGTAAAGCCCCAAAAGAAATTATTCTCATCCCGATAAACTTCATTTTATTCTCCAAACTTTCACTTTGCATCTTGTTATGATATTCTTCGTAGTGAGTCCAAAGATGTTCATTTAACTCTTTTTCTTCATGTTTATTTTTTTTATTTATAGATATTATTTGCTCTGCGTCTTTGGCAAATTGTGACATATCATAGTTTATTTTATACCAGTAGAATAAATCCTCATCGTTTTCAAAATTTTCAATTTCTTTATAAAATCTTTTGAAACAATTATTTATGTATGCGTAGCTGAAGTTAGTGTGTTTAGAAATGAGGGCTGATTTTGAATCATCCCCTTTTTTGCTTTTAAAAAAATCAAATAAACCCATTGAATTACAATTAATTAAAATTTATTGAGTTGAATTTACAAAAAATAGATTTGTAGTATGTTGAAATATGAATTTTTCCCGATTGAATTCATAGAACAAATCTTGACGTTTTTTGAAGATTTAAAAGTTTTTTCTGGTATTATTTTACAAATAAAATATAGTGCTGATATGAGGTTTGTATGAGAGTTGAAAATAAAAAAAACCTCCACAGGAGAGGATAGAATTGTTGATCAAACTCATGCCTTATGTTTGTCTAAAAATAAATAGTGCAAATTATAATTTAAATGAATCGGTTGATTTTAGTTTATGAAACATAAATTCAAAGCTTTTATAATAATCTTAGTATATTGAATAGATTTAACTTTTTAAATACAATGGAAATAACAGAAGAAATTTTAAATAGCCTGACCAATCGACTTAAAGTTGGAAATAGACGTGGAGTGCATCTAAATGCTTTGCCAGGAAGATCTAGATATAAATTTGATTTAAGCAGGCTATCTATTTTTCAAAAAGAAATGCCAAATGATTTCATCAACAACCTTTTAGATGAAAAAACCTTTAAATTTAAAATTTCACCTCAAACAAAAAGAGTTGATGAAGAAAAAGAGAAAGAAATCAACAAGACAGCTCGATCTCTTCAAAATTTAATTAATCATTCTGACTCATTGGAATCCGAAAAAGGTATTAATTCATTTGGTTTTGGTTTCCCTACTATCATTTTTAAAAGCAAAACTGATAATAGGCTTGTTTTTGCACCACTTTTGATATGGTCATTAAAGATTAAGAATCTGGGAGAGGCTAATTCATTTCAAGTAATCAAAAAAGAAGACGATCCAGTTTATATTAATGAGGTTTTAATAAATTATTTAGAATCGGATAGCAATATAAAGCTAGATAACTTAACATCTGAAATATTAGAGGATGGATTGGTTGATAGAGAGGAGCTAATTCAAATTTGCAACGAAACACTTTTAAAGTTAAATTCTGAAAATTCTTTAAATAAAGAAACTGGTTTTAATGAAATAGAAAAGTATAGAGATAAATTATATTACAAGGATAAGTTGAGTCAGAATGTGCCCATGATTCTTAATAGTGGGTTGTTTTCTATTTATGAAGTCCAGAAACAAAATTTGATAAATGATTATAAATTTTTACAAAATCAAGAATCGTTAATTGAAATAAAAAACTTTATTGGGAGCCCATTTCAATCGATTTCATCAGTACAAACTGATCCCTCGCAACAAAGCATATTAAATTCTATTTCTACAACAAGAAATATTATAATTCAGGGCCCTCCAGGGACAGGAAAAAGTCAATCATTGACAGCAATTCTTCTAAACGCTCTAGAAAACAACAAAAAGACACTTGTAGTATGTGAAAAAAAAACAGCTCTTGAAATATTAGAAAATAATCTTACAGAGTTTGGATTTGATCAAAATTGCATGCTTATTAAAGATACAGTTAGGGATAGGAGAAAAGTAATTGATTCTGTAAGGAATAGAGTTGATAATATAAATTACAAGAATCATTACTATCCATTTTCAAAGGCTGATTATGAAATCAAATTAAATACAATTAATGATTTAATTTCTAAGGTTAATAAAGGTCATATAGCTTTAGACAAAGAATTGTTGGAGGACTCTAAATGGTCAGACTTAGTTGGCATGCTCCTTCAAATCAAAGATAACTCGGGAATAGAAGAGATAGATATAAAGGCTATTTTCAATAATTTATCAGAAATAAATTTATTAGACTACAATAATAGTCTGCCCGTTTTAGAAAGCAAATATAAGAAAGTAAAAAAAGAAGATTCGAGACCATCTATAAGTATCACAAAGCTTCTTAATGGAGATTCTTTCAAAATTGAGAAAGAGGTGATTTCTCAAATAAAAGAATACGGAGATCTCTTGGTTGGAGAAAAATCTTGGTTTGATCAATTAGAAATAAAAAATCAACAAGAACCTGACTTTTTCGATATTTCTAATTCAGAAAATAGATTTTACAGGTTTACAGCTTTATTTTCCAGTAGAAGAAAAAGTATAATTCAGGACCAACGAAAGTTTATTGAGGTTTTAAATAAATTTTTAAAAAAAATAGATGACGAGGGAGTTTATCAAGAAGAACAAATTAATAAGTTAATTGATAAAAAAGATCCTTTTAAAACTTTAAAAAACCTAAGAGAATTTAATGACAAGATAGTTTCGATATATTTAGAAAATAAAAACAAAATACTTGATGAAATTGACTGGTTCAAATCCATTTCTAGTCTAAAAGATCAAGACCAAAAGCTTATACAATTATTACAAAATCAAGAAAATTGGTTAAGGGTTTTTCAGTTTAATGTTTATGAAAAAATTTTAGATCATTTTGTTAGTAGTGACTTACCGATTGATGAGGAATCACAAAATAAAATTTCTGTTTTACTTGAAGAAATAAAGACAATTCAAATAAAGTATATCAATGATTTGTGGTTATCTAATTTAATTGATTCATCAAGAAATTTTTATAATAATAATGGAATAACAGTAGAAAACCTTTACAATAAAAGAAGTAGTAAGAAATTTAAAAGAAATTCTTTAAGGCAAATTGTTAAGGCTGACATTAATTTATTCACTGACTTTTTCCCAATTGTTTTAACCACACCAGATGCTGCTAGTAACTTATTCGGTATGCAAAAGGAAAGCTTTTTTGACATTGTGCTTTTTGATGAAGCAAGCCAATTGAGAATTGAAGACACATTACCTTCGTTATTAAAAGGAAAACAAATTATTGTAGCAGGAGACGAACATCAAATGCCTCCTTCAAATTACTTCAGTAAAGCTTATGAGGGCAGCGATGAAAGTGACTTGGAAGAAGATGATGAGTTCAAGTTTAATACTGATGATTTTCTTCTCGCAAGTGAATCATTATTAGAGTTTTCTGGAGAATTTGGCTTTGAAAAGTCATTCCTAGATTTTCATTATAGGTCTAGGCATCCAGATTTAATTCAATTCTCAAATTATGCATTTTATGAAGGAAGACTAAAGCCAATGATGAATATTGAGGAATATAAACCAATATCATTTAAGCAAGTTGATGGAGTTTATTTCGAGAATACCAATAAAATGGAAGCAAATGAGGTGATAAGTATACTTGAAAATAAAATTAAAAGACTCCCTAACGGAAAATACCCAAGTATTGGGATTGCTACTTTTAATATTTCTCAAAGGGACTTGATCATTGATGAAATTCTGAAAAAGAGAAGGGGTGATTCCTCTAAGGGATTTAATGATAAAATGATTGAATTTGAACAAGAAGGGTTTTTTGTAAAAAACCTTGAAAATATTCAAGGTGATGAAAGAGATGTTATCATATTATCTACTACATATGGAGTAAACTCTGAGGGTAAATTTCACAAAAGATTTGGTCAGGTTAACCAACAAAAAGGATATAAACTTCTGAACGTTATAATAACCAGAGCTAAGCATAAACTTTATGTTTGCTCATCCATACCAGAAAATCAGTTTTTGAATTATTCTGATTTACTTGATAAAGAAGGTTCAAATAATAGATATCCTGTGTTTTATGCATACTTGGCATACTGTAAGGCTATTTCTGAAGATGATAACGAACTTAAACATGCTGTCCTGAATAGATTATCAATCAACGGAGATCATCCAACAGAATACAGCCTAAGTAACCTAAAATCACCAATCATTGAGGTGATTGCTAATATTTTAAGAACTAATTTTCCAGAGGCTAATATTCATACAAATCATAAGATTTCAGAATTCTATATTGACATACTGATTGAGATCAAAGGAAAGGTTTTAAATAAGATTATTATTGAAATAGATGGATCAAAAGAACATAGTTCAGGTGAAGCGTATTTAAATGATATTTATAGAGAACAAGTTTTGACAAGCTTCGGATTTAAACTGCATAGAATCTGGAGTACTAATTTTTGGAGAAACTCAATTCATGAAACTAACAAACTTGTTTCATCAATTAAAAACTCTGAATCAGAGTTTCAGAAAAGACAAATTGAAAAAGTTAGTCAAACATTTATTGATTAGCTATATCTTAATCCACAGATTATTTAAATCCTTTTAAATTATTGATTTAGTTTAAAGTTTACAAAAAAGAAGTCCAAAGCATAATATTTATGCAATTGCATTGTAATTTATTTGATCAACAATCTCAAGAACACGACTTTTATTTTCTAAATCAAAAACTCCATCTATACCATGATGGTTTTGATCAGTAAACGGTGACTCATAAAACATAGATTTGTCAATTGTTCCATTCTTACTTAGGTAAGAAATGATTGTATTTACGAATGTCATTTGATCAGCTTTTAGCTCTCCTACTTGTAAAAATTCAGAAAATGCTTGGTTCAAAGCAGATCGCTCTACACCAATCACGCTTCTAATAAAAGTACCCAAGGGCTTTTCACCATACTGCTCAAATAACTGCTCCTTTGTTCCAGCAACATCCTCTGTAAATAGCATGTTTTCAATCGAATTAAGCTCCTCTTTTGTGATAGGAACATTATTCCTAAGTTTATGGATTGACAGATGGTCTTTATTTTTTTTGATGTAGCTTTCAACTCTGTCCTTATAAGACTGAAGACTTGTATATGAATTGTTTACGTGGCCTCTTTCTATAATACCATCATAATCTAAGTCATCTTCGAAATGAGTATAAATGGGTTCTTGAGTTTTAGATTCAAGATATTTGATCAGATCTCTCAAGGCTAGTCTCAGTGACTCCAGTTTTTTAATATTTATGGTCTCCCAATATTGATCAGTTTGAATCACTTTGATGAGTGGAAGATGAACAGAAACCTGAGGGATATTGTCTTTCTTTTGAAGCAAACTAGCAGTTCTGAAAATCTTAGCCATATACTTTCCAGTATTATCTGATCCACCAAGTAAGAGAATCTGATATATAAGTATGAGCATATCAAACCTTCTGGCTAGTTCATCATCATCTTTTGATATAGGTTGTAAATGAGAGAGATGGTTATTGATTTCTTGAACATCACTTTTAGACAGATTGTTCCATCTGGTTTTGTTGCTATATTCCTTAACGTGCCTAAGCTCCTTTCTTACTACAAATCTATTTTCATCTAGTCCCTGAACAGCCAAGTGAAGGTCATTAAGGTATTGATCTCTTACTTCTTTTTCAGATTCAGTTTTATCTGACAGATCTGACACTAGTTGAGACACTTTCAATTTAGCTTCAAAGATCTGTTGTGTTAAGGGCTTCATGTTTTTGGTGGTGATCCCATCAGGATGCTCTTCGAAAAACTCAAAGTTTTGGCAGTAGTCGAAAATAACAAACTCTTTTTTATGCTCTCCTGGTGCAAACAAATCAGGGCACAATCTTGTCCCTCTTCCAATCATTTGCCAGTACTTAGATGAGCTCTTAACCATTTTAAAGAATACAAGATTTACAACTCTAGGAGCATCAACACCTGTGTCCATCATATCAACAGATACAGCTATCTGAGGATCCTCTTCCTCAAATGGATTGGTAAACTTTTCGAGCAGATCCTGAGCTTTAGTTTCATAGTTATCAATTACCCTTAGAAATTTCCCTGAGTACTCTGGATAGTTCTTGTTAAACCGTTCCTCTATAAAAACAGCATGTTGATGGTTTTTAGCAAAGATTATTGTCTTCCCTAGTTTATCACCTCCACTGACCTTTATGCCATCACTCATCAAATGTTCTAGTACCTTATCTACCGTATCAGTATTAAAAAGCCATTTATTTAAGGCGCCACTACCAATTGTATCTGGCGCTTCTTCTGAAGTAGGGTCTCCGAACTTTTCTTCATATTCCTCCTTTTCTTTATCAGATAGTTCAGAATATTTAATCCCTTCTCTTTGGAATTTTAAAGGAACACTAATAGACTTTGGAGGCACGAGAAACCCCTCATTTACTGCAGTATTGAGCTCGTAAGCAAAAGTTGGATCATCATCTTCAATACCAAATAGGCTGTAAGTATTTCGGTCTATATCTTTTTTTGGAGTTGCAGTAAGACCAATAATCATGGCATCAAAGTAGTCGAATATTGCCTTGTACTTTTGATATATGGATCGGTGAGCTTCGTCAATTATTATGAGATCAAAATGTCCAACACCATAAAACCGTTTATTATCAGTTCTTTCCTTGTCAATTTTATTAATTATAGTAGGGTAAGTAGAGAATACAAGACGAGCTGTGTCATCTTTTTTTTCTTTCGTTAAATCTATTGATGAAAGATCTTTCAAATGCTCATTAAATGCTTTTTTTGCTTGTGTAACAAGTGCATTCCTATCGGCTAAGAACAACACTCTTTTTGCCCAATCACACTTGGTTAGCATATCTACAATAGCTGCAGCAGTTCTTGTTTTTCCACTACCAGTTGCCATTACAAGAAGACTTTCTCGTTTGGTTCCAACGTATTTGCCATTATGGGTTTTCCCAAGATTTTCAGCTACTCTTTTTATTGCTTCTAATTGGTATGCTCTTCCTGCGATGTTTCGGTCAACTTTAAATGTACTGAGGTTTTTTCTTGTTGTTCTTCTATCGATCAAGAGTTGAAGTTCATCTTTGGTATAGAAACCTGACACCTCTCTTTCAGAATAAAAAGTATCATCCCACATGTAGGTTTCAAATCCGTTTGTGTAGAAAATAATAGGCCTTTGCTTATCCTTACTCATCTGCTCTAAACAATCAGCATAAAGTACAGCCTGTTGCTTTCCTTTCTTAGAATCATTACTAGTGCTCTTCGCCTCTATTACAGCCAAAGGTTTTCCATCATCTCCCCAAAGAACATAGTCTGCATATCCAATACCTGATGGATTTGTAATAACAGGCATTCCCTTGACTTCATACTCAAGTTCTTTCCCTTCTGTCAGTTTACTCCATCCAGCTTCTTTTAAAAGCACATCGATATAGAGCTTCCTAGTAACCGATTCAGGAATCAGTTGAGGTATGTGTTTTGTTTGTGGTTGTCTTGACTTTGCCCTTTCGGCTAAAGCTTTATTTCTTTTCTGTAGCTCTTCTTTCTGCTCTTCAATTTTTTGTCTTAAGACCTCATCCTTTTTTAACTGCTCATCAAACTTTTTTTGTAGTTGTTCTAACTCATTAATGTCTTCTTCAGTATTGTCTTTACTTTGGATCAGTTCAGGGTTAAATACAGGGGTATCAACCTCATATTCGGAATAACAAACAAACAAAAAAGAGCAAAATTCAAAGAGCAGTCTAATACTCACTTGAGCAAGGTCCTTATTTGAGTTTACATTTATATCTTCCAGCGGACCAAACCTTTGAACCATATCGGCTTCGTCTGACTTCAAATCTCTCCCATGAACTCCAGCATTACCAATGTCTTTTAGCATCAAAAGACCCCTTCTTTTGGATTTATCTATAATTGGCTTTATGCACTTAGCAGTGATTAATGATCCAAGTGTATCGATCGAGGGAATTTCTAATCTACTGTCATTATCATACATCCAATAGATCCCTTTTTCAAGGGCTTGCCTACAATACATCCTCGAAGCGAGAGGTCGAGAGCTAACCATATCCTCAGCCTCCTTTGCTATCTCAAAGATGTCAGACCATTCTTTATTTAGGAACTGAAAGTTGGACATATTAGCTTGTTAATTCTCCTTTAAATGCCCTTTGTAAAAGGCTGTTAAATAAATCTTCTGCTTGGGCTAAACTTGCTTGTGCTTGGGCTTTTTGTGCTTCTATGGCTTGAACTCTTTCAGCAAATTGGTTTTGCAGATTAATTGGGGGTAACATAATTTCAATCTCTTCAATTTGCTTATTACTAACGTTTGGCTGTAATGATGTAGACGAATACCTCTCGATTTTGTTTTTAAAATAAGATCCATAGATATACCTTAAAAGATAACTTTTATGCAACCTTTTTTCATTTGGTATAAATCTCGCAACTCTTTGATTTAATAAGCAAGGTAAATCTGATTGATCGACAGTTATAGCCTTTACTGTGCCCAAAGATTTTATAATTGGACGTGTTAATGCCATTAATATGTCTCCTTCATTTAATGAAAATTTAGAATATTTATCTAAAAAATCTGATGGAAGTAAGTCTACCTCATCCCACACCATATCCTCAAAGTGGACATTAGCAATCTTAACAAGTTTAACTCCTTCATTAACAAAATCCTTGCTTTTAAATGAATAGCCCCCTTGAAGAGTACAAACTTCTTTAATAGTTGTAGTACCCCACCCCTTTGGGTTAGTCACAGGATCCCCAAACATATCCAGAAACAAACTCTGGGCGAGCTCATCATACTTTTCGATAAGGGCTTTTGTTTTTTGCCTGTAGGCATCCGCCGCATCTAAAATAGCTGCTATCTTTTTTTGCTGGTCTAGAGGGGGGAGGGGGATTTTGAACTTTGAAATAGTTGCTTTTGATAGTTCTTTAAATGTTGCACCATTCCCTAAGTCTTGTAATTGTGGTACATTTTTCTTCAATACATAGTATAAGTACTCAACGTCTACCCCATCCTTTGGGACCAGTGTTTTAAAACCTTGGTTAGTACAAGCCTCCTTTTTGTTGATTGCTATATGTCCTATTGGGGCTCTTGAAGTAAACAATAAAGAGCCAATTGGCACCAAGGTAGTAGAACAGCTATTGTATCCCTCTTTGGTTATGTATTCTGGAGAATCTTCGATATACTTTGACTCAAGACCACTCAAATCTTTAGGGGTGAACCATGATATATCACCATCCCAAAACTCCTTTTTATTCCTAGAAGGAGTTGAACCATTAAATATATTACAACATTCTTGAATTTCCACTAACCTCATCCCAACATCTCTTTTAAAGCTGCTAAGGCTTCGTTTCTCTCTCTGTCCAATGCCTCAATATCTTTTATTATATCTAAAGGAGCTGCATACTCAATCTCCTCATATACGATCTCCTTGTATCGGTTTATAGATAGATCCCAGTCGTTATTCTTAATCTCGTCAAAAGGAACTAGGAAACTCTTTTCCGTTCTTGCTCTATCTAACTCAGCATTAATATTGTGATACCTACTTAACAGATCAGGGATGTCATTCTCTTTTATCTCATTACGCTTGTCATCAAGGCTATATCCATCTGCCTCCATGTCATAGAACCAAACATTATCTGTCCCTCCTGTTCCAGTCTTGGTAAAAAAGATCACCGCTGTACTAACTCCTGCATAGGGTTTAAAGACTCCTGAAGGCATTGAAATTACTGCATCAAGTTTGTGTTTTTCAATAAGCTCTTGACGTATTTGTTTATGAGCATTAGAACTTCCAAATAAGACCCCATCAGGGACGATTACAGCCGCTCTACCACCTGTTTTTAGCATTCTTAACATAAGCCCCAGAAAGAGTAGTTCTGTCTTCTTAGACTTCACTGTTTTAAGGATAGAGTTTTCGACAGAGTCATAGTCTAAACTTCCTTTAAAAGGGGGATTGGCAAGGATTAAAGAGTACTTACTTCTTATCTCTCCAGCACTTTCACTAAGCGCATCATTTTTGATGAGGTTGGGACTCTCAATTCCATGAAGCTGTAGGTTCATAGCTCCAATACGAATCATAGTATCGTCTATCTCAACCCCATTAAACATCTCATTGTTGAAATGCTCTCTGAACTCTTCATCTAAGAATAAGTCATTGTGATTGTCTCTAAAATATTCACCAGCTGCAACTAAAAAACCAGCAGTACCAGAAGATGGGTCACAGATAACATCGTCTCTTTTTGGCTGGGTCATATCCACCATCATCTTGATGATGTGTCTAGGGGTTCTAAACTGTCCATTTGTTCCTGCAGAGGCAATCTTAGATAACATATACTCATAGAGATCCCCTTTGGTATCCCTATCGTTCATGTTGATTTTATCTATAAGCTGAACAACCTGGTCTAAAAGCCTAGGAGTGGCGATAATAAATGTTGCCTTACTCATAAACTCAGCAAATACTCCTGCAGAATCACCGACCTGTTTCATGTGATCGAACACAGTCATCCCGTTCACAAATGGCTTGGTAAAGACATCAAACATTGATTCAGGATCCTTGTTTTTAAAAGAGCTCCATCTTAGTTCTTTTTGTGCTGGAGTAAAGATTATATTTTGAATTGGCTTGCCTGTTGTATTGGCTTTATTCTCTTCAAGAAGTTGGCGCTCATCAAGTCTTCTCACAAAAAGCAAGTATGTGAATTGCTCTATAACAGACAAAGGATTTGAGATCCCTCCTGTCCAAAATGCTTCCCATATTTTATCTACTTGCTGTTTTAGTTCTCCAGTAATCATTAGCTTATTCAATTAAACATAAAAATAGCTTTTAATGTATCAAAATCCTAAGAAACTAGTTGTAATAACAATCGAGGGATTTCTTCATGATCCAGAGGATGGTCAAATCGCTCGGATCAGTCACATCTTTTTAGGCTAAAAACAGAGTTTAGACCCACACCTCGACCCACTAAAAAAACAAAACCCCGAAAACAATAAGCTTTCGGGGTTCATTTGCGGAGAGACAGGGACTCGAACCCTGGCGACAGTTACCCGTCGACAGATTAGCAATCTGCTCCATTACCACTCTGGC
>MDSY01041179.1_pt1 | contig 12695 bp, 14 predicted proteins | sample 811131 | NCBI WGS metagenome assembly MDSY01 (sample SAMN05326643, study PRJNA326480) | marine metagenome | isolation source: seawater | place: Atlantic Ocean: South West | collected 2010
CTCTCCTTAAATGCCTACCACCCTCAAATTTTGTTTTTAAAAATATCATAATTAATTTTAAAGCATTTTTTTTATTTGTAAGTCTTGAACCTATAGTAATAATATTAGCATCATTATGCAACCTAGACAAATAAGTTGATTTTTTATTGTAGCATAAAGCAGCCCTTATACCCTTAACTTTATTTGCCGACATTGACATGCCAGTGCCAGAACCACAAATTAATATGCCAGCTTCTCCTTTTTTGAACTTAATGCTATTTGCAACTTTTTTAGCATAAATTGGATAGTCAACAGATATAGCTTTTAAAGGCCCCATATCAAGTATTGGAATATTTTTTTTTAATAAAAACTTTTTTATCTGATGTTTGAGTTTGTACCCAGCATGGTCAGAAGCAATTGATATTTTTTTAAATATTAATTTCAAATTATTTAAAAGGATTTTCTAAAACGCAGGCAACTAAATGAATTCTAGCCTGTTCACCGCCATTAAAAAAGTTATGATACTTTGTGTTATTCGTTATTGTTACAGAACCATCAGCTGGTAAATGCTTTGCTACATTATCAATAACCATAGAACATCCTGCATTAGTGATTATAGGTATATGTAATCTTGGTTCGGGGTCTCTATGCCAACTCAATGTTGACCTTGGTTCTTTTAATAAAATTCTAACTCTACCTAGTTTATATTTACTTTTTAAAATTTCGTAGACTTCACTAAAATAAGTATTTTCAAACTCAGGAACAATTTGTGTATATTTAGATTCGTCAATTTTTACATCTCTAGAAACTTCTTTTCCAGATTCATCTGGTATAGTCCAATATACTCCTCGAATGTTACTACCTTTAATAGACTCCTCATCATTTGGAATTTGGTTTAATGGTATTGCTCCAAAATGTGAAATTCCAGGTGTTTCAAATTTTTTTTTAGAAAGTACTATTTCAAGATCTTTTCTAAGTAATGATATATCAAATTTAAGTTCAGGAACTTGATAAAAATCATCAAATGTTAAGTGTGCCATAAGTGCTTATTAAATTACTTTATTTATTATGTATAATATAATATTTGTCGCAACATACAAAATCAATTAACTTATATACATGAAAATATTAGGAAAGTATCCAAATACAAGATTGAGAAGAATTCGCAAGTCAGATTGGATTAGACGACTTGTTTCTGAAAATCACTTGTCTGCTAATGATTTAGTTTTACCTATTTTTATTAGAGAGGGAAAAAATAAAAAAGAACCAATTAAATCCATGCCAGGGATATATCGGTATAGTATTGATAAACTAAACCAAATAGTAGATGAAGCAATTTCTTTTGGCATACCAATGATTGCGTTATTCCCCTACACTCCAGAAAACAAAAAAAATATTAATGGAAGCGAAGCATTTAATGAAGACAATCTAACTTGTAGAGCTCTACAAAGTATAAAAAAAAAGAATAGAAATATAGGCATTATGTGTGATGTTGCTTTAGATCCTTACACAATTCATGGACATGATGGCTTATTAAAAAATAACATTATCCTTAATGATGAAACAATTAACATTTTAATTAAACAGTCTATTATACAAGCTCAAATGGGATGTGATGTTATAGCTCCTTCCGATATGATGGACGGAAGAATAGGCCTTATAAGAAAAGCACTAGACAAAGCAAACTATAAAAATATCAGCATATTATCTTACGCTGTTAAATTTGCCTCAAATTTCTACGGACCATTTAGAGATGCGGTGGGATCAAAAAAATCGTTAAAAGGAGATAAGAAAACTTACCAAATGGATTACAAAAACAGCAACGAAGCAATTAGAGAAGTTGGATTTGACATCAAAGAAGGAGCGGATATGGTTATGATTAAACCTGGTATGCCATATCTTGACATTATAAAATTAATAAAAGATAGTTTTAAAATTCCAGTTCTTTCGTATCAAGTCTCAGGCGAATATAGTTTAATTAAAAACGGCATCAAAGATAAAATAATTAATAACGACGCTAAAATAGAAAGCCTTATATCACTTAAAAGAGCTGGTTCATCGGCAATAGTGACATACTTTGCCCTAGATGTAGCTAAAAGTATTAAAAAAACTAATTGAAGTAATTTTCTAATATAATTCTAGATTTTGGAAAAACTAAATTATTTGGTAAAAAAAATTTATTAGTCATCATATTCCTTGTAAAAACTAAAGATTTTCTAATAAGTTTATTACTCATACTATTAGGTAATTGTTCGTTAATTAAGAAATTCGGTACTTGATATATAATACCGTCTATATCCACGTCTTGAACATCAAAATTCTCCACTTGTTTTTTTTTAAAGCGCTTCAAACTTGGATCGAAACCTAATTCTTTTATTAAACTTAACTCCCAATAAATATACAAAAGGAACCATTTATCATTATCAAAATTTTTAATTAATTCTACTAAAGAGTTGTATACTTTTTTTTGTGGCTGGGAATCAGGTAATAATGAATTCAATATTCCAGTATATGACAGTAAAGCTGATGTTCGTTTTTTATCATTAAAATAATTGGGGGCAATTGGTTGTAATAGTTCAGCTTTAAAATAACCAATTTTATTAGAATTTTTTGAATTATAAAAGATAAAGATTTTGTTAGAAATTTGTAGAAAATTTCTAATTTTTCTAGAGTTACCGCCATAAACTATACCTGACATTTTGCCGAATTTAGAAGTGAATACTTCAACAATGTTTGCGTTTTCTCTAAACTTTCTTTTTGATAATAAGAAGCCCTCGTCCTCCCAATTCATATTTTAAGTTCATCTAACAATTTTTTGGCTGCGTTTTGTTGTGCGTCTTTTTTTGTACCGCCGTTAGCGGTAAATTTTTTAGAATTAGGTATATTTACCTCAACTTTAAAAGTTGGTTTATGTTTTGGACCCGATTCTTTATATAATTTATATTTAGGAAGTTCTTTATATTTTTTTAAACTGTATTCTTGTAACTGTGTTTTAGCATCAATATATGTGATTCCAGATTTATCTAAAAATATTTTCCAATATCTTAGAATAAATTTCTCAGCTTCATTCAAGTCTCTATCCAAGTAAATTCCTCCAATAAGAGCCTCTAAACCATCGCTTATAATTTTATCGTTTAATTTTGTACTTCTTTTGTATGAATCTCCAAGAAGCATAAATTTTCCAATATTTATTTCATTGGCTATTTGAGCACACGTTTTTTTGTTTACTAGATTAGCAAATTTTTTATCAATAATACCCTCTTTTTCTAGAGGGTAATTTGTTAATAAAGTTTTAGACAAAACTAAACCTAAAACTCTATCACCAAGAAATTCTAATTTTTCATTATTTTTAGAAGCGTCATAACTTTTATGAGTCAGGCACAGTTTTAAGAGTTCAGCGTCATTAAACTTGATTTTAATTTTTACTTGAAAGTCTTCAATTTTAGAATTTATCATAATTTTTTAAAAAAACGATTCAATCTTAATGATTTATTTAAATTCCAAAATTTTATCATTTTATTTTTAACAGTATCATTAGAAAAGAAAACAATTTGAGCCTTTCCAACTAAATTTACAAAATTTACATAACCAACACTAGATAGATATCTGCTATCCTTTGAACAATCTCTATTATCTCCTAAAAAAAAATAATTATCCTTAGGTACAGTAAATTTATCTGAATTTTGATATGTGCCATTTTTTCTGTATGCGGCAGTATACTTAACACCATTGGGAAGAGTTTCTTCAAAACTTACAGTTTCAAAATCGAAATTACCACATCTTATTTTAATATTATTGTTAATTTTTTTTCTTTTTATTAATTCATTGTTTAAAATTATTTCTCCATTTACAAATTGAATGGTGTCTCCAGGTAACGCTATTAATCTTTTAATATAATCTGTCCTATTGTCTGCCGGTGTTTTGAAAACGACTAAATCTCCGCGTTTAGGTTCCTTATACAAAAATCTGCTTTTATGAATTGGAGGGCTAAATGGAAAAGAATGCTTACTAAATCCATATGTAAATTTGGAAACAAATATTCTATCTCCAATTAATAATGTAGGTTCCATAGATGAAGAAGGTATATAAAAAGGCTGAAATAAAAAAGATCTTATAATAACAGCGATTATTAATGCATATATAATTGTTTTAATATTATCTATAAGAGTATTAATTAATTTTTTTTTCATTAAATTGAAATTACTATATTTGCTACAGCAAAGGGTTTATCATCACTCATAGTTAAAAAAACTCTAAAATTATGATTTTTAAAAGTTTTTTTAACAACTTTTAAAGTATTTTTAATTAATCTAATACCAGGTTTACCCATTAAGTCATTATTGATCTCTATTTCATTGAATGAGATGCCTTTTGAAATACCTGTTCCAAGAGCTTTTGAAAAAGCTTCTTTTGCTGCAAATCTTTTAGAGTAGCATTCATATTTATTTTTCTTACTTTCACAAAACAATATTTCTTTTTTTGTAAATATCCTCATTTTAAAAGATTTATTATTAATTAAATTTTTTTTAATGCGAGAAATATTAACGATATCGATGCCTATGCCATAAATTTTCATTATTTTATAATTTTTCTAAATTTTATAATAGTTTTAGCTAAACCATTGAAGATGGACTCGCCAATAAGAAAGTGACCAATATTTAATTCAGTAATGTATTTAATTTTTGAAAGAATTTTTGCAGACTTGTATGTAAGTCCGTGTCCGGCATGTACATCTAACTTTAGTTGTTTAGCATATTTGGCTGAATATAATATTTTACGTAATTCATGGTTATAGGATTTCTTTTTATTAATGAGCTTACATAACTTTCCAGTGTGTAGTTCAATACTGTTAGCACCTAATTGTTTAGCTTTTTTTACATCTTTTAGCTTTGGTTCGATAAATAAACTTACCTTACAACCAGCTTTTTTAAGTTTTTTAATTGATAAAAATAAATATTCTGTTTTGTAATTTAAATTCAAACCTCCCTCGGTTGTAATTTCTCTTCTTTTTTCTGGAACAAAACAAATCGAAGATGGCTTACATTTAATAGCTATACCAATCATTTCTTTAGTTAGCGCAATCTCTAAATTAATTGGGATTTTTATTTTTGATTTTATTTCTTTTAAATCACTGTCTTTAATGTGTCTTCTGTCTTCTCTTAAATGAATTGTTATAGAATCTGCGCCATTTTTTTGGGCGATGGTAGCTGCTTTAAGAGGACTTGGGTAAAATTCACCTCTTGCATTTCTTACGGTTGCAACATGATCAATGTTTACACCAAGTCTAATTTTTTTCATTATAGATGCCTGCTACCTGGTTTGACAGCTTTAATTTTAGAAAGTTCTTGTGGAATGTCTTTTTCTTCGTAAGATAAAATTTGTAGCTCAATTTGTGAGACGATGTTTATATCGATTTTAGATTCATTGTTAGATCTGTCTATAATACATGCGTAACCAACAATATTGGCGTTTGACTTTTCAACTAGTTTAGAAACTTCAAGACTTGATTTACCAGTGGTAATAACATCCTCAACTATTAAAACGTTAGTTTTTGGTTTAATATTAAAGTCTCTCCTTAATACAAAAGAATTGTTAACTCTTTCTGCAAAAATGGTTTCTATTTTAAGTATCCTGCCTATTTCATAACCTATAACAATACCGCCCATAGCTGGCGATAGGATTACATCGATTTTTGAAAAATTCTTTTTAATTTTTTCAGCAAGTGACATACAAAGTTTTTCAGCTTTATACGGTTTACTTAACAGTTGAGCGCATTGTACATATTGAGCACTATGTAGGCCTGATGAAAGTATAAAGTGCCCCTCTAGCAGGGCGTTAGTTTCCTTTAAAATTTCTAAAGATTCTTTGTAAGAAAGCATTTTTTTTTTGTTTATGACGTATAATTCTAAATTTATAATTCTTCTGTTTTATTTGACTTATCAAGTTTGTGAAGTTTTTTAAATCTTTAATTTGTAAATCGAAAGAAAATTGAAGATATTTATCTTTTTTCTCTACTAGCTCCACATTTATAATATTACTTCCGTTTAATCCAATTAAAGTGCTTATATCCCCAAGGATACCTGGCTCATGGGGTAAGTCAATTAAAAGAGTGCTGCTATATTCTTTATCTTTCGATGTTTTTGTATCTGATAGTTTATCCTGCCAATATCTTCTGATAGCAGATCTAGCTTTACCCGTTTTCGATGAAGATAACCAATGAAGAGAAGGAGAAACCTTTTTCGAATTTATAATTTTAACCATATCTCCATTTTTTAGAATAGTTTGTAACGTAGATTCTCTACCGTTAATAAAACATCCTATAGCTGAATTTCCAATCTTAGTATGTACTGCGTAGGCAAAATCTATTGGTGTTGCGTTTCGAGGAAGTTTTATAACAGCTCCTTTTGGTGTAAAACAGAAAACGTTATCTTGAAACATTTGAAGTTTTGTGAACTCATAATAATGTTCTGGACTATTACCAGTTTCGATAATTTCAACTAAATCTCTAAGCCAGTCATATTCTTTCCAAGAAAGATCTGAAAACTTTTCTGAAGATTTATACTTCCAGTGCGAAGCGATTCCCCTTTCTGCAAATTCATGCATTTCTTTAGTTCTTATTTGTATTTCAATTCGTTGTTTTCTAGGACCGATTAAAGATGTGTGTATAGACTTGTATTTGTTGATTTTAGGTGTGGAGATATAGTCTTTAAACTTACCGGGTATTGTAGAGTAGTTGCTATGAAATATTCCTAAAGTTTTATAACATTCTTCAATATTGTTAACAATTATTCGAAATCCAACAATATCCGTTAATTGTTCTAGAGATACTTTTTTGTTTTGTATCTTTCTCCATATTGAAAAGGGAGTTTTTTCTCTACCAGTAATCGTCGCTGTTACTCCATTTTCTTTCAAAATATCTTTTAGCTCAATTGATATTAAGTCAAAGTTATCTTGTCTATTATTTTTTATAAAGTTTAGTCTTTCAATAATTAAATCTCTAGCTTTTTGGTTCAGTATAGAAAAAGACAAGTCTTCCAACTCATCTCTTATTCTGTTCATGCCCATTCTATCTGCTAAAGGGGCATAAATTTCCATTGTCTCCTTAGCTTTTTTAATTTTTTTGTTCTCATCTTTTACAAAATTAATAGTACGCATATTATGAAGTCTGTCAGCTAATTTAACCAACAAAACTCTAATATCTTTAGATGTAGCTAAAATTAATTTTCTAAAATTTTCTGCTATTGAAGTATTAGCTGCTTGATCTTCAAGAGCAGAAATTTTAGTGACACCCTCTACCAAATCAGCTACTTCTTTGCCAAACTCTTTTTCTACACTTTTGTATGTAACTTTAGTGTCTTCAATAGTGTCATGTAACAAACCGGTAGTAATTGTGGCACTATCTAATTTTAAATCTGTTAAAATATTAGCTACTGCTACGGGATGAAAAATATAGGGCACACCCTCTTCTCTTTTTTGATTTTTATGTGCGTTTAAAGCAAACTCATAAGCTTTAGTCAGTATTGTTGGATTAAAAAATTTATTATATGATTTAACTTTATTTATAAGCTCTTCATTACCGATCATTTGTTAAATATAACACGTTCTTTCAATCTTGTAATCTCATTACTTTCATTTTCATTCAAATTATCTATTAATAAATGTATTTTTTTATTACTTTTTGGGTGAGTCCATTGAGGATTAATTTCTTGAAGCGGATAAAGTACAAAATTTCTTTTGTGCGCTCTTGGGTGGGGCAAAATTATACTCTCGCTATCAATTACAACTTGATTAAAATCAATTACATCTATGTCACAAATTCTTGGTTCATTTTTACTCGTTCTTTTTCTACCCATTTTTTTTTCAATAAGTAAAATTTTTTTGAAAAGTTTATTTAAATCTAAATCAAATTTTATTTGAATTACAATGTTCAAGAATTTTGGTTTTTGTTTGTCAGGGTACGAAGGAGTTTCATAAATACTTGATGTATTAAGAATATCAATTTTTTCTAATTGTAAAAATTTAATAATGACATTAAGATTACTTAATTTGTTACCATATTTAGAATCTAAATTCGTTCCAATTCCTAAAAAAATCATTTTATATTTTTACTAAATATTCTTGCTTTTTCTCTGTTCCAGTCCCTTGTTTTTTTAACCTGCCGTTTATCATAAAGTTTTTTTCCTTTACCAATAGCAAGCTCTACTTTGGCTTTACCTTTGGAAAAGTACATTTTCGTAGGAATAACAGTAAGACCTTCTTGATTAATTTTACCCATTAATTTGTTAATTTCTTTTCTATTTAGTAATAACTTTCGATCACATTTAGGATTATGGTTGTTATAACTAGACTGTCGATACAAGGGAATATGTGAATTTATTAAATACATTTCACCATTTTTGTCCAAAGCATAAGAATCTGCAATACTTGCTTTTCCATCTCTTAAAGATTTAATTTCAGATCCTTTTAGAACAATTCCGGCTTCTAATATATCCTGAAAAAAATAGTTGAAACTAGCTTTTCTGTTTAAACAAATAATTTTAACACCAGGGGCTTTATTTTGTTTCATTAAAGTAATTTAGCAAATTCAAGAGCTTCTTTTACAATTTTTTTAGTTTCATCCATTACTTTTACTAAGGGTAATCTCACCTCATCACTTGATAAGCTTAATAAAGATGCAGCGTATTTTACTGGGGAAGGATTGCTTTCAACAAAAAGCGCACTGTGTAAAGGGGTTAACAATGAGTTAATTTCATAACTTTTTTTAATATTTGTTTGATCGCTTTTTGTCATTGATAATTGAAATTCAGAACATAACTTAGCTGCTACATTTGCTGTAACACTTATACAGCCAACACCTCCTCTTTTATTAAATTCCAAAGCATTATTATCCTCACCAGTTAATTGAATAAAGTCATCACCCATTAATTCTTTTTGTGAATCAACTCTAGATAAATCACCAGTTGCATCTTTAACACCAACAATATTTTTTAATTGAAATAATTTAGCCATTGTCTCTACTGACATATCAATTACTGATCTTGAGGGAATATTGTAAATTATAATTGGTATACCAACATTGTCATTAATCTTTTTGTAATGTTGATAAAGACCTTCTTGAGTTGGCTTGTTATAATAGGGTGTAACAATTAAAAGCCCATCTGCTCCAGATTTTTCAGCATGTTTTGATAATTCTACGGCCTCAACAGTGGAATTTGAGCCAGTGCCTGCGATAACTGGAATATTATTTTTGCACTCACTTACCGCTATCTCAATGACTTTTCTGTGCTCATCATGGGTCAATGTAGGAGATTCACCAGTGGTACCCGCTGGAACTATTCCATTAGTGCCATTTTTAATGTGATAATCTATTAATCTTCTATAGTTATCTTCGTCTAACTTATTATCTTTAAATGGAGTTATTAAAGCAACAATTGATCCTTTGAACATAAAACAATATAAGGTAATTAATTTACCTTAAACTTATGCTTATTCGTTTAATTAGTCTAGTAATTTTATTTTGTACGATAAATTTTCAATTGGTTTATTCAATAAATCATGATTCATTCATATATCCCAAAAATAAACCACCTATCTTTAATATCTTAAAAACTAAAAAAACAAGTCAAACTAAACAAATAATTCCTATTAATAAGCCCCAGACGCAAAGTACCGTAAAGAAAAAAACCCAACTTTTAAATGAAAATAAATCACCAAAAGTAGAAAAAAAAGTAGTAGTTGTTCAAGGAAAAAAATCAAAAGTTTTTTTTACTTACCCGAGAAAAAAACCTATTACATACAAGGCAGTCTTAAAACCACAAAAAAAATCAGAAATATTAAATTCAAGAGATTTTGCAAAGGCAAAAGAAGTTTTTAAACTAATTGATGCAAAAAAATGGAGAAGTGCTTTAAAACTATCTGCAACCATAAAAGATAAAGATTTTAAATATTTAGTAGAATGGATGTATTTAAAACAAACTGGTAATACTGCAACGTTTAATGAGTATCAGAAATTTATTGATAAAAATTCAGACTATCCAAGAATAGGCAGATTGAGATATATGGCTGAGCATAAAATTATATTAAAAAACCTTTCTCCAAATATTATTATTTCATGGTTTGGTGAGGACGAACCTTTGAGTGGGGTTGGAAAAATTAAATTAGCAGAAGCTCATTTTGCAAATAAAAATTTAGACTTAGGTATAAAATTATTAAAATCTGGCTGGGTAGATGCTTCTTTAAGTAAAAGTGATTTAAGATATTACAGAAACAAATTTAAAAAATTTCTTACAGAAGATGATCATATTAAAAGAGCAGATTATCTTGCTTGGAATAATAAATATTGGGATTTGAAAAGATTACTAAGATACTTACCAAAAGATGAAAGAGCTTTATATAACGCTAGACAAATCTTAATGAGCAATTCATATGGTGTAGATAAAGCAATTTCAGATGTCCCACAACACCTTAAAAATAATACTGGTTTAGAATTTGATAGACTTAAATGGAGAAATCGAAGGGGTAGATTAGAAGGTACGCTTGAAATTCTTTATGCAAATGCAAATAAATCTGAGGAAGAGTTAATCAGAGGTGATCTGTGGTGGAAACAAAGAGAAAGTATTACAAGATCTTTAATTTACAAAAAAAGATATAAAACCGCATATAAAGTCTCAAGTGAACACTCTCTGTCATCGGGTTCAGAGTTCGCTGAAGCAGAATGGCTTTCAGGCTGGATAGCTTTAAGCTTTTTGGATTCTGCTGAATATGCAATTAGTCATTTTGAGAATTTTTATGACAATGTAAGTTACCCAATAAGTTTAGCTAGAGGCGCTTACTGGTTGGGCCAATCTTACAAAGGTTTAGGAAATAATGAAATGGCAAAAGAATATTTTAAACAAGGTTCTGTTTTTTTAAATACATATTACGGACAACTTTCTTATAAAGAAATAAATGGTGATAAAGAGTTTTCTATAGATGATTCTTCAACCTATTCACCCGAGTATGAAAAAGAATTTAATAAAAATAAATTAATCAAACATATAAAATTATTAAAAGAATTAGACAAAACGCAGTATGGAAAGGATATATTTAAGCATTTAGCAACTTTAAATATAGATGAGGGCAGTGAAATTTTAGCCGCTAAACTTGCAACAGAAGTTGAAAGATACGATTTTGCTATTCAAATATCTAAAAAGGCGTCTTATGAGAAAAGATTTTTTAATGAATATAACTATCCAATAATAAACACTCCAAGACTAATAAATAATAAAGAAATGCCGAAATCTGAATTAGTGTTAGCCATTATAAGGCAAGAGAGTGAATTTGATAGCAGAGCTAACAGTTATGTCGGCGCTAGAGGGATGATGCAATTAATGAAATACACAGCTAAAACTGTAGCTAAGCAAGCCAAACTTCCATACAGCATTAGCAGGTTAACTAAAGATCCTGATTACAATATTAAATTGGGATCCTATTATTTTAAAACATTGTTAGATAATTATGACGGTGTTTACCCATTTGCCATTGCTGCATATAATGCGGGTCCAAACAGAGTTAAAACTTGGAGAAAAATTAACGGAGATCCAAGTAAAAATGAATTGTCATATATTAACTGGATAGAATTAATTCGCTTTAAAGAAACTAGAAACTATGTCCAAAGAGTTTTAGAAAATGCAAACGTCTACAAATACATGATAGAACAAAAACCAGTTAAGATTAATGGTTTTTTTAAATAATTACCATGAATTTAAATTCTAAAATCAGTATTATTATAAATTGTTATAATGGTAGTAAATATTTGCGCGAAACATTAAAAAGCATTCAATTTCAAACATTTAAAAATTTTGAGGTAATTTTTTGGGATAACAGTTCAACAGATAATAGTAAAGAAATTTTTAAAAGTATTAAAGATAAGAGATTTAAATATTATTACTCAACCAAAAAAACAAGCTTATATAAAGGAAGAAACTCAGCTATAAAAAAAGCTAAAGGAAAATATTTATCTTTTATAGATACAGATGACATTTGGACCAAAGATAAACTTAAAATTCAACATCACTACATCGAAAACAACTTCGTTGATATTGTCTATAGTAATTTGTGGATTTTTAAAGATTCAATAAAAAATAAAAAATTATATTTAAATAATTTCCTAGAAAGTGATAATATCAAAACCTCCATATTAGAAAAAAGTTCTGTAACTTTGTTAACTTCCTTAATTAAAAAAAAAATTTTTAACAAATATAAAAATCCTTTTAATACAAAATTTAATCATATAGGTGACTTAGATTTTTTTTTTAAAATTTCAAAAAATTATAAATTTAAGTTCATAAATAAACCAATGGCTTATTACAGACTTCACGATTTGAATTTATCTAAAACCAAAAGATCTGATGAGGTAAAAGAACTTAAATCATGGATCAATGCTAATAAAAAATCCATTAATAAATTTGACATTTTAAAATTAAAGAAAAGAATAAAAAGGATACAATTTATTGATTTTAAAAAAAATAATAAAATACTTGAGTGCTTAAAGTTAATTTTTTTTTCAGATTTGTTCCATGTAAAATTTTCAGATCTAATAGTTCTGGTCTTGCCAAGACTAATTCTTAAAAAAATACTTTGGTGGTACTAGATTTGTGGCGGAAGAGGAGAGATTCGAACTCTCGGTGGAAATTGCTTTCCACGGACAGTTAGCAACCGCCTGGTTTAAACCACTC
>MDSY01036045.1_pt1 | contig 12691 bp, 13 predicted proteins | sample 811131 | NCBI WGS metagenome assembly MDSY01 (sample SAMN05326643, study PRJNA326480) | marine metagenome | isolation source: seawater | place: Atlantic Ocean: South West | collected 2010
TAATAAAATTCCAATTATTATTATATAAATATATTTTTTGCGTATCATAACGGTATTACTGCCTTTCATACAATTTTTTTAAATAACAATGTCATCATATTGCCAACTCCAGCTGGAGATTTTGTTTTTTTTTTAGTTTTTCTTTCATAATTCTTAAGCTGTATTTTTGAAAATTTATAGTCTTTTAAATAATTTGAATAAGGTGTTTCGGAGTACTGGTAAATTGTTTCTATATTAAATAAATTTTTTTTTAAAAAAAACATACTCAAATTAACATTGTTAAAATGATAGATATGGCCAAAATGGTTTTGATTAAAATCTTTATTTGATAGAAAAAAAGTTAAATTATTAGTGTTAGGTGTTGCTGTAATATAGAAGTAACCACCCTTTTTAAGTTTTTTGGATAATCGTTCGACAACTTTATCAAAATCAATTATGTGCTCAATTACACCTCTCATTATTATTAAATCAAATTTTAAATTATTTATTTTTTTTAAAGTAATTCTTTTAACTGCCCTGGCTACTTTTGCACTTTCATTAAATTCATAACCATATTTTTTTGATTTGAATTTAGATAAAAACCTACCATTTCCACACCCATAGTCCAAAATTTTCTTATTATTGCTATCTTTAAAATATTTAAGTAAAAATTTTTTATCTAAATTATACTGCTTATCTCTCAAATTCATTTTTGAATTTTTTTCAAAATAATTTGTATCAAAGTACTCTTGACTATAAAGTGATTTTAACTCAGTTATTGTTGGTAGTGGATTTTGAAAAACAAAACTACAATTTTCACATCTGTAATATTTTTTTTTTTCAAAACTATATGAATATTTAACTTTTTTACTATTGCAAATTTTACATTCTTTTAACGTTAAATTTTTCCTCATTTTTTTAAATACTTTTAAAAAATTCTTTTACTTTATAAATTATGTAATTTTGTTCAGACTTTTTTAAATCTGGATAAAGAGGTAAGCTCAAAATATTTGACCCAACATAGTTAGAAACTGGCGTAGTTTTATTATTCCACAGAAATAATTTTTTATAACAGGACATTGATGTTACTGATCTATAATTTACTCCAACTCCAATTTTATTATCATTTAGAAACTTTAAGAGCCTGTCTCTATTTTTACTGGTTTTTTTTTTATCTATAGTTATTGTAAATAAGTGATGAGCATTTTTATATTTATAGTCTTTTGTCCCCTGGAAGAATAAAGGTAAATCTTTTAAGGCTGTTTGATATTTTTTAACTAATTCTTGTCTTTTTTTCCACATTACATCAATTCTTTTTAATTGTTCTATTCCCATAGCTGCACTAATATCAATCATATTATATTTCAATCCAACATATTTAACATCATAATGTTGATAGGGTGTGCCACTAGGGACGCTATCGGGCGCATATCTTTTCCAGGCGTCCTTGCTCATTCCATGTAATCTTAAAATCCTAATTTTTTCATCTATACTTTTTTTTGAACAGGTGAGCATTCCACCTTCACCAGTAGTAATATTTTTATTAGCATAAAAACTAAAACAACCTGCGTCACCAAAGTTACCTACATGCTTATTGTTAAATTTACTTTCGATTGCATGTGCGCAGTCTTCAATTAATTTTAATTTATATTTTTTTACAATTTTTAATATGTTTGTTAAGTCACAAGGTATTCCACCAAAGTGTACTATTAAAATAGCTTTTGTTTTTTTTGTAATTTTTTTTTCAATAATTTTTTCATTAATATTAAAAGTGTCTGGGCGTATATCAACTAAAACAGGTTTGCAGCCGGCTAAGACAATTGAATTAATAGTAGCTGCAAAAGTCATTGGTGTGGTGATTACTTCGTCACCTTTCTTTAAACCTAAAGAGATTAATGATAAATGCAAAGCTGCTGTACATGAATTAACTGAAATTGCATAATTTGATTTTTTATAATTAGAAAAATTTTTTTCAAATTCCTCAACTATAGGACCTGTTCCAATCCATTTACTTTTGAGAACGCTATAAACTTTTGAAAATTCTGCTTCGTGCAAACTTGGCTTACCAAAGGGAATGAATTTTTTTATTTGCATGAGGCAATCCATAAACTATTTTATTGTAAAATAATATATAAAAAGTATAGTGTTAAATCTTAAATAAAATATCTTATTACTGACATTTAATTGAAAAAATATATAACTTCTGAAAATTGGATTAATGCAGAAAGAAAAACGTTTCTTTTTAGGTCCTCAAAAGCAGATAATAATACTAAGCCAAACTTCTCCAATTTAACTGAGTTCAATAACACAATGAGGGAACTTAAGAAATTTTTTTCAAAAAAATATGATTTTTATAAAGAGCAAAAGTCTATTAAAGATAATATTCTATTGGTAGATAGAGAACGAGTAGATGCAATTTTTACTAACACGCTTTATGCTTTAGCTATTTCAAAAAAATATAATCTGAATATTATTTTGTTAACTGATCAAAAAAAAAATACAGCTTCCGTCAAAATACATGAGCATCTAGGTTTTGAAAAAATTATAAATGGTTTTTCACTGATTGTTGTTTTAAAAAATATACATTTTTTTGTATATTCAATTTTTTTATCTCTATTTGCTACCTATAAAATATATAAAAATAATTTTAATTGGTTCATTAATAAATATTATGTAAAAGATATCCTGATTGGTGATCTTATTTATGATCATAATATAAGATATCATCATAGATATCAAAATCCAAAAATAGATTTTTACTTTATAAAGCTGTTAATTAAATCAACTTTTAGACTTTTATGTATAAGAAAATATTTTAAAAAATATAGTATTAAAAGTGTTTTTGTCGGGACTGAAGTGTATGCATTTAATTGTGGTATAGCTTTAAGAGTTGCAGTTTTCAATAAAATTAAGAATTATGTTCCTGTCGGAAACTTCAATGGTGGGATACAACTTACAAATTTTCGTAAAAACCATATTGTCTATGGTCCAGAAACTTTAAAATACGATAGTGTTATGATGAACAAATTTAAAAGTTTAAAGACAAAAAAAAGTAATATAGAAAAATTTTTCAAAAATAGAAAAAAATCAAAAATCAAAGGTGCTTATACACGTGGGGATTTTATTAAAGCTAATCAAAGCTCAAGAAATGGTGAAAAATTTTTAAAAAAAATAAAAAGTCAAAAGAAAAATATAATACTTTATACATCGCATGCATTATCTGATTCTACTCACCTACAAGGTTTAAGATATGTTTTTAATAATTACTACGAACAAATGCTGGAAACTATAAAATTTGCTTATTACTATGGTGATAACAATGTATGGGTATTTAGATCTCATCCTGCATCTCTAAATTTAAATGAAAATAATAATATTGAAAAGTTGATTAAAAAATATAAAAAAAAAAATATTTTTTTGTGCCCACCAAATGTATCTATAACTTCTTTATATCAAGTTTCAGAAGTTGTGATTACTGGTAGAGGAACTTCGGGCCTAGAATTTGCTTGTGAAGGTAAACCAGTAATAATAGCTGGAAAATCCACATATTCAGGCTTTGATATTGTCAATGAGGCCAAAACAAAATTTCATTACTTAAATTTATTAAAAAATGTAAATAAACTGAAAAAACTTAATAAAAATAAAATTTCACTAGCAAAGAAAATATTATTTTTTTTTGAAAAAGGTGTTTTTGTTAGAAAATTTATTAATTTTGAGAAAAAAAGAAATGATAATTTTGAGTCTAGTACATTTTTAACACTTTTAGGAAATAAAAAATTAAGTTTAACTCTTGGAGTTTTTAAAAGATATCTAGCATCAGATTTTAAAAAAGGTAAAATATTTAAAAAAATATTTGAAGTCATTTAATAATGAAATCCAATAATAAAATACTAATCAGATGTGATGCTGCCAAAATAGCTGAGGTGGGGACTGGTCATTTAATAAGAGCTATTACTTTATCAAAAATACTTATTAAAAAAAAATTATTAAAAGAAGATCAAATAATTTTCTTATTAAAAAGAGATAAAGAATATGAATTAGCAAAAAAAATTATGAAATATGAAAAACTTAATTATTATACTATTAATTATAAGATTAAAGATTATTCAAAAAAAGAAATAAATGAAATTTTGAAATACAATTTTAAAATTGTTATTTTTGATAGACCAGGTAAAATAAATAAGTCTTCTATAAATCTACTGAAATCAAAAAATAAAAAAATAATCTGTTTTGATGATTGTTCTGAAAATAAATTTTTATGTAATTTATCATTTAATTCTCTTTTTTTTAAAAAAAAATATAAAACTAAAAATCATTTTTCAGGTTTTGATTATAATATTCTACCTTCTTTTTTTTTCAAAAAAAAAATAAAACATACAAAACTTATAAAAAAAATTTTTATTAGTTTTGGAGGTTTTGATAATGAAAGTTTGTTAAAAAAAAATAATATAGTGTTCAAAACCTTTAAGGAAAATTATTCATTAAATATAAATAAAGATATACCTAGTCAAAAAAGTGTTAATAATAATGAAAGAAAAGATTTTTTTGCAAGAATGAGTGGGTCTGATCTAGTTATATGCTCTGGAGGACTTACAATGTTTGATGCTATAAATTTAAATATTCCAACTATAGCAATACCTATATATAGTCACCAACTGAAAAATACGAAAGAGCTTGAAAAATTAAATGTTTTACAGCGTATAGTGACTAAAAAAAGTCTACTATCAGATTTAAAAAATAAAATTGATAAAACGAATAGATATAAGACACTCAAAATGATAAAAAAAAACCAATTAAAATTTACAAAGCAAAATAAAATTAATTTTATTATTAAAAAAATATCACACTTATATGAAAATTAAAAATTTACTTAATTATAAAAATAAAAAAGTTGTTATTACTGGTTGTAACGGACAATTAGGTAAATTTATGTGTAAATTGTTTATTGACCTTGGTTGTAAAGTTTATGGAATAGATAAAACTAATAATAAATTTTTAAAATCTACTAAATTTGTATTTAATAAAGTTGATATCTCAAAAAAGATTAATATTGAAAACTTTTTAGGTAAGGTCTTAAAAAAAGAAAAAGTTGATATTTTTATTAATAATGCTGGCTATTCTCCAGTGACTCATTTTTCTAAAAGAACACAAGAAGAAACAAATGAGACTTTTGATACTAACTTAATAAGTATAATAAATATAATTAACACTATTAACAAGCTTCATAATATAAAAAATAAATGTAAAATAATTAATATTGGTTCTGTCTATGGTGTAAGAAGTCCTGATTTTCAAATATATAAAAAAGAAGATAGAATAAATTCAGAAGTTTATGGAGCTTCAAAAGCAGGATTAATTCAAATTACAAAATACTTTGCAGTAGCTCTGGCAAAAAGAAATATTATTATAAATTGTATTTCTCCTGGTGGAATACAAAATAATAATCTTCAAAATAAAAATTTTGTAAAAAACTATAATAAAAAGGTTCCTATTGGTAGAATGGGTAAGCCTGATGATCTAACCATGGCTTTAATATACTTTTCAAATGACTTAACTACATACACAACTGGCCAAAACCTCATTGTAGATGGTGGCTTTACACTATGCTAAGATTTAGAAAGTACGATTTTTTTATCATTGCTGAAATTGGTATTAATCATAATGGTAATTTAAACCGAGCTTTAAAATTAATTGATGCTGCAAAAAAGTCTGGTGCGACTGCTGTCAAATTTCAAACATATATAACAGAAAAAAGAGTTAGCAAAAAAAATCCTGCTTTTGATATATTAAAAAAATGTGAACTTTCTTACAAAAGTTTTGAGATTATTAAGAAGTATTGTGATAAAAAAAAAATATTATTTTTTTCAACTCCTTTTGATATTGAATCTATTGAAATACTTGAGAGCCTAAAAGTTAAATTGTATAAAATTGCATCCTTTGATATTTCAAACTATGAATTAATTAATAGATTAATAGAAACTAAAAAACCAACTATTGTTTCTACTGGTATGGCTACGATTAATGAAATAAGAAAGATTAATTCCTTATTAACTAAGAATAAAATAGAACATGCTTTGTTACATTGTGTATCGAGTTATCCTAATCATGAAAAAAATTCATATTTAAAAAATATTACATATTTAAAGGAAAGCTTTAATTGTACTATCGGGCTTTCAGATCATACCGATAATATTAAAACTTCTATATATTCTTATTTACTAGGAGCTTCAATTATTGAAAAACACTTTAAATTATCACAAAAAGATAATTGTGTTGATTCACCCGTATCAATCACACCTAAACAAATGGAGACGATGGTTAAAAATATTTCAGAAGCAAATAAAATATTAGGAAAGGTTAGTTTTGGAATAAGACCTGTAGAAAAAAAATCTTTAATATTTAAAAGAAAAAGAATTTTATAACTGTTCGATAATTGTATGTTAGATTTATATTGTAAAAAACATGCTGACATTAGCGACGAAACTCTAAAAAAGATAATTATCTTAAAAAAGCAGGAATGGAAATATACATATAAATCACACAGTGACTGGATCAAGAAGAATATTAAGCGTAGTGATTTTCATGTTTTGTTATTTTTAAAAGATAAATTAATTGGATATACAATGTTAAGAAGAAGACAAATGTTTACAAATAAAAAAAAAATTTTTTTATATTTTGATACTCACATAATTACAAAAAGTTTTAGGGGGAAGGAAATTTTCAATTTAAAACCATCTTATATTTTAATGAATTTTATAATGAAAATAATTAGAAGAAAGAAATTATTATCACTCTTAATGTGTAAAAATAAAAAAAAAAATTATTATATAAGACATGGATGGACTGTGATTGATAATAATAAGTTTGAAATCAATAAAGATAACAGTTTAGTGTTTTTAGTTTATGGTAAAATAGATAGAAATAAATATTATAAATTTCTATTATAAATTAAACATTATTTTTTACTTTTAAAGCTAATTTTAATGATTTTAGAGCATTAATTTGATTATACTCGCTGGGAAAACTTCTCCTATACTTGTAAAATTTTAAAAAATATTTCATTTCATCTAAGTACATTAAATTATTATCTTTTTTAAATTTAAATATTTTTATTTTATTATTTGATTTAATAGAAACTTCAAATTTTATTAAATTTGCAACTATTTCACCTTTTTCACAAATTATCTTAATATATCTCTCTCTATTAATTTGAAAAAAATTTAAAGAAATAATTGAAATTATTTGATTTCCACGAAAATTATTTTTAAATATCGATAATGAAAAATCCTCTACATCTACTTTTAATTTTGAAATATGTTTACTATAGGATTTAAGAATTTGAGCATTTTTAAACAATGTCAACATTAAATCAAACTCATGAATTGAGGATAAAATAATGCCACCACCAAGTTTTTTATTTGCTGCGTAACCTATTTTATAATCTTCATATGGGTGCCAATTCTTTAAATTATCTCCATACAAAAATTTAGAATGATAAATTTTACCTAGTTTATTTTGACTAATAATTTTTTGAACTTTTTTTACACATTGGTGAAATTTAAGGTTGTACCCTACAAAAACTTTTAATTTATTTTTTTTTACCAATTGATCAAATTTTTGATAATAATTTAAGGAAGAATCCAATGGTTTTTCAATAAAAATATATTTATTTTTTAATTGTTTTAATTTAAGAACTGTTTTTAAGTGTAGACTAGAAGGATTGGTTACAAATATTATATCAACATTTTTATTTTTAATAACATTAATATTTTTAATTAACTTAATTTTATATTTTTTTTCCAAATCATAAGTTATCGATTTACCTTTTTTTATTGTCAATTTTCTACTCTCATCTCTATAAGCATAAAAATCGACTTTTTTTTTCAATATTTTACTTAAATTTACTAGGTGGCGTTGGCCAATAGATCCCAGCCCAAAGAATAAAATTTTTATATTATTTTTCATTTTATGAAAATTATAATTTATTATATATCAAAATTTTTTTTAGTAATTAATTACTTTTGTTTTATAATAAATATTTACAAATTTTTTATTATATTTAGTTAGTTTTGGATTTTTAATTAAAAAACTAATTATTTCTTTATAGTGCCCAAAGATTTTTTTTCTTTCAAGATAACTTAGTATTTTGATAATTACCTCATAATCATTGTAATAATCTAAAGTATATCTAATTTTAGAAAAATTTTTTTTGGTTCTATAGATTTCACATTTAAATTTTTTATAATATTTTAAAATTTTTGTTGTTACATGTTCTTTTTCAAAAGCACTTGGTTTGGATTTATATATTTTTTTTAAAACCTCTGTCTTAAATATTTCGACATCTGAACCAACTGGAAAAAATCTTTTATCATAAGGATAGCAGTTTGAATAATAGTCTAGATTTTTCATAAAAAAATTACTTGTCATTTTTTCTACAAGTTTTGGATCTACTAACGGACAATCTCCAGTCAATCTGACAATATTTTCAATATTATACAATGACGCTGCCTGAATGTATCTTTTTATAACATTATTTTTAAACCCTCTAAAAGTTTTAATTTTAAACTTTTTAGATATCTCTATTAAAATATCATCTTGTTTAAGTTTTGTGGTAATTAAGTATATTTGATTACTTTTGAAAGTTGTCAAAAGTCTTTTTAACATTATTTCAATCAAGGTTTTATTTTTATACCTCATCAAAGCTTTTCCAGGTAACCTAGTACTTCCATTCCGTATTTGAATTACAATTGCAAAATTTTTATTTATCATATTTTTGAATTAATATTCAAATTTAAACCCATCTCTGATATTGATTCCTTTTTCATAAAGATATTTTTTTGCACCAGCTGGTGTTAATTCTGTAAAATGAAATATTGTACCTGCTGCTACTGCTGTTGCACCTGCTTTAAGAGCTTTGTACATATCTTCATAACTTCCAGCTCCTCCAGATGCTATTATTGGAATATCAGTTTTTTCTGAAACATTTTTAATTAAATCTAAATCATAACCTTTCATAGTTCCCTCATGATCTATTGAGCATAAAAAAATTTCACCAAACTTTTGATTTGATATAGTATTTAAAAAATCGAAAACATTAATATTCCTATTCCTTGTTGCACAATGACTGAAACAACAATATTTATCTTTTATTTTTTTAACATCTATACTTACAATAATAGACTGCGCACCTGTATGGTCGCTAATTTGATTAATAATTTCAGGTTCATCATATAGACAGCTATTAAGAACAATCTTATCAGCACCTGAATAAAGAATATTTTTTGCATCTAAAAAATTTTTGATCCCCCCTCCATATGTAAAGGGTATATTTAATTCTTCTGCAAGGCTTGATATGAAATCCATATTAATTTTTTTTGAATTTAATGTAGTTTCAATATCTAATAGAACTATCTCATCTACATCTCTTTTATTGTAGATTTTAATTAATGGCATTACATCAATTACTCTTCTTAATTCTTTAAAGTTCTTTCCTTTTACTAAACCTAATTCCTTTCTTAATAAAGTAGGTATAATTCTCGTTTTTAACATTTATAACTCTAAAAAATTTTTAATTAATTGAGATCCAGAGTTAGAACTTTTTTCTGGATGAAATTGAACTCCATAAATATTATTTTTTTGAAACATAGACACAAAATCTACATCATGTGTGGTTGTTGCTAAAACTATTTCCTGATCCTTAGCCCTTACCACAAAATCATGAACAAAGTAAAAATCAGAATTATCTGATATATCATGAAATATTGCATTTTTTTTTTTTATTGTAATATTATTCCAACCAATATGAGGTACTTTTAACTTGCAATCAATATCTCTTAAACTGACGACTTCGGCGTCTACAAAAGATAAACCCTTACTAAATTTTTTTTCAGTGCTTGAGTTACAAAATAATTGCATACCTAGGCATATTCCTAAAATAGGAACACCCTTTTTAATAACTAATTCATTTAGAGAATCTACAAAACCAGATTTTAAAAGGTAATTAAAAGCATTAAAATATGAGCCTACACCAGGTAAAATAATTTTATCACTAGAAATTAGATCTTCACTATTATTACAAATAAATGCTTCATGTCCCAATTCTATAATAGATTTTTTTATCGAATATAGGTTCCCTGAATTAAAATTAATAATTGCAATTCTCATTAAAAACCATCATTAGTTAAAGTCAATTTACCACTATCATCTTTAATTAATTCACCTGCCTGGTTGCATTTAAATATTTCCTTATTTGTAAATTTATCACAAATTTTATTAAACTGATCAAGTGATAAATTAATATCTTCTAAGATATTTTTTAGCTGTTTTCCTAAATAAGAAGAGGGGTATTTCCCATCATTTTCTTTAACTAGCTTTACTCCTTCTTCTCTAGTAATAATGCTTTGTCTGATCATCCATGAAGCTTGATCGGTAGATCTTGAAAATCCATATTTTAAGTATTTAAAATAGTCATGAATACCGTGTTGATAATTATCAATTTTTTCATAGCCTACATTTCCACCTTCAATTGGACCATCAAAAGGAACAAATCCTTTGCTTTTTGATAAAATATAATTTTTTTGATTATTCCAATCCATATAATATCCCATGAATAATGCTTTAATCCCTTTTTTTTCAATTAGAGACTCATCAGGATAAATGTAGGGTAATAACTCTTCTCTTTTAAAACCATAATGATTAATTAAATCAGATACACGGAAGCCAAGAAACCCTCCAAATTCTTCCATCCATTTCCTATTCATAATGTTAGAGTCTGATCTTTGTGGTCCTCCATATTCAAATTGTGGCTGCTCCCCATACAAAATTAATTTGATATCTAGTTTTGCTGCTATTTGTATCGGTTGGGTAAAAATTGAAACATGTTCTGGCCAACCAATATCTCCTAAAGTTTCAAGGCATATCTTATTTAATTTCGATCTTATTTTTTTTTGTGGTGAAATTTCAATTGTATCAAAATTTTTTTTTAAATTCTCAATATTCTGTTTCCCAATATTTGATAAATCACAGGTCGTTGCTGTAACAATGAGAGGGTTTAATCCAAAATCTCTAGCAACAAAAGCTTGTGCTGTACTGTCTTTCCCTCCGCTAGAAGGAATAATGCAGTCCCAATTATCTTTGGTTTTATGCTTTTGAGCCTTAGCTATCTCCTTTATAAATAGTTTTTTTCTTTCATCCCAATTTATCAATTTTTTCTGTTCAAACGATAAACATGCATTACATACTCCATCTTTATCTAACACTTGTTCTGGTCTACTATTTGTAGCGACACACTTTTTACATCTATTTAACATAATTTTGGTAATTCTAATTTAATGTGTATCATAATATTTAAAATAAATTTTCTGATTTAATTATCTTTATCCGAAAGTTTTGTTTATCAGCAATATATAACTGATCTTTTATAATTTTTAAACCAAATGGGCGATGCAGGCCTAGAAAGGTATTAGAAGCTACAGAACGTCCTTTGTTATTCCAAATAACGTCACTTTCTATTTTATCTACGGTCTCACCTAGCCATGCCTCACTTTTTCCTAAAAGAGAAATTCTTACTATTCTGTGATTAAAACAGTCGCTTAAATAAATAAAATTATTTTTAATAACAATATCTATGGGAGTGTTAAAAGCTCCAAGCTCATGACCTTTAAGTGAATTTCCATCCATAGACCAATTATCATTAATTTTCCCATTTTCTCTTTTTCCAATCCAGCCTAAAAAATTACCTTTGTCTGAATATTTTACAATTCTGTGGTTAGATGTGTCTACAATATAATAGTTTTTATCTGGTCCAATTTTTATAGCATGTGGTTTGTCTAAAGAGTGGGAAAAAAACAAATCTTCTTTTTTTGTAAAGTTATCGATATATTCATCATTATCATTACCTATCCAATCTATCAATTTATCTTCTTTATATCTTAAAATCTTATTTGCACCACTTTCCGTAATATAAATAAAATTATTATTAACATAGGTCATTACTGGATCGATTAATCCTTTTTTAAATCTATCGTTAATTCCTATTTCCTTTATAAGTTTTTTTTCTTTAGAAAATATTGAAACTTTACCCCTACCTTTAAGGTTTCCAAGTCCCATTTGTGTAATATACATTTTATCATTTTTATCAAAATAAATCTCATGTGGCTTATATAATGAGCTTTTAATATTGAAGAGTTTTTTAAATATAGAAAAAAATAAAATTTTTTCGAAAAATAAAATTTCTCTTAAAAAATTCTTATCTACTTTTAAAATAAATGATTTTTTATAACTATTCTCTATTTCATAAATAAAACCTTTTTCAAAATCAGGTATAAAAATATTTCCATTTTTATCTACACCAACTCCATATGAAAAGCTGAAACCTGTTAAGTGAATAATTTCATTTTTGCCTAAAAAAATATTTTTCTTATTAATAGGATTAAATGACTTTATTTTATAAAATAAATAAATAAATATAATTAATGATGTTAAAAAAGTAATTAAATAAAAACTTCCAAAAGAATTCATAAATCTAATCTTATATTTTTTATATTTAACTTAAATAATAATATTATCATTCTTGAAATATTAACAAAAAAAAACCCCGACTATTGAAGCCGGGGTTATAAAATAAATTATATCACTTTAAATTTTTAAAAATTTTTTTCAGTGCATAAATCAAGCCAATTGAGCTATTAGTACTGGTCAGCTACACGCATTA
>MDSY01071749.1_pt1 | contig 12689 bp, 8 predicted proteins | sample 811131 | NCBI WGS metagenome assembly MDSY01 (sample SAMN05326643, study PRJNA326480) | marine metagenome | isolation source: seawater | place: Atlantic Ocean: South West | collected 2010
ACCGTGTTTGCGCTCAAATCCAGCCGAAGTTTTCCCGCCGATAGTATTACTCCTTCGTCTTCCTCGTCGACCGCGATTTTCAGAAAATGCATCGCGCGTTCCACCACGATGCCGGTGACACTCACCTTGCCACTCTCGTCGTGCTCATCGCCCTCCACAAGAGAAACCATGTCGCCCTGCCCGAAACGGTGGAAAGGGAGCTCTGTACCTAAAGCGAATTGACGTTCTCTCGGTTTTTGGGGAGAGGTTTTGGCAGTAGTTTTTGACCCATCCTTCTCTAGAATGTCACCTGTCTCTACCACCGGCGGCGGCGCGTCCCTTTCCTTCCGCGGTATCAGCACCCTAACAACCGCGTCTTTTTGTAGGGTTCCGTCGTGCAGGCCTCTCAATCCAAACAGCGCATACCCTTCGCTCCGCAGCCTTTCCTTTGGCCACGTCCTTAAGCGTTCCTCCGCCCGCTCCATTTCCTCCTCAAGTTCCAAACGCAACGCCTTTGCGAACTTCTCCCGGTGTGCAGTGAAGCCCATGATTAACGTGGCTCTTGAGCTGCCGCGTTGCCGGGTTCCGGAGGCACCTCTTCCGCTGCCGCGTTGAGTACTTTTGTTTGAATTATTTGCGCTTTGAACAGTTGAATCTTTGTCTCGTACTCCCACGTTCTCCAGTAAATGCGCGTACCCGGTTTCACCTCCGGCATTTGCGCCTAAACGCTCCCACAGCTTTTTGCGTTCCTCTCGCGCTTTCTCTGGGTTCTTCCTGGAGGCTGGGGACAACAAAGGGCCTTGTCTCAGATCCGCGTACGGCGACCCGGACGCAGTGGCCTTCACGCCCACGCGCGAACGGATGCCCGCGGGCCGGACGTTTCCTTCAGCCCTCGGAGGCAACGACGCGTTGGATTTAGATTGAGCACTATTGTTTTTTCCATCACGCTTGGCCTTTGAAGACGAAGGAGCCTGAGGGGCTTGAATCGGTTTCCCTCGCTTCGCGCCCTGCGCCCTGCTCTGACTCTTTCCACCGCCACCCCGCGCCGTGACAGCCCTTGCGAAATGGACAACCGAAACGCGCACGGGCCGTACACCGGGTCGCAGAGACATACGCGTGGGCACCATCGTCCCGCGTTGTTGTGGGCACACCATCGATCCACCATCACGTCCTGACTGTTTGCCCCATGCCCTCGCCCCGGCGGTCGGCACGACACCCGCGACGTACGCCATGCCGGCAACCCAAAGATGACACCGGTCACTTGACAAGCGCCCGGAGGGTCACGTGCGCCAGGCTGTGTGACCCTTCCGAGGTGGAAAGGTTTTCAAATCGCTGACAGATGGCAAAACGCGTTTTGGAAAACCTGGACTTGGAAAACCCATTTAGCGATTGTCGGCGGGGCGCTGTACTTCACAACCCTGCAGCGCCGGTGTGGCGACCCTGAGCAGGCATCGCTCGTCCGGGTATATTTGCAATCTTCCGGAGGCTGGATCGACGCCGAGACGTTTAGGGTTAGGGTTTGATTGCGGTTTGCGCGTGACGCACGTATAGTTGCATTCGTCGACTTTCTCGGATTTCAGTTAAAAAAACGAATCACCAATGGCGTCGATGATGCGTGCACACGTGGGGCCGGTCGTCGCGTTCCGGGGAAGCACTCGTGTGCGTGACCGATATGTAGCAGTAAAACGTGGGGGTTCCGCACGAAGTGTCGGCGACCGGTTTCGGTTGGGTGTGGGGGGGTGTGCTATGGGTCACATCAATGGGTCAAAAAAAGCGAAAAGGGCAAACGCGGAGGAACGCGGAGTCTCAAATGCGGCGAACGTCATGGAAAGTGCGCTGGCCAGGACTGATATAAGCACTGCTGAAGCCACGATGGAGGATAGTGCTATGGAGGGTAGTAGGATAGAGAGTAGTACTCCTACTATTGGTACCACCCTCCAACTTTCAAAATCCGGAAAGGTTGCTGCGGCATTCGCGGCGTGCGCCGCTTTCGTTGCGTTTTCTTTTCCAGATGGAGCCATGGCGAAGGCTGCGAGTGTTGTCGCACAACCCTCAAAAGGAGGTCTAATCGCCCGCATAATGGACTTCGCCCTCAATTTAGACGCGCGACTATTAAACCTATTCACCGAAAACGCGTTCACCGCGTACGGCGCCTTGTTCGCGGTTATTTTTTGTGAAACCGGTTTGGTGGTCGCGCCGTTTCTGCCCGGCGATTCGCTTCTTTTCGCCGCGGGGGCGCTCGGCGCGGGTGGAGTGCTGAACTTTCCGTTCGCGCTAGGTTTATTATTCGTCGCTGCTGTGCTAGGTGATACCGTGAACTACAGCATAGGGAGCTGGATAGGGGCACGAGTGATCGCCAAATACCCTAAGATATTCAAACCTTCGTACATCGAAAAAACAAAAGAATTTTACAGCACGCACGGAGGAAAAACCGTCGTGCTGGCTCGGTTCTTCGTAATCGTCCGGACCTTCGCCCCCTTCGTCGCCGGTGTAGCCAACATGCAGTACAGAAAGTTCATTTTGTTTAACTTGTTAGGGGGGGCGTCTTGGGTCGGGTCGTTCATGACGTTGGGGTATTTCTTCGGGCAACTCCCGTGGGTGGAGGAAAATTTCGCATTAGCGATGATGGTCGTGGTTCTGTTATCGGCGGTCCCGATGGTCGTTGAGTTAATAAAACACTTCCTCGCGCCGAAAGAGGAAATAGACGAGGCAGAAATCGTGCATTCCATCGACGAAATCGGCGCGAGTTTCGACGAAGACGAAGCCGTGTCCGCGTTGAGTTGAGTTGACATTTAGTTTTATTACTCTTATTTTGTTCCCTTCGTCTGTCTACGAGTCTCTCAAATTCACTACACCACCCACTTGACTTCCTATTGTCTATTTCCTATCCTCCACGGTCACCTCCGCGAGCTGCACTGCGTCGAGGTTTATACTGTCCACACCAGCACCGCTCGGGTTCTGTCGATCGTCGATGTCTCGTCCGTTACTACCTGTTGTCCCCTCCTCCTCCAAAACCCCCCCCCCTCGTGGAAAACAACAGCTACACCCACTTAACCCCTCCCCTTCGTGTTCCTCGTGCCTGATCCGGTCGGGCTCCGGGTCAGCCGCACCGGGCTGGTAGTTCCTCGTCAATACTCGGTAAAACCCGTGACCAGGCGGCGCGTACGTCCACCCCGACTTCCACCCAACTAAACAAATGAACCCCAAACTCACGATTTGCGCGACTTGATAAAACGTAGGCACGCCCGCGGCGATGCCGATGACGTCGCACGGGGGAGGTAGTTGTGATGCGTCCTCGCCATTGGCTATTCGGTCCCTCCACTCCTGTCTTGGAGTCCGTCCCAAAGATTCACACAGCGCAGTGTCATCATTGGAAAAACTCGAAAGAATCACCGCCAGGGGAATCGCCGTGTTTTGGTAACACGTCTCGATCGTGACGGACAAGCAATGGGGTTTCGGAAGCCCGCACAACTTACTGAATGCAAGTGACAGCAATAAACCGAACACGCACGGCATCGCAATGCCGAAGTAGAAATCCGAAGTACGCGCCCAAATCGGCGCACTGCTCTTACTGCTGAAGAAGAAACCCAGAAGGACTAACGCGACACCTGATGCGTTGCCCGCCGCGTTTAGTTTACCTCGCCAACGTGGTTTTTTTGAGCCTAAAAATAACCCCCATATAATCCCCACCACCACCACCGCTAAACTGGTGAACAACCCCCCCCAGTCCAACGACACTGCGCTTTCCTCGCTGGGGTAGCTCAGTTTCAGGTATATCAGCACGTTGATTGGTAACGTCGCAACGGCGAATAAACTCGACGCGCTCGTCATCGCCATCGACAGCGGCAAATCCGAATTGAACAGCGAACACCACCAGTTACTGTAGCTCCCTCCTGGCGAGCACACCGTGACTAGTAGCGGTATCCCATGCACCGGGTCGTTTGCGTAAAACAGCCGTATGCTTAAAAAACCAGCCACCGGCAGAAACACGAACTGGCACACCAAACCAATCACGATCCCAGTTGGTTTGCGGAATCGATCCCGGAAGTCGGGGATGTCCACTTGCGCAGCCTGTTATGATAGATGATAATGATGGGGTTAGTCGCGATGTGAGTGACGTGTGAATCTGAGAACGACAAAGAGCGTGTGACGTGTGGCGGAGGCTGCGATTTGAAGTGTTCAGTACGCAGCTACTTACCAAGCCTAGGATGAGGAAGAGCAGCAGCAGGTTGCCGACAACCGCGACTCCTGTGTTGGCCATCGCTGCCAACCCCGCCCCGCCGGACGCCACCCGCCAAACGAAGCCCGCCACGCTTCGGTAGCCGACGTCCGCACTCCGCGACGCGTCGGTGGCCCTCGCCCTGGCCGCACGCCCGCGGCTGAACACTGTGGCCCGCGACGGTCCTCGTCCGAAGGGTCACCCATTCACAGGACGACAAAAAGCGCATATCGTGACGCGACTTCTCGAGCTGGCCATTCTTTTTTTTGACCTCACCACCTTTCAAACACCCTGTTTCAGAATGCCAGGTTGCGATGAGCTCCGGTCATTTCTTGATTCTTGACCGAGCAGCTTCTCGCAGCGCGTCTCGGTTTTTTATCCCAGACCCTATTCTCATCGATCGTTTAACGCGCCGTCGACCCCCTCCCCAAACCCTTTTACGACGCACATCGTGCCGTCGCCCCCTAGACTTTAGCTCAGAAAACATGGCTGAAACGCTTAACCTCCGCGGAACCCTCAAAGGGTACGTATTCTTTGCGGCACTGCGCCATCGTCGCGCCGGTCCAACCCTACAATCTGCGGTATTTTGTCCCGCGTTTCATTCGCGATTCCGGGTTCGGGATACGCGCGAGGCGGGCTTCGCGACGTCCGGCTCGACCTCCAAACCGTGTGTTTCACTCCGGTAGACACACACGCAGGTTGTACATTCGATAAACCAGTAGTTGGAGCGGCTAGAGTAACAGAACACGCGTGTTGACGACCTCTCCATCTCTCATTTTATGTCGTCTCCATAAAAAACACAGGCACGAAGGCTGGGTCACTTCCATTGCGACCCCCATCGACAACTCCGACATCCTCTTGTCCTCTTCCCGTGACAAGACTGTCATTTTGTGGAACCTGACCCGCGAGGAAGGCCAGTACGGCTTCCCTCAAAGGTCCCTCCGCGGCCACAGCCACTTCGTGCAAGACGTGGTCATTTCCAGTGATGGGCAGTTCGCGCTTTCCGGCTCGTGGGACGGCACCCTTCGCCTCTGGGACCTCAACTCGGGTTCCACCACCCGCAGGTTCGTGGGCCACAGCAAGGACGTCCTCTCCGTCGCCTTCTCCGTGGACAACCGCCAAATCGTCTCCGGCTCCAGAGACAAAACCATCAAGCTCTGGAACACCCTCGGCGAGTGCAAGTACACGATCCAGGAGCAAGACGGACACACCGAGTGGGTTTCCTGCGTGCGCTTCTCCCCCGTCACCAGCAACCCCATCATCGTCTCAGGCGGCTGGGACAAGCTCGTCAAGGTGTGGAACCTGACCAACTGCAAGCTCAGAACCAACCTCGTGGGACACACCGGGTACATCAACACCGTCACCGTGTCCCCCGACGGCTCCCTCTGCGCCTCCGGCGGTAAGGACGGCGTCGCGATGCTCTGGGACCTCGCCGAAGGCAAGCGCCTGTACTCCCTCGATGCCGGGGACATCATCTACGCTCTGTGCTTCTCCCCGAACAGGTACTGGCTGTGCGCGGCGACGCAATCCTGCGTCAAGATCTGGGACCTCGAATCCAAATCCATCGTCGATGAACTGCACCCCGAGTTCCCCCCTGTGGGCAAGAAGTCCATCCCCCCGTTCTGCACCTCCCTGCAGTGGTCTGCGGACGGCGGTACCCTGTTCACCGGATACACCGATTGCATGATCCGCGTCTGGACCGTCAACCGCTCCATCGGCGCCTCGGGCGGGTTCACTGCGTAAGCGGTTTGGGACCCAAGAGTGAGAGTTGAGGATCCGCAAGTAACTCGCGATGTTTTCACAATGAGCTTTAACTTTTCAAATTCTTGTACACCGTCTCTTTCTATTTCTATTCCTCCTATTCACTCTCCCTAGTTTCGTCCCTCCCTCTGTATTTCCGTCCTATTTCGTCGTACCGAGCGGTTCGCTCGTGGCGTTGACTTTGGTTTTTTAGGGTCTTATTTTTTGCCCAGAGCTTGAGCTTGGCGAAGGGACCGACGACGGCGACAACAGACTCGACTGCGTCAGATGCCCCCGACGCGCTTCTCGCCGCGAGGTTCGCCCGCCGCGAGGACCACCCTGTTTTCGTTTGGCCCTCGGTCGTGGTGCTGTCACCTGGTCGCGCATTGACAGAGCTCCCATCCGTCTCTGACTGTTTACCCATAGCACTTTCATTAGCATACCCGCACCCAACACCTTGAAGCGCCAAGAACAACCCCGCAGTTTTCTCCTTCACGGGAACTAAACTCAAAGAGGTTCGAGTAAACCCGGAGGTTAAGAAACTCGGGGTGACTTGTTTTTCACGTTGAAGGCTTGCTGTGGGTGTTGCAGGGGGTGTTACAGAGGGTGTTGAGTTTACTCCCGCTGCTACCGAGCTGTGCGGCGTAGATGGCGGTTTACCCTTCCGCTTGCTGCTCCCGAGTCTCCCTAATCCTACAATTTCAGAACCCACATCGCGCGGGACGTCGGGGTAGGTGGGTGACTTTTTTTGAGCGGTGGTCGGCGTCTGAGGAACGGGTAAGGGCGTAGCAGGTGTAGCAGGTGTCGTAGCAGGCGTAGACACTAGTTTCGTAGACACTGTCGGAGTTGATGCCTTTGACGCCCTGGCTGCTTCGGCTTCGCTCGACTTGGCCACGGCCGAGGCGTGCGCCGCGCACGCCCGTGTCACGTCCTCCACCGCATCCACCGCGTTTCGAAGCGCGCCTCGTGCGTACTCCATCGCCGCGGCCGCGCAGGTTTTTCGGAGCTCAATGCGCGTGTTGTATCGGACGGAAGCCTTGGCAGCGGCTTCCCTCGCACGACGCGCGTTTCCCAAACCAGTGATTGGATTTTTCGATTTGGTGTCGTCTTTTTCTTTTTCGTCGTCGCGTTCGTCGTCCTTCACCGCCCACTCCGGCAACACCGGCGGTCCCGTGATGGATTCGCGGAACGATATGGAAGCCGTAAAAGTATCATCAACATCCTCGCCGCTGAATCGAGCGAGCTCAGCATCCAAAGACGCGATGTGCGCGCGCCACGAGTTGTCCCCAACGTGCGGTGACCCGAACGGCGACGAATCCATATCGTTGCTATCGTTCTTCAATCCCGACGCCCCCGCTAGCCGCTTCACCAGACTGGCGTCTTCGTACGCCGCGCGTAGAGCTCCTCGCGCGGCGGCAACTGCGGCGGCAAGCGCCAACACCACTCTCCTGCCTTCTCGTTCCGCAACCAAGTCCTCATCACTTGCAGGTTCGATCGCGTCATCATCGTTTGGGGTTATTTCTGAATTTATGGAGTCATTTCTCAACTGTTTCCTTTGGACGGAACGAAACGCGGCATGTTTCTCGCACTCTTGCTTCAGCCGGCAAAGCGACGAATAGTACCTCTCAAGGTCCGCGTACGCTGCATCCGCGGCACGCAACAGCCGCTGCTGAGAAACGACCCGCGCGGCTTCGTTCCCGACGAGAAGGTTCTGAACGCGGTCTCGCGCTTGTTTAAACTCGCGCGTGTTCTCCGCGCGCGCTAACGCAAACGCGTGCACTATATTCCTTTTGACTATCTTTTCTTTTTCGCAGTTCTGATCCACAGCGTTGATCGCAGAACAGATGACATGAGCCGTTTTCAGCCGTTTCAAAGCCAACTGCAACTCCTGTTCCACCAGCAGCAATGTCGCGAGGTGCGTCTCGACGTCGGCTTGCGCTTCCTTCGCAAGTTGTTTTCCCCGCGACGTGTCCGTCGTCCATTTAGCCGTGGTCGCCTTTGCAGTGGCTGCTCTTAAGGAATCCACGAACCCGGTGTACTGCGGTAACAACGAGTTTTCTATTTGCCGCTTTGTTTTCTGGAGTGTATTAGAGGACTCGATTAACGCGGAGGTGGAGGTCGAATTCGGGAGTTGCTCGTCCCGCCGTCCAACGTCGTCATTCAAATCATCATCCTTCACGGGTGACGATGACGATGACCCACCCGCGGCCGCGCGTTCTTTCCGAAAATCCTCCTTCCTCACCGCCTCCTCGGTTTCCCTGATGTATATCGCGGTGGCGCGCAGTTTCGTGAACAGCTCGGTGTGGTCGCGAATAGAGCCTAAATGCGTGCCGTCGCCGGGAACGTGCTTGTGCGCATCTAGATTAGCAGAAACACCTTTGCCTTTCCCACAGCGCCAGCTTCGATTTTCATTGGAAACTGCAGACGCACTGTTAACACCGGAGCTTCCACTGCCAGCCCCTGGCCCCGCGACGCGTCGCGCTTGAATGTGCGACTCCACCCTCGCGCCGTACGCCACCACCCGCTGGCCCACCTCCTCCTCCGCGAAGTTCCGGACGCGCTGCAACGCCGCGACGAACTTGTTCGCGGGAGGCGTCTCGCCCAGATTCGAGTTTGGAGGGTCGGCTTGGGGCCCCGGGGGTCCGGAACCAGGCGAAGTGGAAGGACGACCGCCATAGGGCATGGTAGAGCCTCTACCTTGATTTATAGGGTTCACCGGGAAATGCGCATGCTCGGAGAACAGTGGGGGAGGTGCGCGGCAATATGAACAGATCCACGTGGCGTTTTTCAAGTTGGGTGCTGACTTTTGTTATTTCCCAGATGAAGTGACTTGCAAAAATGTTTTGTTACGTACATGTATTTCACATAGGTCTAGATACTACATAACAGGGTGGCTTAGATAGTCTCATCGCCACCCCGATAACCCACCTGCTATGGCGGGAAGGGGTTCCCTTCGGTTCCGGTTGTACCCAAAGGGGTTTGTGTTTTGTTTTCGTTCGCCCGAGTAAAAGTTGCTCAAATTTTCACTCGAAGAATTTGCATGCCGCCGCTCCTCGAACGACGGCACCGGCGGGACCGCCCATTTGTTAATGTCAGTTTGATCACTACGTCGACCCGCTTTGGGGGGTTCCCCACGCACTTTGCGCTCGCCGGGCAAAAGCAACGAGGCTAAATCGAATCCGTCGTCTTTTTCCTTCCGCACCAACTCGCGAGCGCGGTCGGCGACGCGTTTCGACGCGGCGTAATCGAAACGCGTATCGGAATACTGCGACTGGTCTCCATACGCATTTCCATCGCGTCGGTCCCGGTCTCCTAGGTCTCCTCTAGTATCATCCCTCCGCACTTCTCCGAATATATCGTCCGACACGAACGTACGTCGCTGTCCGCTCCGCCGCCCTCTTGACACGACCTGTTCTTCCCGCTTCGACGATTCCGCGAAAGAATCCCGACTAGGTTCCCGGTACCTGTACTCGTTTTGAATGGGAAACAGCACATCGCGCAGTTGGGATTCTCGTTTCACGATTTCACGCTCACGCTGTTGCTTCTCACGGTACTTGTTCACTTGCGCTCGTTGTTGTTCAGCGGCGACTTCCTGTGTTCGCAACGCGTCTCGCTCGTGGCGTTTCTTTTCTCGCGCTTCTCGCGCGTCTTTTTCCAATCGCTCCCTCGCTAATTCCCTCGCTCGTCGCGCGTCCTCCGCACGTTTCCGCTCCTGCGCCTCCCTCTGTTCCCGCTCCGCAAGTAACCGCTGCGCGTTCTCACGCATTCTTCTTGTGTACCGCCGCTCACTGTCGGCGATTTCGTCACTCTGCTTATCAGGCGTCGAAGGGCGCTGATTATTGATCGAGTTTGAAAAACGCTCGTCTTGCTTCCGCAGTTTCGCTTCCTCTCGCGCTTCTTCCAGCCGCGTTTTCCGTCGAACCAAATCGGTGTTTACCTCATTGGAAGCGCTTTTGAATGTTTCAGTGGAATCACTCTCTTTGTTCATTGTATCAGCACTGACCCACCCGTCCATGCCCTGGAAGTACAGGTGGTGCAGTGCTTGTCGCCAGGTTAAACGTTCGCTCGGGTCCAGCTTTAAAGTTTGCTCCATAAATCGCATAGCGCGCTCACCAAGCCGCTGCGCGTACCGGTCCCGGGGGCGCTCGCCAGGCACGGGGTAGGAAGAGGACGTGGAAGAGCCACGGCCTGAATTACTCGCAGCACTTGCCACCATCGCCCGCGCTTTCTTGAGCTTAGGATTCGTTGAGTTATTAAACCCAGACTGTTCCAACACACAAGCAGGCACTTGACCGAGCGCTCGTTGAATAACCCGCAGCTGGTCCAAGTCGCTCGATCCGGGGAACATGGGCTGTCCATCGGCCATCTCGCCCATCAAACACCCAATGGCGAACATATCCACGCTCTCGTCGTATGAATTAGAACCTAAAAGCAACTCAGGAGCTCTGTACCATCTTGTCGCGACGTACTCCGTGAGCGCGTCATTCTTTTTCTTTTGAGATCCAATTGTGTTTTGGTTTTGGTTTTCGTCAGCGTGACCTCCGTCTCTCCGCGGCAACACCCGCGCGAACCCAAAGTCGCACAGCTTCAACGTCTCTCCATTTTCACTGATTAGCACGTTCTCTGGCTTCACGTCCCTGTGCGCTACCCTCAACTCGTGGCACCGGCAAATGGCTTTCACGAGCTGCCAGGTGAACAACCGCACCTTCACGGGATGCAAACCGCCGCCGCTTGCGTTTTTTTCAAGAACCTGCAGCAAATTTTTCTCCACGTACTCGAATACCAAGTACAACTTGCCCTTGCGACGGAAAGCTTCCTGTTAGGGGTAGAGTTTTTGAAGTGTATTGTAGGTTGTGTTTAGGTTAGGGTTTACAGTGTAGGGTTTAGGGTTACGAGAGTACTTATCGTAATATGAACACAGCTGTGCGTAGCATTCCATTTTTCCACGAAAGCCGCGGCACTCTTCGGTCAACTGCGCGAATCAACTTGTTCGTTTCGAGGATCTCGGTCGGCGGTGCACATAGGGGCTGTGGGTCGTGTGGTGCTTGTAGCTTGTGTCATAGCGCTATGCACACCAGTCCCATATCGTCCCTATCGAATAATCACACCAGACTAAATGCTCCTTACCTTGAGGCTCACGATGTTGTCGTGCTTCAGCGCGCGTAGCACTTTGACTTCCCTCAGCGTGGTTTTCCGGACCGCCGCAGCCTCATCTGACTCTTTGAACTTCTTAACCGCGACGGTCTCGCCGGTTTCTTTGTTCCGGCACTTCAGAACCACACCGTACGCCCCCTCACCCACCACCCCCAAGACCTCGTACTTGTTCATATCCGCGCCGACGCCCCCGCAAGTGTTTGAGTGAGCAAGCGGAAAGGCGAGTTGGGAAAACGTTGCAACGGCTTGACGAGCAAAAACTGAAAAATTTGGCGCAAGCGGGCCAAAAAGTTAGGACGCTCTCCAGTCGGAGAAAAACTAGATATTGCGTTTGGGAGTTTTCCGTATGGGCTTTTACTCTCGGTGCAATCCCGGACGCTTCTTTCGGCCTGGTGTCGGCGTTCTAGTCGCTCCGAGCCCGGAATATCATCCCGCTCGCGCCAGGTGTGTTCCCACAAACGATGAGCGAGGGGAAGGGCGAGGCTTTGTCGGAGAGCCTCGCGGGGTTGTCCGTGGCGGAGCCGACCGCGGCTCCGGCGGAGGCGGACACTGGGAGTCTATCTTCGGAGGCGGCGCCCAAGCCCCACGCCGGGGACAAGATCCAAGGCGTGGTGAACTGGTTCAACGTCGCCAAGGGGTTCGGTACGGCACATCTTTTTTCCAGCGTGGCATGCACCTTTTTATCCTCGCGCGCGATTGGCGGTCGGGACGCAAACTCGGCGGTTTCCCTCGTAACACGGATCGTGCGTGCGTGGTGTCCCACGGACGTGTGTCTACGTCACTCGCTTATCCCGGTAATGAGCCGAAAAATACGGCCTCCACACAATCCACCGTCTCGGCACGCGACATTCAGTTGCGATTGATGCACCCATCGCTCACCTTGTCCCGTTTTACATCACGCCAGGCTTCATCACTCGCGACGACGGCGAGGGCGATGTGTTCGTGCACCAGAGCGACATTTACAGCGAGGGGTTCCGGAGCTTGCGCAACCAGGAACCGGTGGAGTTCGGCCTGGATCCCATCGGAGACGGGAGGTTCAAAGCCGTACACGTGCGTCCCCACCCACCTTCTCTCCGAGTCACACCTTTCGCGCGCCTTCGAAACGGCAACGACACACTATATCGTGTCACAGCCACTTGTGATCACTTGCGTTTACGGTTTTATTGGAGACTGAAGGACGTGTGGGGATAAGCTTTTGTTTTTTTTTGGCAAAAACTCGCAATGCTTTTGATTTTGAGCACACACACTAAGACTTTTGAACTCGAAAAATAAGACTGACCATTCCTCTCCTTCCAACAAAATCCAGGTCACCGGTCCTGACGGCATTTTCGTACAGGGCGCGCTCCCCCGGACCGCGCACAAACGTTCGCCGTACATGACAAGAGGTGTGGACATGAACGCCGGAATGATGCCCCCACCGTTTTACATGAATCCAGGGATGATGAACCAGATGAATCCGATGATGCCGCTCGCGGGGATGGCGCACATGGGGATGCCCTCGGGATATATGGGGATGATCCCTGGGAATCAAATGGGGATGACTGGGGACAGCACAAATAAATACACCCAACCCTCGATGCCCATGCCCAAACCGCCG
>MDSY01153225.1_pt1 | contig 12688 bp, 12 predicted proteins | sample 811131 | NCBI WGS metagenome assembly MDSY01 (sample SAMN05326643, study PRJNA326480) | marine metagenome | isolation source: seawater | place: Atlantic Ocean: South West | collected 2010
AAACGCGTCTACCTAAGGTGGTAAGTACCGGTAATGCTCGCTCAAATGCGGCCCTACTACAGCCTGCAAAAATAGAAATATTGCCTGTATCAGCACGATGACAGCAGCCTGCACCAGTGCACCAATACGCCTTATTTCACTTTCGTCTGTGGTGGACATTTCTAGCCATATTTTACCAGCACACAAACCCGCTATTACTCCTTCTTGGCCAGGTGTTCCTTCCATCACCGCAGAGCAAGCCGTAGGCGATGGTAAACAGGTAATAATAATATCGCAGGCCTGCGCCAGCTGTTTTGGGGAATTAGCTGAGCTTGCACCAAGGGCTAAAAAATCGGCCACAAAAGTCTCGTTTAGGTCTCGTACCATGACCTCATAACCATTACGCAACAAACTACCTGCTAACTTACTACCTACATTACCTAGCCCAACAAAACCTATTTTCATATGCTTAATCCTGATTTCCTAACTCTAATAATTTAACTTTAAATGCTTATGTGTGGATATTTATTTGTAATTGCGTATTCTAAGTTCTTTTCTATAAGTTCTTTTCTATAAGTGCTTAACGATAGCCTGCAATGGCCTTAATTTCCTGAAACTCATGTAACCCAAATCCTGCATATTCACGCCCATTGCCCGATTGCTTGTAGCCACCAAAGGGCATGCAATATTCTAAATCGGCCATATTAATGTGCACTGTACCTGCCCGTAACTTTCGCGCCACCCGATGGGCCTTAGCCATTTCTTGAGTAGATACGTAGGCGCCTAAACCATAGGGACTATCATTAGCAATGCTGACTGCTTGTGCTTCACTAGAGAAAGGAATCAATACCAATACTGGACCAAAAACCTCTTCTTGGGCAATAGCCATGGCGTTATTCACATCACCAAAAAGTGTAGGTTTAACATAGTAACCTTGCTCATAGCCTTCAGGTTTACCAACACCACCAGCCAACAAAGTGGCACCTTCATTTATACCTGTCTGTATTAAAACCTGCACTTTTTGCCAGTGGTCTTGTGAAATAACAGGGCCCAAATGGTCACCTTGTTGCTGAGGGTCACCTAAAGCTATGGCCTCTACCGTAGCTAACGCAATCTTTGCAACTTGGTTATATACACTCGCCTCTACCAACATCCTTGTAGGGGCATCGCAACTCTGGCCACTATTAAGCATGCAGGCTTGAACTCCTAGCTGTACTTGCGCACTTAAATCGGCATCAGCAAAGATAATATTGGCAGATTTACCACCTAGTTCTTGGCTCACCCGTTTAACAGTTACTGCGGCAGACTTGGCAATTTCAACACCTGCCCGGGTAGACCCGGTGAATGACACCATATCTACTAATGGGTGGCTAGTGAGGTAGCTACCTATGTCTGCGCCAGTGCCATGGATCAAGTTAAACACTCCTGCTGGAATACCAGCTTGATGGATACACTCAGCAAACAGCTGTGCAGACATGGGCGTTAACTCACTGGGTTTGAGCACCATAGTACACCCTGCCAATAAAGCAGGAATAACTTTGCATATAATTTGGTTAATGGGCCAGTTCCAGGGTGTAATGAGAACACACACCAATGGGCTCCTTGAGTAACTGACCATAATCACCAATAGGTTGTTCTAACAAAACAGCTTTAGCATACTGTAAATGCGCTTCGGTATGGCCTACACCAGCTTCTGCTTGCATGTCGTAAGACATGGATGCGGGCGCACCCATCTCTTGGGTAATCGCCTTAGCCATATCTTCATAGCGCGCTTGATAGGCAGATAAAAATGCCTCTACCATTACTATTCGGTGCTGCAAGGAGGTTTGACTCCAATCTTCAAAGGCATTGGCTGCGGCATTAATAGCAGCCTGCGCATCATCGGTACTAGCAAGGCACACTTGCGCAAAGGTGGCCTGTGTGGCTGGATTAATTACGGGTAACTTCTGCGTGCTAGTTAAAGGGTCACACCAACTACCATCAATATAGAATGCTAGGTTTTTCATATAAAGGCTCATTATTGAACAGGTTGAGGCGCAGTGTATCTGTATCAGCTGGCTAATTACTTATCAAAAACAGACAAATATACTGCGGATATATACAAGCTCACAGATTTAACCTCGTTCACTATCAAACCCATTAGCAATACTGGAGAGAGCCAAATAAAAGGCTTTGCCCACATAAACAGGCTTTACTGACATGAAAGGCATTATAAATAAGAAGGTGTTAATTACAGCAGGCGCTACTGGCATAGGCAAAGCCACAGCCATTGCATTGATGAATGCTGGTGCTCAGGTACACGTGTGCGACATTAACACCGACGCTTTGGCTAGTTTTAAACAAGAGTATCCTTTGGTGTATACCAGCATAACCAACGTTGCCAAGCCCGACGAAGTTGCCGCTATGTTTGCCCAGCTGAAACAAGACTTTGATGGTAAATTAGACTTTTTAGTTAATAATGCTGGGGTTTCTGGCCCTGCAGGCCCTATTGAAACTTTAGACATTGAAGCATGGAAAGCAACTTTTGATGTTAACCTGCATGCGACTTTTTACGTATCAAAGCATGCTATTCCGCTAATTAAGCAACACGGCGGTGCCATTATGAACCTATCTTCTACAGCGGGCCTTTTTGGTTACCCGATGCGCAGCCCCTATGCCAGTGCCAAGTGGGCTATTGTGGGGCTAAGTAAAACTATGGCTATGGAATTAGGTCCATTTAATATACGGGTTAATTGTATTTGCCCGGGGGCTGTGAATGGCGAGCGGATGGATCGAGTGATCAGCAGCATTGCTGATGCAACCGGTGAAAGTTTGCAGAAGGTGCGCCAAGATAATGTAAAAAGCACGTCGATGGCAACTTTTGTAGATGCAGAAGACATTGCTAACATGATTGTTTTTAGCTTTTCTGATTTGGGCGAAAAAATATCTGGTCAGAGCCTGACAGTAGACGGAGATACCCACAGTTTAGCTACATATTAAGCTACATCATGGGTTTTTTCTATTTGCACTGATTAATATTGTTAGTTGATATTAGCTCTACCCTGGTGATTTTATCGGCTAATTTTACCTATACGCGCCGCTATTTGTAGATGGGGGTTGTGCCCTACTACCATTTAACGTTACTTTAGATGTTCCGTAGCGTGAACGTTTTTTAGCTGACCGAATAATGGATAAGCTCAAAATTTTCACCCTTGTCTTCTCAATAATAAAAGAGCACCCCCTATGACCGGTGAAACACCACTTGTACGCTTTGAAAACATTCAAAAAAGCTACGATGGCGAAACTCTCGTCGTTAAAGACTTCAACCTCGACGTTGCCCCCAGTGAATTTGTCACCATGCTCGGACCATCGGGTTCTGGTAAAACCACTTGCCTAATGATGTTAGCTGGCTTTGAGCCTGCTACCCAAGGGGAAATTTACCTTAAGGGAAAACCTATCAACAAAGTGCCGCCTTACAAGCGCGGTATTGGCATGGTGTTCCAAAACTACGCTTTATTTCCTCACATGACTGTGGCAGAAAACTTAGCGTTTCCCTTAGAGGTGCGAAAAGTACCAAAGGCAGAACGTGAAGATCGAGTTAATAAAGCCCTAGATATGGTGCAGTTAGGTGCCTTTGGTGGCCGCCGGCCCATGCAGCTTTCTGGTGGTCAGCAGCAGCGTGTCGCAGTCGCTAGATCGTTAATTTTTGCCCCTGATCTTGTATTGATGGACGAGCCTCTGGGTGCTTTGGACAAAAATCTACGTGAACAAATGCAGTATGAGATTAAACACCTGCACGAACAACTTGGTTTAACTGTGGTTTATGTAACCCACGACCAAACCGAAGCCCTTACGATGTCTAACCGCATTGCGGTATTTGAAGACGGTATTGTGCAGCAGTGTGCTGCACCTGCAGACCTTTATGAAAAACCAAAAAATGCCTTTGTAGCCAACTTTATTGGTGAGAACAACCGTTTAGTGGGTAAAGTTACGGCCATAACCGGTGACAAGGTTGAAGTGCTAAGTGATAACGGTGACCAACTAGTTGCTAGCAAAGTTAATGTTGAGGCAGTGGGCGATCGCACCACGGTTTCACTGCGCCCAGAGCGGGTTTTTGTAAACCCTGAAGCCAGCAGTGTAGACAACTTATTTTCTGCCAAAGTAGAAGAACTGATCTACCATGGCGACCATATTCGCACACGCTTTACAGTGTGTGGACACGACGATTTTATCGTCAAAGTTCCAAATTCAACTGCCAATAGCTTATTGCAAGAAGGCAATATCGTCCCTATTGGCTGGAAAATGGAAGACTGCTTAGCTCTTGATGCCTAACGAAAATAATAATGCACAAGAACCTAGCGGAATTGTTGCAACAATTCTCAACAAAAACCTGGAGATATACATGATTAACAAGCTTGTAAAAAAGACCTTGATCGCCACTGCAGTAGCGACCACTATGGTTGCTGGTAGCGTCCAAGCAGAAGGCCACTCAGAAGAAATTACAGTAGTTTCGTGGGGTGGTGCTTACACCGTTTCACAGGTAGAGGCTTATCACAAGCCTTGGATGGCTGCTACTGGCAACACTATTGTATCAGACGATTACAACGGTGGCTTGGCAGAAATTAAAGCCCAAGTAATGGCTGAAAATGTCACCTGGAACTTAGTCGATGTTGAACTTTCTGACGCCGTTCGTGGTTGTGACGAAGGCATCTTAGAAATAATGGATCATTCTGTTTTGCCAGATGGTGATAACGGTGTTCCAGCTGCAGAAGACTTCCTTCCTGGTGCTCTTGTAGAGTGCGCTGTAGGTAACATTGTATGGTCTACTGTGTTCATCCATGATGAAAGCAAGATCCAAGGTGTTGATGGCCTTGCTGACTTTTTTGATACCAACAAGTTCCCTGGTAAGCGCGGTATGCGTAAAGGTGCTAAGCCTAACCTAGAGTTCGCTCTTATGGCTGACGGTGTAGAACCAGCAGACGTATACGAAATGCTAAGCACAGATGCCGGTGTAGACCGCGCTTTTGCTAAGCTAGATACCATTAAAGATTCTATGGTTTGGTGGGAATCAGGTGCCCAGCCACCACAGCTACTTGCTGATGGCGAAGTAACTATGACCACTGCTTATAACGGCCGCGTATTTAACGCTATTGCGTCGGAAGGCAAGCCATTTGTAATCAACTGGGACGGTCAGGTTTGGGACTTGGACCTTTGGGTAATTCCAAAAGGCGCACCAAACCAAGAAGCTACTATGGACTTTGTTAAGTTCTCCACTGGTACTAAGCCTCTTGCAGACCAAGCTAGCTGGATCCCTTACGGTCCTTTACGTAAGTCTTCCTTTGGCCTAGTGGGTTCTTTCCACTCTGATGCAAGTTTAGACATGGCTCCACACATGCCTACTGCTCCTGATAACTTTAAGCGTGCACTTCAGAACGACTTTGAGTTTTGGGCAGACAACTCAGACCAGTTAAATGAGCGTTTCAACGCTTGGTTAACTAAGTAAGTCAACAGACTTACCTCCTAGGGCAGTGCCTAAAACTAGGCCTGCCCTGTCTCTTTATTTCTAGATATCTCCTGTTTATGACTACTGCGAACCCATCTATAGATCAAGCTACTGCGCTGCCTTTGAAAGAGAAGCTAGCCAGAACCACAGCAATTCAGCGCCGGCGTGCCTTTTTACTGACACTTCCTTTGGTCTTGTTTTTGCTGATCAGTTTTGTCTTCCCTATTGGTCAAATGCTGTTTAATAGTATCCATAACAACAAGGTGTCTGGCGTAGTGCCCGAGTTCACCACTGCCATCCAAAAATGGGATGGACAGGGCTTGCCATCGGAAGAAATTTTTGAAATTTTTGTCAAAGATTTAGCTAAAGCAAAGAAAGTACGTGAAGTTGGCCGTAAAGTGGGCAACATGGCCACACGCATTAACTACGAAATGCCAGGTAGTCGTAGTTTGTTTACCAAATCTGGTCGTAAAGTAGGAAAGATCAAACAAGGGCCATACAAAGAAGCCCTTATCAAAATTGATAAAGATTGGGCTGACCCACAAGTTTGGTTAACCTTACAACGTGCCTCTTATGACATTTCCCCAGCATTTTACATCGCTGCTATGGACATGAAATACAATGAAGCAGGCGAGATTGTTAAAGCCGACGAGTTATACCAAATTTACCTCAACAACTTCGGTAAAACCCTATGGCTTGCTACCCTCATTACTTTAATATGTGTAGTACTTGCTTACCCTGTAGCTTACTTGTTGTCTGTTTTACCACTAAGGCAGTCTAACTTATTGATGATCATGGTGTTGCTGCCGTTTTGGACCTCTCTATTAGTGCGAACTACAGCCTGGATCGCAATATTACAAACAGAGGGTGTAATAAATGATTTACTGGTCTACTTTGGGGTGATTGGTGAGGATGGTCGCATCCAAATGATCTATAACCAAACTGGTACTATTATCGCCATGGTACATATTTTGTTACCGTTTATGATTTTACCGTTATATTCTGTCATGAAGACTATTCAACCTACCTATATGCGCGCTGCGCTGTCTATGGGTTCTAAGCCCTTTTATGCCTACCGCAGGGTCTATTTACCACAAACTATCCCAGGCCTTGCTGCCGGTACTTTGCTGGTATTTATTCTAGCCATTGGCTATTACATCACACCAGCGTTAGTGGGTGGCCAAGATGGCTTGTTGATCTCTAACCTTATTGCATACCACATTCAAAAGTCTCTTAACTGGAGCTTAGGTGCAGCACTTGGCACCATGTTACTGGTAGTGGTAATGTTACTGTATTGGGTTTACAACCGATTAATCGGCATCGACAAGCTTAAGTTTGGTTAAGGCATAATTGAGATACTCACATGACTAATTTTTTACAAAAACAACTAAAAACTAAAGGCCGAGCCTACTTATACCTGGCCGTAGCTACAGTACTAGTAGTTCTGCTCACAGGTACTATGAAAGCTGCTGTTGGGTTTTTATTGATATTTGGTATTCCATTATTCTTTATGGAAAAGATGCATGAATATGCAACCACAGGAGAACGCTTCTCTCGCTATATATTCTTAGTAATTAGTGCCAGCGTTTTGGTATTTTTAATAGCCCCTGTGCTTATTATTATCCCTTTGTCTTTTAACGCAGAGCCTTATTTTACGTTTACCGACGAAATGCTTAGTTTTGATAGCAAAGGGTATTCTAACCGTTGGTATTTGGATATTTTACACAATGGTATGAAAGCGCCAGAAGCTATTGAAGGTTGGTGGTCAGACTTGTGGAACAACGCGCAGTGGATACGTGCGACACGTAATTCTTTCTTTATCGCTACTGTGTCTGCCACCATCGCAACCACTTTGGGCACCTTGGCTGCATTAGGTTTGTCGCGGCCAGAAATGCCCCAACGCGCATTGATCACCAGCTTACTTATTTCTCCAATGATCGTACCTCTGGTTATTACGGCCACTGGCATGTACTTCTTCTACTCAGACATAGGTATTGCAAAAACCTACACTGGGGTAATTTTGGCCCACGTTACTTTGGGTGTGCCTTTTGTGATTATCACTGTGACTGCCACGTTGAGTGGTTTTGACATGAGCCTAGTGAAGGCCTCTCAAAACATGGGTGCTAATGGTTGGACTACCTTCCGCCGCATTATTATGCCATTAATTTTACCTGGTATGATTTCTGGAGCTTTATTTGCGTTTATTACCTCATTGGATGAAGTGGTGGTTGTGCTATTTATTGCGGACGTAGAACAGCGGACTATCCCACGCCAAATGTTCTCTGGTATTCGTGAGCAGATCTCACCCACTATCTTAGCAGTGGCAAGTATATTGGTAGTAATGTCAGTGGTGTTGCTAACGGTTCTAGAGCTATTACGACGCCGTGGTGAAAGACTACGTGGAATGTCTCCTGGTTAATCTATACACTAAAAAAAAGGCTCCTATAAGGAGCCTTTTTTATGTGGCTCTTTTTATGCTGCTGTTTTTATACCACTCTATTTTATACACCCAAGTTTAGGACACCCTCGCTATGAGTCAGCCATTACATATTGGTCTTTTACTTTGCCACACATCTGACTCTATTGTTAATAATGCAGGCGACTTAGACTACCCAGCCATTTTTCGACAACATTTTTTAGCCATAGACAGTAATATTCGTTTTACCGATTTCAATGTCGACAAAGGTGACTTACCCTCATCGGTAAACCAATGTGATGTGTGGTTAGTGAACGGCAGCCCTGCTGGTGCCTACCAAGACATTGATTGGATTCACCAACTTAGTGATTTTATTAAGCAACTTGATAGTGCTAAAAAACCGACCTTTGGTATCTGTTTTGGCCATCAACTGATGGCACAAGCGTTGGGAGGCAAGGTAGAGCTAAGCCACAAAGGCTGGGGGCTAGGTATTTCTCATAATACCGTGGTGGCGAATACAACATTTATGCAACCGCAGGCTACTAACATTGATGTAATGGTATTTCACCAAGATCAAGTAGTGCAGCTACCCAAAGGCTCACAAGTACTTGTCACTAGTGATTTTTGCCCTAACTGCATGGTGCAACACAATGACCACATGTTAAGTATTCAAGGCCATCCAGAGTTTAATACGCAAATGGTAGAGGGCATTCTCGCTGGAGAGAGCTACGATGATACCCCAGCCATCCGGGCGCAAGGCATGGCTAACAGTGCCGGTGAGCCTGATTCAAAATTATTATTCCAGTGGATTGTTAATTTCTATCGCCAAGGCTTTTAAAGCAACGCCGAAAAATAATAGTTGGGGTAATAGAACACTGTATGATTCTCTTTAAAGAGTATTGCCAGGTCCTGTTTAATTAAGGTATAAACGCAAATTATACACAGTCTCAGCTTAGTGCATTTGATGCCACTGGAGATCCTAATATTATGAATGATACCAGTGAAAATAAAACACTCAATAGCGCTATTATTGTTGTAGCGCTGGGTTTTTTAGCACTGGCGTTGGCATTTTCGGCTCGTGCTGTTCTAGGGTTGGCAATGCCAATCTGGGAAAGTGAGTTAGCTTGGAGTCGTGGTTATGTTTCCAATGTTGCTGCTGTTGCGTTGTTGATCATGGCCACTGTAGCGCCTGTTTCGGGTTTTATTCTTGATCGGAAAGGCCTTCGTTTTACTTTGCTACTAGGGCTTATTGCGGTTTTCACATCCTGTGTTGTTATTAGTATGGCCCAGAGTGCCTGGGCATTATTGATTGGTTTTGGTGTTATAGGTGGTGTTGGCTTTGGTATTATCGCAACTCACGTCGTTGCCTCAGCAGTGGCCCGTGTCTATCCTACAAAGGTAGGATTTGCATCAGGTATTGCAACTTCAGGATCTACTGCAGGGCAGTTTTTAATTGTGCCACTGATTGCTTTTATTTTTGCATCATTTAGCTGGCGTTGGGGATTTGCCGGCCTTGCTGTAGGTATTGCGTGCTTGATTCCTTTGGTGTGGTGGGTACCCAGTAATAAGCCAGACAAGGAGCCTAATAATTTATCGTTAGTAAAAAAAACGACTGCATTTAGATCTATAGTTAAAAAACTGTTCACTACCCCCGTTTTTCATTTGCTTTTTTGGAGTTACGTCATCTGTGGCCACACAACTACTGGCGTTATTGAAACCCATTTAATGCCATATGCTTCTTTTTGTGGTTTTAAACCAATTCCCAGTGCAACCGCTTACGGACTTCTGTCAGCCGTTAATCTGCTGAGCATGATTTTTATTGGTTGGCTAACCGATAAGGTTAATCGGCCATTTTTACTTGGGTGTATTTATATTGTTCGTGGCTTCACTTTTTGGTTGTTACTAAATGTGGGAACCAGCTACGAAACGCTGCTGATGTTTGCCGTTATTTTTGGCTTAGTGGACTATTCGACTGTACCAGTTACCGCCAGTTTAGTAGCGAGCCATATTGGCCTAAAAGTGATGGGCTTAACCATGGGGTTACTATCAGCAGGGCATTCTATAGGCGCTGCTGTAGCTGCTTCGTTAGGGGGCTACTTCTTTGATAAAGACACCACTTATGACCTTATTTGGATGAGTTCAATCGCATTAGCCACCATTGCTGGGGTTCTAGCATTTCTAATAAAAGACAACCCCAGCCACAAGCTCCAAGCCCAATAAGCTAAGCCTACCCTTATAAAATGAATCTGCACTTAATATTACCGAATTTCAAAGGTCATGCTACCCCAATAGCTTTCCCAATCAATGTCTTGTTGCTTAGATCGTATCATTTCAACCGTATGAAGTAACCAAACACCCTTATGCTTTAACGGCACGTTGGCATAACCCTGTGCGTCAGTACGAACGCTAAAATCAAAAGCAGGTCTGTTTTTTATTTTGGCCTGGAGCAACAAATTAGCAGCTGGTTTTTGGTTAAAGGTCAGTTGCACGCGTAACTCATCTCCTTGGGTTAGTTGGTAAGGGTTTTTCAGCGGGTTGATGTTAAGTGGATAATTAAAGTCATAGTTATAATTATTAATTTCGGTTTTATCACCTACTTTGATCAGTGCCTTAACGTTACGATAATAAATTTCCAAGCCATTTTTATTACTTTCACCAAGTTCATTGCGGCGTTTTATAATCTTTTCCAAGCCTTCATTTTTTAAGTACTTGGTGAATTTTTCTGGCTCAAAATCAACTGTCTTGATGGTACTTTCATATCCGATGGCATAAATTCCAGGGGTTTTAATACTTACATATCCCGCTGGATCACGCCCTAATTCGCCATCAACGGGTTTTAGCCCTTTACTTGTAATGACATCAAAGTGCCGGTACCACGCAGGAATATTAGGCAGTGATTGACCATCCATATGTTGGCCAACATTAAGCGTAATTTCTGTCGTGAGATCAATTTTTTGATAGAATGGTGCCGCCTCTAACCAAAATTCGTGGGCACGAATGGTCGTGCTAATGGTCAGAAGGATGCTGAAAAATAAAAAGGTGAATAGTTTCATGGTGTTTTTTCGATCAGTATTATTGATGTTAAGCCTATTGCCGTTAACACAAATGGCTGAGGCTCATCAATTGCGCCCTGCCATAGTGAATTTAGAGTTTACCCAAAATGGTTCGGTAAAGGTACACATTCAAACAAACTTAGAAAGCCTTATTGCAGGTGTTGATTCAAACCATGATGATACCGATGATTCACCCCAAGCAGAACGCTACAACCAGTTAAGAGGGTTGTCTTCAGAACAGTTGAAAAATGAATTTGACTTTGTTGCTGAGTCAATTATATCGCAGTTTAATTTGGCATTTGATTCTGTTAAGAGTGATTTGTCGTTTGTTAAGCTCGACATTCCTGACGTCGGTAATTTAAATAAATCACGCTTATCAGAGCTTCATTTATTAGCATTCATCCCCCAGACTCATGAGCAAATTGATCAGTCGCCTGCTCAACATGTTACTTGGCAGTACCCCCAAAACTTTGGTAACAATGTTGCACACTTTTATTATGATAAAACGCCAAAGGAGAAAACATCTCATTGGTTAACCAGGGGTACAATAAGCCCACAATTTAAATTAAACACAACATATATGCCCAAGCCATTTACTCAGGTGGCTGTTGAATATACTGTTTTAGGTTTTGAGCACATAGTGCCAAAGGGCATAGACCATATTCTATTTGTGTTGGGGCTATTACTCAGTGTGAGACTTCGACCTCTATTGTTGCAAGTCACAGCATTTACACTAGCGCACAGTATTACCCTAGGCTTAACTATTTATGGTGTTATCAGCCTTTCACCGAGTGTCGTTGAGCCACTTATCGCCTTATCCATTGTCGCCGTGGGCATTGAGAATATATTTGCTAAAGAGGTTAAAGCAAGGCGAGTGGTGGTTGTCTTTTTGTTTGGCTTGTTACATGGTATGGGCTTTGCTGGGGTCTTATCAGAGCTTGGGTTACCTGAATCAGACCTTGCAACAGCTTTACTATTTTTTAACGTTGGCGTAGAAGTAGGGCAATTGTCAGTTATTGCTGTTTCCTTTTTGTCGGTCTTTTGGTTACTCAAAAATCAACAGCGTTACCGCCAGTGGGTAGTTATCCCTGTGTCGGCTCTGATATCGATGGTGGGTCTTTTTTGGACCTACGAACGCCTCTTTTTGTAAGCCATACCGTTCGCCGCGGCAATATCGGTAAGATCGTCAAACCGACCTACCCCATCTGCGATTGCTTTAGACTAGAACAATGTTACCGGCACAACCATTGACTAGGGGGGTGACTAAGGATGCTCCAATTCAGACCATGCTTGCCTGAATATAGTGACTGCAGCGTACAAGAATAAACCGCTCATTACCATTGCAGCTGCCAAATCTGGCCACGAACTCTGCGTCCAATAAACTAGCCCTGCTGCAATCATTACTACAACATTTCCAATGGCGTCATTGCGACTGCATAACCATACTGAGCGTACGTTTGCATCGCCATCTTTGTAGACCATTAGCAGCCGCACACTCACAAGATTTGCCAACAATGCAGCCACAGCTACAGTACCCATCACTTGTGCTTTGGGTACATCTACTTGCCACCACTGCCATAAGCTAGAGCCAAACACCCATAACGCCATTAACAACAAAGTTAGTGCTTTACTGAGCGCCACCTTTGCGCGTATTCGGTGATGTTTACCAATAGCCCACAACGCTAGCGAGTAAGCTAATGCATCAGCTAAAAAATCTAACGCATCTGCCAGTAGTGCTTGCGAATGAGCATGCACACC
>MDSY01155232.1_pt1 | contig 12688 bp, 6 predicted proteins | sample 811131 | NCBI WGS metagenome assembly MDSY01 (sample SAMN05326643, study PRJNA326480) | marine metagenome | isolation source: seawater | place: Atlantic Ocean: South West | collected 2010
GGATGGCAATGAACAAACACAACAAGAACTAAATGAAAAAGGAAATGTTATATCTAAAATGAAAAAAGATACATACAACATAGTTAAAGAAGGTAGAAAAGAAAGCCTTTCCGAATCTGCCATAAGAGAAAAACTAACTAAATACTTTGATAAAGATTTCACACAATTTGGATTTAACAAGAAAGCTAAAATTCGTATTGTTAGTTCTGTTGATAAAACATTGACAAGTAGATCTATAGCTAAAAGATTTATAAGAAACAAACCACCTGGCTCTTATCCTGAGTTGGTTATAGATATACAAAATAATCTAATGTATCACCCAGATAAATTAGAAATTATATTAGATAAGTTTTTTGAATCAGGAGGTACAGCATTACCTAAAGATGTTGAACTTTTAATAAGAGGATCAGGTTTAAGTATTGAAGACTTCTTTAAGTACCAATTAAGTTTAGATGAATACAACACACAAAGTAAGAAATATAGAAACAAATGGACAGATCTTAGTGACTCAGATAGAGATTTAATAAGGCAATATAGTTTAAAGTCTATTCCTTCTTTAAGCTCTAAAACTGAACTACAGCCTAAAGTAGTAGTAGCTTCTAATCTCTTTAATAATAATGTTTTTGTTAGACAAGTTAAAGATGAAGCTCTTATCAACGATGATAAAAACAACAAATTAATTAATGAAACATTGATTGCAGGTAATTTGCAAGCTGGAATGTTGGCTGATAATTATGACGGCAAAGGACTTAGTAAAAAAAAAAGCAATTTAAGAACAAAAATTCTTGATACTATTCATAGTGGAGAATCAACAGTAGACAAAATTGGCAAAGGATACGAAGCCTTTAATCAAGGTGGTGCTGATAAAGGGAAAAAAGTCTTAGGGTTTAGTGGTACTTATGGAAACCATCCTGCGAATAAAGGAAAGAAATTAGTCAATATGACAATTCAAGAGATTTTAAATATTCAAGATAGTGGCTACGACACAAAAACTTATCCAATGACAGAAGAAGGTTGGAAAAAATGGTATAAATCTGGAGGTATTCATGCAGCAGGAAGATACCAATTCGTTAATGTCGCCTTAAGAGATGCAATGGAATTAGCAAATATAAAACCCACAGAAAAATTTACCCCTCAGATACAAGACAAATTAGCAATGGCATTACTTTTAAATCGTGGTCAAGACAAGTGGGTAAGTATGCAAGGCAATAAAGAATTACAAAAACTTTTAGAAGAGTTCAACAAGACTGAAGCGAAGGAATCCAGTACCATAGATACATCGTCAGGTTTAGCTTAAAAAAATCATGCCATACGAAACTATTACAGACGAGAATGGTGATGAAATTCGTGTATATAAACGACCTGAACCTTCTGTTGGAGTAGAGGTTTTAGAACCTGAAGACGAAGAACCGTCTGTAGAAGAAAGGTATTGGGGTAATATTCGACAGCCTTCAAAGAATGGATATGTACCAGATTTAGTAGATGGTGCAGACGTAAGGAAACGCTATAAAATTAAAACCAACGAAGACGGAAGCCTTGCTACAGGTGAAGACGGTAAACTGATCTGGGAAGAAAGAAGACCTGGAGTTAGTGATAGACCTGACTATGACAAAAATTTAGCAAGTGGTCGTCATTTCTTAAGCAATACATTCGGAGGTCAATTAGTAGCACCTTTTGTAGAACCTGTTATTGCAGGAACAAAAGAACTTGTTCAATCAGGAGATATTGAACAATCATTGGCTGCTGCTGGTCAAGCCTCTGACGAAGCTTTAGGTGTTAAAGGACAAGAAGTCACAAAGGAAGGAAGAGCAGTAGTTCCAACTGTTTACAGACTTAGTGCAAGTGCAATGAGAAATACATTGCAAGAATTAAACGACAGATTTTTATATGATATTCCTGCCAAGATTGCTGATAATCCATCTAGGGCAACTACTTTTATAGAACCTGATGCTCCTTTTCTTGGAACACAACCACTACCTAGTCTTCCAACTTCAGGGCCAGCAGAAGATTTAATTACAGGTTTAGTACAAGCAGGAATACAGTTACGCTTACTAAGCAAACTTGGGATACCTACTATTCCAGGTACAAAAGGTTTAGTAACTGCACCCTTAAAAGGTCAACTAGGGCAAGGTCTTTTAAAAAGAGGAGCAGGGTTAACTCTTGAAGGTATAGAGTATGGTGCAATTATTGACGGTCTTGGATTTGACCAACACAGTGGAAGGCTTGCTGATCTTTTAAATCATTTCGGATTAAACATAACTCCTCAACTTTTAACAGATCCGAATGATGTTGGACTAGATGGATCTTTTAAAAATATTGCTGATGGTATTATTTATGGTGGCCCACTAGGAGCAGCAATAGGAGGTTCAGGGCAATTAGGTAAAGCTGGAATTAAAAATGCACCAAGGACAGCAGAAGGTTGGTCTAATTTATTAGCAAAAGTTTTTAAAGTAACAAAAGCTAATCAAGATGTAAAAACATCTATAGATATAGAGAAAGGTGAAATTAAAACTTTACCTGAAGGATATAAAGCTTTAACAAAAGAAGAAGCAGTTATAAAAAGAGAAGAAGCTAATCAAGAATTTGATGCTGCTGTCGAAGAAATAAAAGAGATTGATGAAATCAATCAAGTTAATAATGCAAAAGAAGCAGAATTAAAAGCAAAGTTAAAAAGTCTAATCAGCCAAGAACCACAATTACCTAAACCACCAGAAGGCGGCGGTAGATATTGGACAACAGATAAACGTACTGGTGAATCAATCTTAGAAGGAGAAGAAATACCAATAGAAATTAGAGAAGCTTATGAAAATCAATTAAATGTTTATAACAAAGCTATTAATAAATGGGATCAAGAAGTAGATAGATTAGCAAAAGAGATAAAGACATTTGATACTCCTGTAAATAAAGGAAAAATATCTGAGGTATTAAGACAAAATCTAAAGAAGGTAGCACAATCTGATGCTCAAGCTTTAAGAGAAACAGATGAAGTTCTTAAAGAGGCTTCTAAAGCAACAGGAAGAAAAATTCTACCTGGCACTCCTCATCCAAAAATAGAAGGAAAAGTTAGAGGCTATGACGGTAGGTGGGTTACTGAAAAATATTTCAATCAAATTACTGAATCAAGAAAAGGTGCTAATGAAATTAGAAAACAATTCGATCAGCCAGAGGAAGAAGTAACAGAGATTTCTTGGAATGATGCTTTAGGACTAGAAGATGCAGCACCGATTGGTACTAATATTCCAAGAGGAGAGATAGCACAAACAGGTGCAATATTTATTGAAAGAGTTGATAAAGGAACAGGAAACACAGGGCCAATAGCAAAACTTTTCAAACTCCCAAGATCCTACGACTTGGTTGTAATGGAATTGAAAGAATTAAATGCCAAACAATTAAAAGATCTAGGTATTACAAAAGCTGAAATTAAAGAATTGAGTCCAAGAAAAACTATTTCTTTACTAAAGAAAAACTTTGATGATATTCGCAACAAGTTACTTCCTGGTGAATACAGGATGGAAGGATACTCAGCATCAAGACGTAGACTTTTCAAGCAATGGTTTAAAGATGATCCAAATGTCGAATGGGTAGACAGACAAACAGGAGCTATTTCAAGAATAGAAGATGAAATGTCAATACCTTATTTAATAGTTAAAGGAAACACTAACAACCAAGCACCAGTTCAACCCCAAGTCTTACCGCCCTTCCCTGAAATTAATCCTCTAGTAATTGCTCAAAAAATTACAGATAATTTAGACGACATTAAATCAGGAAAAGTAAAAATTGACGACTTACTAGAAAATGATCTGCTTCGATTAATTAGTAGAACAAGACCTGAAGTACCTGGTTCTGGAAAGAAAAGGTATGAACCAAGGCCTACTCCTGAATTTGTCGCTGCCTTAAGAGGATTAGCTGATGCTCTGATGGTTGTTGCTAATAAAGAGAAAAGAACAGGGATGCCAACTTTAGACTTTAAAGATATGCGTAGAATGGTCTTCCGTGACCTACGAGAACAAGGAATAACTGCAAAACAAATAGATCAAATACTACCAAGATTAAGACCACTTCAAGAAGTTAATCAACAGAACGGAAGAGTTATTGTTGATTTAATGACTTTAAATCAAGTAGTAAGAATCCTTGGTAAAGAATCTGGTATTTATGCAAATCAATGGAAAAACCATAGAACTGGAATAGCGATTGCAGCCGATGAAAAAGCATTATTGCAAGACGGTCTTTCAGTTATTAATGAATTTATGAAAGGGGCACAAGCCTATGAAACAGTTGGAAGAGGTGATAGCCAGAGACTTGCATCCAGACAAATCAATGGCACTGTTACATTCGGAAATGCTTCTGTTCTTGCTGACACTATTAAATTATTTCACCCTGCCGATGGAAAGCTATACAAAAATGTTATAGAAAAAGGATTTAAGTTAACTCCTGCAAGTAAAAATACATTAGTAGGAGAAGGTGTTTACTTTAAAAGTACAAATGAAAATGTCGGAACACAGCCACTTTCAGGAGATACTTTAAGTAATAAAGATAGTCAGATCTTTGATTATCAATCAGCAGGATTTCATATAGGAGAAATCACAGAAAAGGCAGGACTTGGTTATCTAGGCACAGCAGCAGGTCATCCAAAACTAACAATAGAACAACAAGGACTTTTAAGAGAATATTTAATAGATGAAGGATTTACTGGAATACGTTTTGCCGATCAAGAGACAGTTGTTATTTTTAATGTAGAAGAAGCAAATAAAATAGTTGGATCTAAAGTTGCTCCAGAATCTTTATCTCCTAGTCGAAGTGTTATAGATGAAATTAATAACACAATGGAAAAAGGAAAACAATTAATTAATGACTTATCTGATCCTCAAATAAAAGCAGAACTTGATTCTGATGCACCATTAAGTGAATCAACAAGACAATGGGCTGATGCAACTTTCAACTCATTTGCTAATTATAGAAGTGAAGATTTTGCTGCTCATGTTGACTTTGCAAAATCAATTTCAAAAGCCAATATGTATAGTTTGACAAGAGATATGATGTTATCTTATTACTCTGGAAGTTTATTATTCTCACCTTCTACCATGACAACAATGGTATTAGGTGGAGCATATAAAAGTGCAACATTACCAATAGATATTGCATTAGGAGCTTATATTCATGGATTAGGAACATACGCTAAAGGAATAGTCCAAGGGTCTGATGCAACAATTAAAAGGGCTAGACGTATTATTAGAAGAGGTAATAAATCATGGCAACTATATAATCAATACAGAGCAGAACATAATGCAGGACTTGAATTAGCAAGAATGGCTTTTGATGATGGTGTTTCTTATAACGCTTCTAATAGATCTTATGTCGAACATATAAAAGAATCAATGGATAATGATGGAGTTTTAAGACTAGGACAAGAACAAGGTTCAGCACCTAAACCTATAACAAAAAAAGTAGGTTCAATGACATTTACAATGAGAGAAAGCACTCTTGATAATCCTGGTGTCTTAGATCCTAATAATAAAAATTGGTTGGCAACTGCCTTAAGATTTATATGGAAAACAAATAACATGTCGCTTAAAGGAGCGATGTCTATTGATACTTATTTTGGAACTATTGTTGGAAAAGCTAGTGAATTTAATCGACTATATTTAGAAGAATTAGAAAAAGCAGAAGACTTAGGTTATAAGTGGGATAGTTTAGAAATTGCAGACTATGCGACAAAAAATGCTGCTGAAAGATTGCGTGAAATTAGTCAAGATGTTTTAAGAAAAGATGGAAGCATTATGGAAAATGGAATTTTAAAAAGTGAAACTGCTAAAAATGTAACTAACTGGGTAAATTATACTTCTGATTTATGGGCAACACCTGAAGCTAGAACTTTAGTAGGAGGAGAAAGATTAGCTAGAGACAAAGGTATTACAGATCCTAAAGAGATTGAAGAGTTTGCAAGTAACTGGGCTTCTGAACAAACAGAAATCCCAAGAATATCAAGAGGAATTGCAGGGATAGGAAATGCTTGGCAAAAAGCTATTACACATTCACCAGAGTTAAGAACACTTCAAATGTTTAATCGTGCCCCTGTTAATGTAATTAAAGACGTACAAAGAGGATCACCTTTATTCTGGGCAGATGATAACTTTTGGAAGAATATTAACAGTGAAGATCCACAAACTAGATATAGAACAACAGGTGAAGTTGCAAAAGGTACATTAATAGCCTCAATCGGTATTGGACTAATGCAAACTGGTCTATTCAAGTGCTATGGGCCAGGGCCATTAAACCCAATAGATAATAAAAACTGGAGAGAAGTTAATAGAATACCTGGCCCTTTCTCTTGTAAGATGAGAAATCCAGCAACAGGTGATTGGTTCCCTGCTGTTAGCTTAGAAAGATTAGATCAAATTGGAATTATCCTTGGCTTCTTAGGTGAGTATTACGAACTAGCTCCTCAAGTATCAGATGACCAAGCACAATCATTAGCTAGTGCAACTGTTATAGGAATAGCAAATGCAACAGTAACAACAGGAGGAGGAGTTATAGATAAAGCAATGTTCCAAGGTTGGAGTAGCTTGAAAAAGATCCTTACTGGTCTTGCTATGCCAGTTGATCCAACAGGAGACAGAATAAATCCAGCCGCTAGATGGGTTCAAGATACCGCAGCTAAAATGATTATTCCGTATGGAGGAATGTTAAGACTGAGCAGAAAAGGATTTGACAATCAAGTTCGATCTATTCCTGCTAGTAATCCATTGAATGAAACATTTAATCGTATTAAAAATCAGTTAACTGGTTATTCAGAAGAACTTCCTAATAGATTGGAATCAGTAGGAGCAAGACCACAGACTTACGCTAAGTCTCTTTTTTCACCACTCTTTCCAAAAGAATCTGCATGGTTAACAAATGCTCTTGATCCTAGTAATGCTTTTCCTTATAAGTCTAGTTCTCCTGTATATGATGTATTGGCAAGTTTAGATAGAAGAGGTAAATCATTTAGATTCTTCCCTGCAAATACTTTCTCAAGTAAATATGGAGATAAATATTTATTAACTTATGAGCAACAAAATCTACTTAAAAGGATAGGAAACGAAGTGATACCAAAGGGATATAGTAATACTTTTGAAAGAACATTAGAAGATGAATTTACAAATCCTAAGAGTCGTTTTAATCAATTATCAAGAGAGCTAGGAAGTGGAACAAGAAAAGATAGTGCTGCTGCTGAATATGTTCGGACAATTTACAATGCCTATATAACGGAAGCTAAGAAGGTCTTTCTTCAGTTCCCTGAAAATGCAATATGGGCAGCAGAATTTGAATTAATAGACAATAGAAATAAAAAGATTAGGAACTCTTTGGATCCTAAGTCTACAATTAGATCATTCGAGGGTTCAATTAATTACTAAGCCATGAGTTACACAGTCGGATCAACGAGAGTAATCAACACTACTTCTTCTAGTGGAACTACTGATTTTACTTTTACCTTCCCCTATATCAAAGAAGCACACATTGAAGTTTATAAGGATTATACCAAGTTAGACCAAGGGACAGGAGCAGGTGAGTATCAAGTTATAACTAACGTATCTCCTAAGCTTATACGACTGGGAACAGCAACAGGAACAGCAAATGTAAGGGTAGAAATAAGAAGAAACTCATCTCTAGATACTCCTCTTGTCGATTATGCAGATGGTTCAACCCTTACTGCTAACGACTTAGATACAAGTGCATTACAGAGTTTATATATTGACCAAGAGCTAAAAGATAGTCAGTTCCAAACTGTAACGACTTCAGAATCTACAGGTCTACCAAGCTTAGGAAATAAAAGATTAACAGAAGTAGCTGATCCAACAGCAGCGCAAGATGCAGCAACTAAGAATTATGTAGACACACAAGATGCTCTACAAGTCACAAAAGCTGGTGACGCGATGACGGGCATATTGGCAATGGGTACAAATAAAGTTACAGGAGTAGGAGATCCAACAGCAGCACAAGATGCAGCTACCAAAAACTATGTAGATACCAAGGTTTTTAGTAGTGGGCAATTAACAAACGTCGTTGTTACAACTACAAATATTACAGATGGAACAATTGTTGCAGGAGATCTAGCAACAGGCACTTTAGATAGTCGTTATTACACAGAAACAGAGTTAGATGCAGGTCAACTGGATAATAGGTATTACACAGAAACTGAATTAAATGCTGGTCAATTAGATAACAGATATTTTACAGAGACTGAATTAACAGGAGGTGCTTTAGATGGAAGATATTTTACAGAAACTGAAGCAGATGCTCGTTATTTCAATATTAGTAGCGGAGAGACTATTAAAGATGGTGATGTCTTCCCAGATAACGACACAACAATTGCAACTACAGCAGCTATCAATGACAGAATTATTGATCTAGTTGATGACGTTGGTGGTTTTGTACCTATAGCAAATGAGACAAGTTTCCCTACTACAAACCCTGATGCAGAGAACGGAACTGGAACTTTAGTCAGTATCAAGGAATTTGCTTCTTCTCATACTCCTTCTGGTGGTAGCGTTACTATCGCTAATGGTGCAGGATCAGGTAATACAGTAACTATTACAGGTTGCGGATCAACAGTCTTAGCTGCTGGTTTCGGTGGAATTGTCGAAACAACATCAACACTTCATACCTATACATTCCATCGTTTATCTCCTAAAGCAACAGAAGTAACTACGGTTGCTGGTATCTCAGGAAATATAACTACAGTCGCTGGTATCTCTGCGAACGTCACTACAGTCGCTGGTATTTCAACTGACGTAACTACTGTTGCTACTAACAATACAAACGTTACTAATGTCGGAGGTTCGATAGCAAATGTTAATACAGTTGCAGGCAACCTAACTAACGTTAATAATTTTGCTGATTTATATCAAATAGCATCCTCTGATCCAAGTACAGACGGTGGAGGTAACGCACTATCTGATGGAGATTTATACTTCAATAGCTCTGGTAATGAGCTAAGAGTTTATAACGGCAGTGCTTGGCAAGGTGGTGTAACAGCTACAGGAAACTTAGTTAGTAAAGCTGATATAGGTGGTACAACGGCAATGCCAGGAGGTAACGGTAGCGCAGGTCAGTACTTGAAAACTGATGGAAGTGGAAGTTTAAGTTGGGCTAGTATTGCATCAGATAAAATTGAAGAAGGCGATAGTTCTGTCGAAGTTACAGATACTGGTACAGACGGAAAATTAGAAATTAAAACTCAAAACCTTTTAAGGATGAGTTATGACGATACAGGCTCAGGAAGTTATTGGGGACGATTAAATCTATGGGGAACTGCTCAAGGTGGTGAAGGTGCTGAAGTTAGGTTCTATCACGGGGGAAATGATTACTACACAGCTTTTAAAACTACTTATAGCGGTGTAACTGCAAACGCTAGCTTCATAATTCCTGACTCTCCTCCTGCTGAAGATCAGAACCTTACCTGCTCAGCAGGTGGACTGCTTCATTTCTCCAGCTATTTGCATTCGACTCAATGTTCAAAAAACTTCACCTTCATGGGTGTTAGTGCAAATAACCCTGAATTACGATTTAGTGAAAAACAAGCCAATGGAGCAAATTATATAGGCTTCAAAGCAGCAGATTCCTTAGCCGCTAACGTTACATTCACCTTGCCTGTTGGAGATGGTAGTGCGAATCAGTATTTACAAACTGATGGAAGTGGAACTTTAAGTTGGTCAACTGTCAGCTCAGTACCAACAACAATTACAGTTGCAGATGAATCTACAGATACCTCTTGTAATGTTGCGTTCTTCACTGGTGAGACAGGAGATTTAGCTCCTAGGACAGGAACGAATTTAACTTTTAATTCTAGTACGGGAGACCTTACAGCAACGAAATTCACTGATGATAAAGGTGAATTAAGATCAATACCATTTAGTGATCAAACAGCAGGAGCTTATACATTAGTAGCTGCAGATGCTGGTAAATGTATTGGTGTAGATGCTAGTGGAGTCACTATTCCAAACTCAGTAATGGCAGCAGGAGATGCAGTAACTCTTATCAATACAAGTGGAAGTAACTGTACAATTACTGCTAGTGTTGGAACACTTTATAATTCAGCAGATGCGACAACAGGGAATAGAACCCTTGCTGGTAGAGGTATGGCAACTATCTACTTCAAAACTGCTACAGAAGCCTATATTGGTGGAGGTGGAATAAGCTAATGGGAATACAACAAATGCTATTAGGGGCTGGGGCTGCAGTAGCTGCAGAAGGAGACGCCTTCTTTTATAAAAATGCACAGAATGAGTCTGATATTCAAAGTATTGATGGCTATACAGGATATAACACTTGGACAGATGCCTCTACCAATGGGTCTGTTGAGGTCTCTTGGACGGTCCCCGCTGGAGTCACTTCAATCTCAATTGTTTGTATTGGTTCTGGATATGGCAGGCATTCAAGCGGTAGTTATCATCAATTAGGGGGGGCGGGGGCGCTTGCATATCGTTCAAATATAGCTGTAACTCCTGGGGAGACCTTATACGTGTTCGCAGGACATAAGAGAGAAGGGATTATGGCTAATGGTAATACTTTTATGAATGGCTTAACTTCCGGTGGTGGTACGCAAGGAACTGGCGGCTGGGAATTTAGTCAGAACTCTTGGGTTAGGCGTGCCCCTCCTGCGGGAGAAACGGTTATAGATAATTATCTTTTATGGGCTAGAGGTGGTCATAAGGGGACGGGAGGTAATGCAGTAATGCAGCATCCAGCCTCTGAAAGTTCTGTTAGTCGCGGCGGTTATGGTGGAGACGGGGGTACAACTATACTAACTGGCTGGGATTGGTTCACTCTTATATTTAATTGGGGCGGTGGCGGTGGCGCTGGCGGGTACCACACAAACGTGGGTTTCTATGGGGATCATACTGGTACTGGTGGTGATGGTGGCGATCTTGACGTAAATCATGCTTCTTCCGACGCCACTGTCCCTACAGATCATCAGGGGAATGCTGGCGGGGGTGCCGGGGGTTCTGGTGGCGCCCATTGCGTCTTAAGGCTTCCTTGTTATTCTCACTCAGGACACGGGGGTAGTACTTATGTCTTTGGTAAGGGAGACACTGGAGCCGCTACGGGTTCACATACGACAGGCAGTAATGCTAGTTCGACTACTGCACTTGATGGAAAAGACGGTAGCTATACTGGGACTGGATCGTCAGCGACTCTACCTTCTTCATGGGGAAAAGGTGGTGGTGGTTCGAATTATCAAAAAGACGTTGAATTTGCTGGTATCGTTCGTATAGTTTGGCCAGGAGATGACAGACAATTTCCTAATACAAATGTTGGCTACCCAGGAACTTAATGGGATTATCTGAGACACAAAAGACAAAAATTATTAATGCCCATAAAACAGGTATTACAGCGGAGGAAATTGATACTTTATATGCAAAATGGGAAGGTTGGATGGATTGGGCTAAAACCAATAAAACCTTTCCATCACAAGAAGACGAAGATTACGCAGATGATATTTGGGCAAAGATTAACGGTAATGAGGGCTATTGGCCAGAGAATGACGGGAGATAATTTTTTATCTGTTGCCTGATAATGCTTTGATTGTTTCTTGTTGAAATGTTCTAGTTCTTATTAGTTCTTGCATAAAAAACAAAGGCATTACACAGATAAATGTCATAAAAAAAGCTAAAAATATTCCTCTGAAAATTGATCTATTGATCGACTCCCACATGACAAAGGGGTTTTAATACGTCTTCATAGTAGCTAAGATTTTGTTCAAAGCTTTACTTTTATGGTTAGGAAAGTACTAGACGGGTTTACGATTGCCACCTTTCTTATTGTCGTTGGTGGTTCTGTTACTGTTTATTTTCAACGTGGAAATATCATGAAAGGAGTAATGGAACAGGTCACAGAGAAATTACCTGAGTTAATACAAGGATCAATGCCAAAGGTAGAAATACCAAAAATAACAGGCCCTGTGATGCCTTTTTAATGTTTAAATCTACATCACAATTAATCGCTATTATTCTTGGCGTTGGAATGGTTGGGCAGAATTTCTTTGTCTTAAATATGCTTAGCAAGCGTGATTCAGATATGCCAAATATTGCACAATTGCCCAATACTGACTTTTCAAGTTTTTCGATGCGATCAGATAAGACAAAAGACGGGCACTCATGGTCTATTGCACAAAATCAACATTCACCAAAAACACTCCTTGAATATCGAGATATAAAAGAAGAAAAGCCAACTTTTAGCGGCAAGATGAAAAAATCAAATTCATATATACATAGGGAAACAGTTGCTTATGCCTATAGACCAATTGTTCAAGAAGGATCTAAAGGCTTAACAGAACAAGAGCAAAGGTGTTTAGAACTTGGTTTAACGGGTAAGGCTAATGGGAAAATTGTTGGGGCTGGTGTTGGGGCTGCTACTGCTCCAGCTATAAGTCATGTTCCTATTATTGGTCCTGTTTTTGCAGCGCTTTTCTTTTCTGAGGCAACAAGAACAGCGGGAAACCTAGGAAGTGACGTGTCTCAGCAGTGGAATGATTGCTAAGTGGATGAGATACCAGATATACAAGTCGATACTATTTCTATTCCTGATAATTTTATCGACACAATTTCTCCGAACATTCCCAATGTTCAACCCATAACTCTTACCCTAGAACAACCTAATTTAATATTTGAAATCCCTGGTTGTGTAGAAGCAAATCCAGATTCAGGTA
>MDSY01069814.1_pt1 | contig 12687 bp, 8 predicted proteins | sample 811131 | NCBI WGS metagenome assembly MDSY01 (sample SAMN05326643, study PRJNA326480) | marine metagenome | isolation source: seawater | place: Atlantic Ocean: South West | collected 2010
TGAAAGAACTTTGGAAGGAATGATTGCTGAAATAAACTGGTATGCAGAAGAAGTTATAAATAAATCAAAGTAATATTCATATCAAAGTAATATTCATATAATCAATAAATAATGTTCGGGATGGCCGGATTTGAACCGACGACCACCTCACCCCCAGTGAGGGGCGCTACCAGGCTGCACTAAATCCTGAGCTAATTTTTTATTATATCTAATACTCCAATGGAAATAATTGATTCATAAATAGTTAACTTACTTATTCATAGGTATAAAACTCACACATAAAAAACTAATTTTATTGAATTAAACTTAAAAAACCTGCTAAGATGCACGACTGTATATGTTAACTGGCTTATTTTCCAAGGTTGTTTATAAGTACGAGAGCTTTTAATATTTTAATTATTTAAATTTAAAAGTAGACATAGGGGATAAATTCAGTAAAAATAAGACTTACTGAAGTTTATTAAACGATTTATAAAGTGTTGTTCTAATTAATTAGCAACATGTAAATTAAAAAAGAGAGAGAGTGAATTATTATGGCTAAATTTAAACTAACGTTAAAAAATTCATTTGCAATGATGTTTGCATTCATAGGAAGCTTTGTTTCCTCTAGTTTGTATGCACAGGAAACTGAAAAACCTGATGAGAATCAGTCCAGTCCTAAAGCTGCTGGAAAAGAAGCAGCTAAAAAAGCAAGTGGGTCTTTAAGCGCAGGTGCTATAGCATCAGCTGTTGCTGCCGCTGCTGCATTGGCTGCATTAATGGATTCAAGCGATGGTGGTTCTGCTGCACCAGCTCCGACACCGGCACCTACTCCAGCTCCGACACCAGCACCTACTCCAGCTCCAGTTCCGACACCAGCTCCAACAGAGACCTATGAGTATACTTATACGGTTCCGGAAATGGTTACTGTCAATACGACTACAAACACGGAAACAACTACAAATACTGTCACTGGTGTTTATGAACCTAATACGAATACAAATACGAATACTGCGACAAATACCAGTACAACTACATTAACAAGATTTGTAACAAACACTAATACGAACACAAGTACTGTGACCGCCACGAGCACTAATACAAATACTACTACAGCAACCAATACGGCCACTAAGACCTTTGGTACAGATGCTGACTCCGATGGTTTCTTGCAAACATCAGAGATTGATGTAGATGGTTCAGATTTCTTATTCATCGATGAAGCAGACAATCAAACTGCCAACTTTGCGCAAATCATTGAGCAAAACGTTGATCTAGAGTATCTACTGGGTGATGAAAGCATTGGTTTTGGCAATAGCATAGACGGCGGCAAAACGGAACTAGGTTACCAGGACCCGCTTACACCATACTTTATTGATCAGACTATTGAACAACCTGTATTTGAAGTTACATCATTCCCTGGCGGAGCTCCTGCAAACATATCTGTAGATGATGGTTTTACTGATCTCGGCTCAAATATACAACAAATTAGTGTGGACGCAGATGGGTGGATTACTATTACCCAAGACTTTGTCCAAGTGTTTGATCAAGATATTGTCCAAGATGTTTTCTATGAGATAGATTTAGTTCAAACCTTCATTCAAACTCAAGATATTGTTCAAACATATGAAGTTGATGTTCTTAAAACCGAGACTAGAACGAGGCTTGCTGGGGAATAATACCTACATAAAATAATAAAAAAACCCACTTTATGTGGGTTTTTTTATGCCTTAAATAAACTATTAAATACAAATCGCATAGTCACTAGGGACATAGAGTGGATTGCTAGATAGCTGGCATTAAATAAGATAGAAAGGTATAAATCAATAAAATTAAGTCGCTAATCAAGAGAAGAGCTTGATCTCATAAAAGCAAGTAGGCAAATATATATTTGGCTTAGGAAGGTTGGAAGGTTATGAGAGTAAAAACTTAGTACTTGTAGTAAAACTCTATGCTAGCAATAGGTAACCTAGGGTGAAGAAACTGCTCTGACTGTAAAATTAGACCAGAGTCGATATCTGCATAGTAAGCATTCCCTTTCTTCCAGGAAATAGACGGAATATCAATAAACTCTTTTAGAACTTTTGTTTCTACTTTCTGACCAAGCCTTTTAATAATCTTATGAGACCCTTCAAGCCTAAGTAGCATAGAAGCAGAGTATAGATCAGGGTTGAATAAGTTCACCTTTTCAATTTTTATAAAGGCTGGTAGTGATGGCGAATGGCAATCTGTCTTTAGAAAAAGGTTAAGGATAAAATTTCTTTTGTTATGGGTGTCGCATTTATAAGCTAATACTTGTTCTGGAGATCTGAGTCTCGGGTTCATGATTTCAAAATTATGGGTCAATCCTTCGGTTTTGATAACCCTTCCATTCTGTGTAAATAGCTTGACACCATCTAACCCAGCCCATTCAAAAGTATCATCTTTCACAAAAGATAAAATAAGGATCGAATGAGGACCCCTGTTAAACCTAACCTTTATAAAGCTAAATTCATACTCCTCATAGATTTCTGGAGTAATCTCATAATCAGGAAAACCAAAAACAACGTTATTAACTGAAGAAAAATTTTGGGCATATGCAATTGGCAAATTGTTACAAGATGTCAAAAATAATATAACAAATAAAATTCTAATCATAGAAATCGCTCCAATCATTTATTAGCTGATCTTTATTAGCTTGATATGAAGTGCCCCAGAGGTTTTGAGCATGAACTAATGACGCAGCTCCATCACGAGTTAAAGGCCTTAGACCAAATCCTGATTGGCCTCTAGAATATTGCTCAAAAAATACTTGAATGGGCAAATTAAAAAAGAATCCTTTATCAAAACTACCCTCGCCAAACTCTGCTTTACTGATATCAGTTAATGAGAAAAATACACCCATATTCAATCCGCTAGTAAATTGTCTCGAAACATTCACTGTGAATCCGGAATCTTTGGCTAAATATCTTCCACCCTTTAAATGCAATAGAACTCTTGTCTTTGGCTCTTTGTAATAAAGATTAATATGTCCTGTAAGAGTTTCATATTTCTGAAATCCCAATAGTTGACGATAAGATCTTTGTCTAACCTGCCACAACTCAACACCAACTCCATAATTTTGATTAAAAGGTTTATAAAGAACCTCTCCGCCATAACCAGCAAACATTGGCTCAAAAATTCCAGCTGAGATTTTTGCATATATAGACTTTGTAGGATTCATAAAATAATTCATTTGCAATCTAGTGATATGCGATTTAGAACTTTCCTTTAAGTATTTAACAATATCAGTTCGAACATGTGGAAGAATACTATCTGATGCCAACTTTAAATCATCAAAGTTATTATAAAGTCCGATGGATCCAACCCCCACCAAAGTTAAATTTCGTTTGATTATGGTTTCACTATGAATTGATAGCGAGATGTCGCCAAAATAGAATCCATCCGGCCCTCCAATCTGACTTCTAATTGCTGGAGAAATTTTCCAAAGTGTTTTGGGAAGTTTAGCCCCAGGCCTATAGTCATGAGAATAGTGAATCTTTGGGTCTGGTTTGTATATTTTAACTGATTGAAGTAATGCATCTGTTTTCTGCAGAGGTTTGTAAGCATTGAAATCAACTCGTGGAATATCAATTGCAAACATGGCGCGGTCAGCATTTATGGAAACTAATGAAAATTCATCAATGATAGCAGGAGAAAGATCATCCAATATTCTAGACATTCTGCCAAGCGCAATTGGGTTGCTTAAGTATTTTGATTGAGCAAATGATATCTGGAGCTTCGAACCATCTACGTTTGCAGTTTGCATAAATATATTAGATTCCAATAAATATTTCTGAGATGATTTATAAAGATATTCAGCTTCAGTTGTATTTACCACTTGCCTGAGGATCTCTTTGTTAGGTGTCTCTTTATAAGGATCTCTTTTTTTAATGCCTGGTGCTTTTTTTCCATAATTTCCACTGAGAGAGAACCCAAAGTTTAGTGTATTGTTTCGTATATAGCCCAACTTGAGTTGAAATCCTTCGGTAATAGGGAAGACAAATGAGTAGTTAATCTCTGAGTCCTGAGGCACCGCAAGATAACCCTCACCATCTTTTTTGTAATTAGTTGAGTCATATTCAATTTTTAATCTTGTTCCATTGAGATGAGGTAGGAATATTTCCACACCTCCAAATAACCCTGCATCCTCTCCACTAAAAAATGTTGCATAGTTGATCTCTCCGCCTTGAGTATCTCCTGATCTATTTCGTATCCTTGATTTAAATCCACTATTTAACTTAATAAGTGGGTTGTTAATGTTTCCATTAGCCATCGTTCCCCAGCCGACCCCAAGAGTAAAATCAATATTACCAACCATCTTAGATGCAACAATAAATTCTGAAGAAAACAATGAAGAGCCTCCAAAGTCTGTAAAGCCAACAGCAACTTGAGGAAAATATTCTCTCTCCTTAATTATTCTAAACTTGGCATCAAAACTTTTATCTTTATAGGACTGTGACCCACTAAATGCTGAGGACTCACTATATAGCTTATTATTGACATCGGTGTATTGGTAGGAGGCTTCAAACCAATCAAATGGATTGCCCATAATTGAACCTCTAAGGTATGGCTCAGAATGAGACCAGGTAAAACCTATGGTTCCTCCTGGATGCATTCTTGCAGAGGGCATTTGGATCAAGCCTGCTGTTCCGTAGTTTGAATAGCTTACTTGCTCGTGATATGGATATATATAATCGACTATTTGAGCCTCAGCTTGAAAGCTAAGGCTTGATAAAATAAGTGCAGAAATCCACGCAAATCTCACAAGAAAATAATCTTAGTCTGAGATTGCAGCAATAGAAGCTGCGGTAATTGAAAGACTCGCTAAAATCGGTGTAACAGTCTCAACCAGAGTTAAGGTATCTAAAGGTCTTGCCTGTCTTGGAATAATGATTGTTGAGCCAGGAAGAATATCAGCTTTATTTAATTGTATACCTGGAAACAATGGCAAAGAAAAACCACTCTGCTTTTTATTAGAAATTCCATTTGGTAGGACAGCGTATATTTTAGACTTATCTGCATCTTTCTTTAATCCACCAGCAAACTTAATATAGTCATTAAAAGTATCGCCTGGCTTATGAGGGACAGTTACAGGATTTAAAACTTGCCCAACAATTGTAACGGTGTTCTGCATTTCTGGAATGTAGATTGCATCCCCATCCTCAAGCACGATATCAAATCCTGGGTTTTCTCTAAACTGTGATGGATTTAACTCTGTTACCAATCTTCCAACTGGCTGAGCATTAGAAATACTTGTCATTAAAGCAATCAATCCCACAAGATCTGTAGAATTTTGCTTAAGAAATCCACTTGCAGCGGCAGAGGCTAAAATTTCTGATAATTCAGCCTTAGACCTTGCAAGTGCTTCGGATTCTATCAGTTGAATTGACTCTCTTGTAAGTATTCCACCCAATGGGAAGGCCTGATTAGTAAGGCCGCCTGCTCGATCATAGAGCTCAGATAAAGTAGTGCCTTTAGAAATAGGGTAAATACCTGGATTGTTAAACTCCCCAGCTAATTTAACGTACCCTTCTTGAAATGAGCCTTGATCAATTCTTAGGCTCAACATTGTGATATTAGATAGAGTTGATAGCTCTTGATATGCAAATGTTCCAAAGCCCCTAGCTCTAATCCCAACATCAAATGCTGGATCAACATTCAGCTTACTAAGCAAGAAACCCCCAGCAAGATTAAATAAATCAAGGCCATTTAAATCTCGAGATGTAGGATATAAGCCAGGAAACCTAACATTACCTGATACAGGCACAGAATTTATTAGTAGAATTGGTAACAGTTCTGAATTTGACCTTAAAAGACCTGTGCAGCCTCCAGTGTGATATTTTGATGGAAAAATTTTTAACTTTGCTTCAATCATTCTAGAGATAGGCTTCTCTGTTAAAACATCAAGTGCAGACAAGCAAACATTACTTTGATTCCCCTGCACCGAGGCAAGTGATGAAGTATTTATATCTTTCCCTGCTAGAAGAGACATATCCTGGATTTCATTCATATTGGGTATACTCTGAGTGCCAAGCTTGCTTTTCAAATACTCATAAACTTCCTGGGATTGCATATAGCTAATATCAGCATTGGAAAATACATATACCTCATCTCCAGATGAAAGATTAATTTTATTGACCTCATTTTGGTTGCTGAGATTAAAGCTCAAAAGCCTAAATGATTTAGAGGTAAAGTTGAACCTTTTTAAGATTGCGTAACCGGTATAAGTATTATTCAAGAGATCTCTTTCAACCTTAATAATATCACCTAAATTTTTAGCAGCTTGAAGGGAGTATTCTCCAGTATTCCTTAATGCGCCTGCAAGTGAAACTGAATTAATTTTTTGACCAACAGATGCATTAACAACTATCCTATCGCCGTTCTTCAATAAAAATTTTGAAGGTGAGGTTGGATTCAACACGGTTCTTAAGCCTGATGGAAGGAGCCTCTCTACTGAGATGTTATCTGAATCGGCAAAAGGTGTAGTGCCAAGAGCAAATTGAATCACGTCTTCCAATGTATCATTATCTGCAAGCTCATAAATTGCAGGCCTAATAACCTCTCCAATAATTGAAATACTTGATTGCAAACCTCCTACCAATACAGAATCACCATCATTGAGAATGAAATCCGAAGACTGAACATTTCCATCAATCAACAGACTATACAAATCAATTGTATTGATAGCTTGGCCATCTCTCATGATCTTTATAGACCTTAGAGAACTGTTCCTGCTTAGTCCTCCCGAAGAAATTAAGCCATTAAGAGCTGTACCAAAAGCATTTAATGCATATGTTCCAGGAGTCTTGACATTTCCTAGAATAAAAATTTGCTTAGATCTGATCTGCGCAAGAGAGATTAAAGCCTCAGAACCAGCAAACGCTTGAGAAATAGTCTGCTTTAGTAAGGATGAAGCTTCTTGAAATGTTAATCCAGCAATTTGAAGCTCTCCGATATCAGGAATCACTAATGAACCTGTCATATCAACGACATGTTCATTCTCGTATTGGAAGCCACCATAGACAGTAATTTTTAATTGATCTCCAATCTTCACAATATAATTATCTTTTATGGGTAAGCTATCGTAAAAATTAAAGTCGTTTGAGTAGCCAGAGAAAATATCTTGACCAAATAACTCAAGCTCTTGAAAGCTTTTTGGAAGATCATTTTGTGATGTGTAAGAGCGGTACTCATCAATTAAAAAGCAAGCCCTTTCATCTTTTGTACATAGTGCGGTAGCTAGCTCAATTCTTTTTTGATTAACTTCAGAAAAAATTATATCTTCTCGTTCCTGCTCTGTTAATGCATCAATTTGAGCAAAGATATTTTGTAGTTCATTTTGCACAAAAGATTTATAGCCCGTACCTTCGGGCTGCATCACTGATCTATCTGAACTACCGCCGACTGTTCTATCGCCCTCTAACTTTTCAAGTAACAAATCAAGCTTCTCGTTTTGTTCGGCTTGTTGAGCAGCAAGTGGAAATGAAAATAATAAAGGTACGAGAAATGTAGTTAGTAGTAATTTTTTCATTTTTGATCTTAGCCTCATATATTCATTATACTGGGGGTTATTATACACTTAAGATAAGATGAGATTTATATAAAACATAACATTATCAGCAATAAAATTTTCAATAATGTACTAGATTTAGTGGAAAGAAAATATATAGTTCCTATGCTTCATGGCATCATTTTATTTTTACAGTTAAATACACACTCTAAAAGATCCATGTATAAAAAAGGAATATAATCAAATATGAAGAATCATAGCTCTGAGGTCTTATACATTTCTGTAGATGGCATTATGGAGCCACTTGGATATTCTCAAGTATTTAAGTATCTAGAGGGCCTGTCTCGAAACTATACTATTAACTTAATTTCATTTGAAAAGAAAACAGATCTAACGAATTTAAAGCGCTTAAATCTTTTAATCAAGAAATGTGATGGTTACGATATCTGCTGGCACAGATTTAAGTACAGAAGTGGTTTTTTTGGATTAGGTAAATTAATTAATATTGCTAACTTAATTCTAGCTCCAATATATATTTTTATAACAAAAAAAATTTGTTTAGTACATATAAGAAGCTACATGCCCGGGGTTGTCATTCCAATTCTCAAAGCTCTCTTTAGATTTAAACTAATTTTTGATATGAGAGGATTCTGGGCAGACGAAAAACATGATCGCATGCATTGGAGTAAGAAATCTCTGAAATACAAATTTTTTAAACGCTTGGAAAGCTATTTAATAAATGTCTCAGATCATATCGTAACCTTAACAAGCTCATCAAAAAATATAATTACTAAGAACTTTAATATAACTCCAGCATCAATAGAGGTTATCCCTACTTGTGTTGACTTTAAAGAATTTAAAAGAGTAGAAGGTTTATCTAACCATGGCTCCATGATTATTGGATATTTAGGCTCAGTTGATACCGCGTATGATTTTTCTAAATTTTGTTTTTTAGTCTCTCAACTTCAAAGTCGCCTTGATGATTCGATCCATTTGAAGGTTTTGACTAATCAATCCTATGATCATGTTTTGGAACTAATTCCTCAGAGACTTGTGCCTAAGATTGAGCTCGAAGTAAAGTTTGTTGAGCGTGAAAAATTGTCACTCGAAATTTCTTCGTTTGACCTCTTAGGATTTTACTTGAATGAAAATTTCTCTATCAATGCATCGATGCCGACCAAAATAGCAGAGACATTGGCGTGTGGAATCCCTATAGTTTGCAATGGATTCAATGGAGATATAAAAAATATTTTAGAAAAAAACGATGTTGGCTTAATCTATGATTTTAATAATGATATTACTGAAGAGCAATTAGAGAGACTTATTTATTTAATCAAGCAACCAAACACAGCCTCAAGATGCTTTGAAATTGCAGAAAAATGTTTTTCACTAGAAAAAGGTACAGCTATGTATTTAAATATATATTCTAGGCTAAGCTCCTGACCTGAACATCTAAAAAAATTTTATTATATAATGATGAGAAATTCGAATATTAGCATTACGGAATATCCACCAGCATCTTACTTCAATAATTTATAATGAAATTTACTACCGAATGGCATTTTGGAAATAATGTCTGTGAACTTACTCCCCTGAAGATAGAAGATCAGAGAGGTTTTTTTTCTGAAGTCTACCAAAAGAATGATTTTGAAGAGTTAGGAATTATAGAAAATTTTATGCAAGAGAATCATTCGTTTACAAGGGATAAATATACATTTAGAGGCTTGCATTTGCAAAAACCTCCTTTCGAGCAAGCTAAATTAGTAAGAGTTCTTAAAGGAAGCATTTTAGATATCGCATTAGATCTTCGTCCGGAATCTTTAACTTATCTTCAACATAAAAAATTTACTTTAACTGAAAATAATTTCAAGCAGCTCTTCATTCCAGCCGGTTTTGCGCATGGCTTTTTAACGCTAGAGGATAATTGTGAAATTTCATATAAAGTTTCAAATCCATACAATCATCCCAGTGATGTTTCGTTATCTGTTTTTGATAAGAAATTAGGTATTACACTTCCATGCTCAAAAGAAGATATTGTTTTATCAAAAAAAGATGCTGCTGCGCTAGAATTGGAAGCATTAGGAAAAATTTTTTAATGAAAATTTTAATCACTGGTGGGTTAGGTTTTATTGGCTCTGCATTAGTAAGAAAATTAATAGATTCCACAAATTATGAAATTTTAAATATTGATAATTGTACGTATGCAGCAATGCCAGAATCACTTCAAGGAAGAGAATATGAAAGTAGGTATGAATTTCAAAAAATAGACATATCTAACTATGAAGCTATTAATAATTGCATAATCAAATTTAAGCCAAATAAGATTTTTCATCTTGCAGCAGAAAGTCATGTTGACAGATCAATTGATAATCCTGATGCATTTATAAATACAAATATCCTAGGCACATACAATATTCTTCAATCTTTGAAACTGAATAATGACATACTGCCTGAGAATTTTATTTTCATACATGTTTCAACAGATGAAGTTTTTGGGACTCTTTCTATGGAGGATAAGCCGTTTAATGAGAAATCGCCATATCAACCTAATTCTCCCTATTCAGCCTCAAAAGCTAGCTCCGATCTTTTGGTGAGAGCCTGGAATGAAACATATAAAATAAAAGTTGTTATTACGAATTGCTCAAACAATTATGGTCCTTGGCAAAATCCAGAAAAACTAATTCCTAAAATTATATTTAATGCTTTAGGTAATAAGCCTATCCCTATCTATGGCAATGGTCAAAATATAAGGGATTGGTTGCATGTAAATGATCATATTGATGCATTGCTTGCTGCCTCTGATTCTCAAGAAATTTTTAACAGGTATACAATTGGCGCTAATCAGGAGATATCAAATATTGATCTTACAAAAATGATATGTGAATATCTGGATAAAAAATTACCTAAAAAGGAGTCATATTTTAAACAAGTTAGCTTTGTTGAGGATAGGCTGGGTCATGACCTAAGATACGCAATAGATTCATCATATATTTCCAAAACTTTAGGTTTTAATGCAGAATATGAGCTCAAAATTGGAATTGAAGAAACAATTGACTGGTATTTAGACAATCAAGAATGGGTAAAAGATAAAGTTAAACTTTAAATAAGAAGAGGCACTAATGAAAGGTATTATTTTAGCGGGTGGTTTAGGCACTAGACTTCATCCCTCGACCATAAGTGTTTCGAAACAACTGCTTCCTATCTACGATAAACCCTTGATTTATTACCCTCTTTCGAATTTGCTGTCAGCTGGTATTAAAGAAATCTTAATTATTTCAACATCTGGTAATATTGGGTTATTCCAAAAGCTATTTGGAGATGGCTCAGAGCTGGGAATAAAACTTTCATATGAATCTCAAGATAAACCAAATGGAATAGCGGAAGCATTTATTATTGGCGAGAAGTTTATTGATTCTGATGATGTTACTCTCATTCTTGGTGATAATATTTATTATGGCAGTCAAATTGCTGCTCAACTCACAGAGCAAGCATCTGGAAAAGCTGATGGTGCAAAAATCTTTGCTTATAAAGTACAAGATCCAGAAAGGTATGGGGTTGTAGAGTTTAATGAAAATAAATCAGTAGTTTCTATAGAGGAAAAGCCCTTGTTGCCCAAATCAAATTATGCAGTGACTGGTTTATATGTATATGACAAATCAGTGTGTGCGCTTGCTAAATCCTTAAGCCCATCTGCAAGAGGGGAACTAGAAATTACAGATTTAAATAATCTCTATCTTAAAATGGATAAATTGGAAGTCCTGCTATTGGATACTGGAACTGCATGGTTAGATGCTGGAACACCGGATTCATTATTAGAAGCTGCTCATTTTGTTCAAACAATTCAAAATAGACAGCTAATTCAAGTTGGATGCATAGAAGAGATTGCTTTCAAACAAGGGTTTCTATCCAAAGAAAAGTTCCGGGAGATAGCTCGAAAATCACCTCAAAATAAATATGGCGACTATTTAAGAAATTTAGATAAAAATTTACCTATTTAAGAATTATTAGATTTTATTCTTCAAAGGGCTAGCCTGATGCAAGGTTGAAAGATAATAAATTGCAAAAACAAATGGTAAAAATAAACTAAATCTGTATCTAACGAATGTTCCCTCATTAAAAGCTAATAATGAATAGAGCATTAAGGACAACACGAGCACAAAAGTTAGAAAAATAAACTCATGATTGCGTAGCATCTTGCTTTTTATTGCTATGAATGAATATAGGGTTACCAAAGCTACACTTTCTAAAAACTGAATCGGGTAAAAGATGTTTGTCCAAGAATTAGGCAATGGCATTAAAAGGATCTTAGGCAAACCAATAATAGCGAGGAAAATGAGTTCGAACATAGATTCTATGGTGAGGCTCTCAATATCCCCATAAATTGAAAATGCATAATAACCATAAACACCATCCCCCATATCCATATTTTCTGCTGCAAAACCAATTCTATAATAATTTATAAGCTGCAAAATTGGCTCTTCAAAAATAAAGGTTATTAGCAAAATAGCGACTGAATAGACGATTATTGCAGATAAGCTTTTATGAGCCCTGAAGATCAGGCGTCCAATGAAATATAATGCAAAAAATGCAAATAATTGAATTTTGACAATGAACAAAGGGAGCATGATTAAAAGAGCGATAAAATAATTATCTCTCAACATATTCAATAAAAAAAATATTCCAAGGAGGATGATTAGAGTCTCACGAAGTGAAATTGATGTATATAACAAGAAGCTGGGTATTAAAAAAAGGAGTAGTAGGATATTTTCATTCTTGAAAAAGTTTTTTAATGCCAGGAAAGAGAAAAATAAGAAAAATTTATTTGCAAATGCTAGAGAGGTTACCGTCATATAGTTAGGGATGGGTGCTAAGCCCATTAATGAGACAGTAAAAGTAATAGGGCTTTGATAGAAGAACTTGCTAATCGCGCCCTGCTCTATGTGCGGATATTGGGCGGCGATATCCGGGATAGAAACGCCATTGGCTTTTAGCGACATCAACTCAGCAGCATATACAAATTGATCTGGAAAAAGCATTGGAGAAAAAAGAAAATAATTAAAAACAAATGGTAAAAAAAAGATTCCAGACCAGACAATAAACGAATTAATATTTATGAATTTTAATTTATAGAAAATAGATATTAAAAGGACTAAACAGGAATAATTAGCTAATTCAAA
>MDSY01124278.1_pt1 | contig 12687 bp, 14 predicted proteins | sample 811131 | NCBI WGS metagenome assembly MDSY01 (sample SAMN05326643, study PRJNA326480) | marine metagenome | isolation source: seawater | place: Atlantic Ocean: South West | collected 2010
AAGTCCTTTGTGTCTACCAATTTCACCACGAGGGCATTCCAATTTGTCATTCTTATAACTCACTTTATTTATAACTCAACCTTGTAAACAAAAGCAAATTAATATGGTGTAACCCTAACCCTTTGAGATTATCCGAAGAGCCTCAAATGGAGGTCAAAATAAGCTTTTGTCAAATCACCTAATTCAATAGATTTACTATTCAGTGTAATTAATTTTGATGCATGTATTTGGTAAATTCTTAAGAGCGAGTACCCTTTTTATAGCAAAATAATAGTATTTAAAATTTTTTAAACATTAAATTATTTAAATGTAAATAAGTAAGTTATCTATATATTAAACGCTTCTACATTTTATGAATAAAATTAAAATTATATTGTTCACACTTTTAGTATTTTTGATTATAAATATAATTATAGTTATTTTGTGGCCAATTAAAGTTAATTTGGGATTAAATAATTCCAAACATTACTCTGAAGAATTTTTAAAATCATTAGATTTAAGCCAAAAAGATGGAACAAAGCTTTACTTAGAAACATGGCAAAGAGAAAGATTATTTGAATACGATGAGTATACGGGAATAAAAGAGAGCGAGTCTAAAGATGCTGAGTTTGTAAATATAACAGACGAAGATGGAAGATTTATTGAGAGAAACCCAAACACATGTACAAAAAATATTTTTTTTTATGGAGGGGAGCAAGTGTTTGGATATGATGTTACTGATAAACAAACTATACCAAATTATTTTAATGATTTATTAAAGTTAAATAATGAAACTAAATATTGTGTCTACAATTTTGGAAGAGGAACTTATTTTTCAACTCAGGAAAATATTTTATTACAAAAACATATACTTAATGATAAAATTAAAATAGGTGATATCATTATTTTTATTGATGGTGAAAATGAACAGGGAAATCAAAAAATATTAAACACAGAATTTATAGATAATAATTATAATGATTTACATCAAAAATATTGGAAGTTGTATAAAGTCGGTGTTAGATATTTTTTTAATTTACTTCCAACTACTCAATTTTATCAAGTTATAAATAAAAAAAATTTCAATAAAAATGATAATTTTAAAATATCAGATAATAAATTAACAACAGAAAATGAAATCATTGAAGTTTATAAAAAAAATTTAAAAATAAGAAAAGGAGTGTGTAAAGAATATGATTTAAAATGTTTTAATTTTTTATTATTGGTAGATATTTCAAATAAAAATATTTATGAAAAATTTAAGAAAATACAGAACGTGATTGATTTAACTAAAAATTTTTCTTGGGAAAGAAATAACAATGGTATTTTTACACCAAAAAGTAATGAGATAGTTTCACAAAATATTTATAAGCATATTTTAAATTAGACTAACTTTTTGTACAATCTATCTTCAAACGTTAAAAATGGAAACTTAAACTTTTTTAAAAGATAGAAATTATTTTTTTTCAAAATTTTTTCAATTTTATCTTTATTATATTTTTTATAAATTCTAGAGAAATGAAATTCTATTAAAATATATTGAACTTTATTTTTTAAAATTTTTTCTGCACCTTTTAATACATCTAACTCATGACCTTCAGTATCAATTTTTAGTAAATCAATTTTATGTAGCTTTTTTTTATTACAAAATTTATCTAAAGTAGAAACTTTAACCTTTTCAGTACCAAGAATTGAAGATGAATTAAATCCAGTTAAAACTAAATCTTTAAATTTCTTCCAGTAAGAATCTTGATTGTAATCTGAAAATGTACTTGTAGAACTTTTGATGTTAATTTTAAGTAATTTAGTACCAGGTTTGTCGCTCATAGCATTATTGAAAGTAAATACATTTTTTTTCTTTTTGAATTTTGATCTCAAGTAAAAAAAAATTTTTTTTTGAGGTTCAAAGCTAAAAATTTTTATTTTTTTATTTAATCTAAGTATACTATTTAAAAATTCACCTTTATGAGCACCAACATCAATTACTATTTTTAAGTTTATTTTTTTTAATTCTTTTTCAATATTTTTTTGATGATAATTATTGTCTATATAATCTAAGATTTTAGTAATTAATAATTCCATCTTTATTCTTTAATTTTAAAATAGCTATTTATATAAAGAATTAATAAATGTATGTAGACCGCTGAAGATGTAAATATTATCCTTTCCATTGTAGTTTTAAGTGCATATATAATCTCCATTTCTCTAAATAAATAGGCAAATATTATGAAAAAAGAATTTAATATAAAATAGGCATTAAAAGTCCTAATTTTAAATTTAGTATTCTTTTGCAAATTAAGAATGATTAAAACAACAATACCTAAGAAAAAGAATATATTTTTTAATGAATAATATGCGGAATAAATGATTATATTTTTTAATCTAAATAGAATGTCTTCAAAATTAATTGTAAGAATAAAGTTTAAATTATAGGGTTGTGCATTCAAGTTATAGTTTAAATATAAATAAATTAGACTTTTTAAAGAAAAAATTAATAAAGCTCCAATAATTATAAAAATTCTTTCTTTTAAATTAAGATCTTTATTAATCAATAACATGCTAATTAATATAAAAACATAAACAATACCCTCTGACTTAATCCATATAATTAGATTCAAAATTAAAAAAATTGTCAAAATATCAATCAATCTTGTTTTAAAGTTTAGAGTAAATACTTTATGTGAAGCTATTAATAATAAAGAAAAAATAAGTATCTCTTGCAAACCAGAGAATCTTTCATAATTAAAAGTAATGATTGTGATTATTAAAAAAAAAATTGTTTTTATATAGTTATTATTTAAACTTGAAAAAACTACATAAAGTAAACTGAAAAAAAATATAAATAGATAAAAAAGTCTTCCATAATATTCTATATTAAAAAATGGTAACTTCCAAAAAAATGCCCAAATATATGAACCAAGATGAGGATGCCACTTATTATGTTCAAAGCTATTTAGATCAGATAGATTTAGTTCTTCAACGAAAAATAAAGATTTAATATAATAGAAATATTTAGCATCCCAACCTAGATTGAGATTGCTAATAATTACTATAGAAAATAAAATAAAAGAAAATATCAATAGTATAAAAAATGTTTTATCATCAGTATGTATACTTTTTAATTTAAATATCTTTATTAAAAATATTGAGGCATATGATATTAAAAAAATAACTTGATAACTATTTATAGGTATTGACGTAAAAGAAAATATAAGAAGAATATTTAAATTGATAATTAAATTTAAACTCAGATTATTTAAGTTTAATTGATTATTGTTTTTATTAAAAATGCTTAATGGCATTAAAAGAAATATTAAAAAAACTGGAAAAACTAAGAAAATTTTAATTATTTCAGTCATTTTTTTCTATTAAAAAACAGTTATTATGTCTGTCTAGAACATTTACTTTATTGATATTGAATTTATTTTCAGCAGTAAAATTTATCTTCTTTATAATATTTTTTGGTAAATTTTTAATTTCAAATTTTATATTATTATTTTTTGGATAAATATCATCAATATCTAAATTAAGCTCTATTTCAATTTTATATTTAGAAATAATATTAATTTTTTTAAAGTTATTAAGTAGTTTTCTTTTGCCAAATTTGATTTCGGAATACATATCTAATTCGATATTATTTATGTTGATTGGTTTTTCTAAAACTATTTCTAATTTATCAATTTTTTTTATTTTATCTTTATAAAAACTTAAATTATCAATATTGTATGAATTATTCTTTGTAATATTATGATTTAGTCTAATCTCATTTCCTGGATAGTTAAGAAGAATAATTTTTTCAGAGATCTTATTTATTTTTTTAGGGTCTATAATAGCCCAAGTTACGTTGGGTGTGTGAACATAATTTATAATTCTAGGGTTTTTCTGAAACTTATATTCTTTTTTTAAATATCTTAAATACCCAATACTTTCATTTGAACAAAATCCATAGATTTTATTTATTCTATCATCAAAAGTATTTTTGATTATAAAATTAAAATTATAAATTATTTTGGTTTGATATAAAATTATTAATATCAAAATTGAAACTATTATAGGTAAAACTTTAATTTTAGTTATCTTCATTTATATTTTTTTATTTAAAAAAATTAATACTTGATCAATATGAATATAATACTATCTATATTAAAATTCTTATAAATGAAAAAAAAAATTTTAATTACTGGTGGATGTGGATTTATAGGATCAAATATTTGTATTTTTTTGAAAAATAAAAATTATAACGTATACTCACTAGATAACTTATCGAGAAAAAGCTCAAAATATAATCTTAATATTCTAAAAAAAAATCGGATAAAAAATTATAAGTTTGATATTTCCAATTATAAAAAACTTAGTTTATTACCTAAATTTGATTTTATTATTGATTGTTGTGCAGAAGCAGCAGTTGAAGTTTCTAAAAAAGAGATAGACAGAGTAGTTGATACCAATCTTATTGGTACAATTAACATTCTAAAAAAAGTTAAAAGAGATAAATCCAAATTAATTTTCTTATCAACAAGTAGAGTTAACTCTATTAAATCAATACAAAATATTATCAAAAAAAAAATTATAAATAAAAAGATTAAAATAACAAAATTAATTGATGAAAATTTTAGCACAAAAAGTCCAAAATCAATTTACGGATTGACGAAACATGCATCAGAGATGTTTATAGAAGAATATTCGTTCGCATTTGATATAAAGTATATAATAAACAGACTTGGCGTTGTTTCTGGTCCTTTACAATTTGGCAAAGAAGACCAAGGTTTTGTAAGTCTTTGGATATGGAGCCATATTAAAAAAAATAATCTTAAATATATTGGTTTTGGAGGTTTGGGTAATCAGGTCAGAGATGTATTACATGTGAAAGATCTTTGTGAAATAATAGAAATTCAGATGAAAAAAATAAAAACGATAAATAATAAAATTTTTACAATCGGTGGCTCTATAAATAATACAATATCTTTAAAAGATTTAACTTTATTATGTGAAAAAGTTAGTAAAAACAAAATAAAATTTAAAAAAATAATTAAAACATCAATTTATGATATTCCATATTTTGTAACTAGTAATAAATTAATATCTAGAACGTATAAGTGGAAGCCTAAAAAAAATATACTTGATATTGTTTTAGATACCTATAATTGGTTATCAGCTCAAAAAAATATAATTAAAAGATATATTTAATGTCAGTAGTTCTTATTACAGGGTCATCTGGATTGGTTGGATCTGAGTCAGTAAATTTTTTTTCTGATAAAGGCTTTGATGTTGTTGGTATAGATAATAACTTAAGAAAATTTTTTTTTGGTAATGATGGATCTACTTTTCGGATAAAAAACTCTTTAATAAAAAGAAATAAAAATTTTACTCACTATAATATAGACATAAGAAATTATAAAGCTTTAGAAAAAGTGTTTAAAAAATATAAAAAAAAAATTTCATTAATAATTCATTGTGCTGCACAACCATCACATGATTATGGGAAAGATTACCCAATTATTGATTTTGATGTAAACGCCAAAGGCACTTTAAACTTGTTAGAATTAACAAAAAAATATTCCTATGATTCCAGTTTTATTTTTATGTCTACAAATAAAGTATATGGTGACAACCCAAATAAACTTAAATTAAAAGAAAAAAATTTAAGGTGGGAATTAAACAAACAAGATCAATATTATAAAGGTATTGACGAAAAGTTTTCAATAGATCATTGTACTCATAGTTTTTTTGGTGCTTCTAAGGTTTACGCAGATTTAATTGTTCAAGAGTATGGTAAAAATGTAGGATTAAATACAGTTTGTTTTAGAGGTGGCTGTATAACAGGGCCAAATCACAGCGGAGCAAAATTGCATGGGTTTTTGTCTTATTTAACCAAGCTAAGTCTTAAAAATAAAAAATATTCTATTATTGGTTACAAAGGGAAACAAGTCAGGGATAATCTTCACAGTAACGACTTGGTTAATTGTTTTTGGGAATACTATAAAAAACCAAGAAAGGGTGAGGTCTATAATATTGGTGGAGGAAGATTTTCTAATTGTTCTATAATTGAAGCGTTAGAATTAATTGAAAAATTAAGAAAAATAGAGATCAAAAAAGAATTTTTAAAAACTCCAAGAGTAGGAGATCATATTTGGTATATTTCGAATTTAAATAAGTTTAAAAAACACTTTCCTAAATGGACGCAAAAATATAATACAAAAAAAATTATTGAAGAATTAATTGAAAATAATTAATTTATTTTTTTAAAAGAATTTTTTCTAACAAACAGTAGAGCATTGTAAAAATATATTTTGACCCTAATTCTTTTAACTTAAATTTTGACTCTCCAAAATTTCTACCATTCCAAGAAATAGGAATTACTTTAAAATTATATTTTCTACACTCTAACTTAAGAGGCAATTCTAAAAATATATTAAAGTTTTCAGATACTAAAGGATATAGTTTTAATAACGTATCTTTTTTGTAAATTTTAAACGCATTAGTAAAATCATTATATTTAGAAAAGAATACTAACTTAATTATATTATTAGCCAATCTATTTAAAAATAACTTAAATTTTGGATAATTCTTAATTTTTGAATTTTTAATAAATCTAGATCCAAAAATTGCATCTAAATTTTCATCATTATTCATACTCTCGTAATATATCTTTAGATCTTCTATACTATCTGATAAATCAGCCATAAATATACAAATAAATTTTTTTGATGCATGATTTATCCCTTCTGTAATAGCTGACCCTAGACCCTTTTTTGTATTGTTTCTAATCTGAATATTTAACTTATCAAATTTTGAGTTTTTAATTATATTTACCGTATCATCTTTACAGTGGTCATTAATAAACAGAATTTCGTAATCTATACTGTTAATCCAAGATTCGTTAAAGCTATTTAAAGTATCTTTTATTATTTTTTCTTCATCCTTTATTGGTATAATAACTGTCAAACTCATTTTATTTTCTTTTTTTTTAATTATTTAAGACAATATTTTAAATATATGATCTCCCAATCTTAGACTTAGTTGAATTATTGTAAAGGTTGGATTTGTATATCCTGAGGTTGGAAAAACTGAACTACCAGTAATAAATAAATTATTATTATCATGAATTTTTAAATTTTTATCAACAACAGAATCTTTCTTATTGTTTCCAAGTCTTGTTCCACCAATATGATGATAAACGCCCAATGATTCATATTTTTTTAATTCTGAAATTTGATTTTTTAAAGCAACTCTTCCAATATCAAGCTTTCTACAAGTGTTAGCAAACTCCTCCAATATTTTTTTTGCACTTAATAATGTCTTTTGAGATTCTTTATAATATAAATTTGTTATGGGAATGTTGTTTTTATCTTTAGCAAATGGATCTAAAACAATTCTATTTTTTTCACTAGGCGGTTCTTCGAGATGCATAAAAATATTACCACATTTTAGATCTTTACCAAAAGTTTTCCTTGCAATCTTTTTTCCAAATTCAGGCGCTATACATAGCAAGTCTTTAATTATTTCTTTATACAATTTTTCATCTTCATTTGAGCTCATATAGATTGCTCCACTTGAAATGTTTTCATTTAATTTTAAATTTTTAGAACTAGCAACGTGAAGTGGCCCTTCATATTCAATGAATTTACCCTTGAGGTGCTTAGACATTTCGCTTTTTACCAAAATGCCATATCCACCAATAAACCATGGATGTGTCATCCAAAATTTACCAATAGGTAAATCCTTGTTAAATATGTTTGGGTTATTTTCTTTTGTCCAAAGCAATATTCTTGAATTTTCTACTCCACCTGTAGCTAAAATAAAGTATTTAGATGGTAGTCTAAATTTTTTACCCCTAGAGCTACATTCTATTGACTCAATAAATTTTTTCTCACCAATAAACTTTGTAACTTGAGTATTTAAAATCAAGCTAATATATTTTGATTTTTTGATATACTCCTCATACTTTTCTTTAAATCTTACTTGTGAATACTGAAATTGAATTTGATTAAAATAGCTATTAATTTTACTTTTATTAAATTCATTCTTTATATCTAAAATTTTACAAGTTTGATTAGTATATTTGTTTAACTCAGAATAACTGATTGGCCACGCAGATAGATTGTAATTCTCCATAGGCTTTGACCATCCACCCCATTGTCCACTTGTACCTCCAAACTGTCTTAATCTGCTAGATTGTAAATCTGAAATTTGATCACCAATAACTTTTGAACTGTAACTCTTTTGAGATAAATCACTATAATCTTCCTCACCAGCCTCTATAATTAGACATTTGATTTTTTTTTCTTCAAGCTTTAAAGCAGTACTTATTCCAGCAGGGCCGCTACCTATAATTATCACTGGAAAATTAAAATTTTTTAATTCGTCAAAATTTTTAAAGATCATTAGTCATTTTCATTTAAAAGCCACACAAAATTTTTTTGTTTTATTTTTTTAAGTTTATTTTTATTAAAGCTTAAGTTAAATTCTTTAAAAAAAGTTAAAAAGAAAATACCTGAAATAAAAAAATTGTTAAATAATCGTCTATTTGTGTTTATAAAAAATTTATTTTTTTTCATATCTTAAACTTGTTAATAAAAAAAAATCCAAAAGAAAGTTTCATGTTATTTTTGTAATGCTTTAATTAATAAATCCTTATCCTGAGTATAATCAAGATTATATTTTAGGGCCAGTTCTGCTTTATGCAACTCTATACCCATATCAGCTGCATGCTGAAGGCTAGATATATATTTGTATTTAATTAATGTGTTAACAATTTCTATTGCTGTTTTTCCAGAAACTATTGAAACCATGTCATTTATTGGTTTATTTCCAATTTTTGTGAAAATGCAATATCCAACTCTTAATAAAAAATTTTTTCTATCGATAGCAATTAAAAAATATCCTTTGGGATCCATCACCCAATCTTTGATTTTATGATATTTTGCTTTAATTCTTTTTTTTATTTTTTTATTAATTTTATACCATTTGCCCTGTATAATTGAATCTTTTTTCATAAACTACGATATCTTTTTTTTTTATTATTAGAAATTTTTAAATTAACACCAATTGTTAAGATTTTTTGTATTTTAATAACCTGACGAACCAGGGTCAAATTCAGTTTTTGCTTGAGCTTTTGTTTCTATTTTTGGATTTAATCCAAAGACCTTCTTTTTAATTTTAAAAGACAATTCACGTAGTTGACCTTTAAAAATCATTTTTAATCCAGTTAGGATGTAAGATGTGTATCTGTTCTTATATAGGAAGTAAGACCATTTCCAGAAATAACCACTACCCTGCGTCCCGTAAGGTCTTAATGGTCCATATAAATTTCCTATAATAACAGCCTTAATATTAAGATAATGAAATACCAACTTCGAACCTATTGATTTACCAAAAACACCATATCTAATTAATGAATTACTAGCACGCATTCCTGCTGCTAAAAAAATAATATTATTTAGTCTTTGCAGTTGATTAGTTTTTGTTCTTTCTCTTTTTTTCCATCTTGCTCGAAATTTCCATTCAACAGTAGTATTAATCATCTGATCATGCCAAGTACCTAATTCTTCTTCTGTTAAAAGACCAGATTCAATTGCTTTTGTAGTTAAGCCATATGAAGGAAAATGTTGAAGTGAAAATATATTAAAATAAAGAGGTTTTGGTAATTTTAATATTAAATCGATAGTTTCTTTTAAAGTTTCTTTTGTTTCAAAGTCATTATCCAGAATTAAATCATACATAATTTTACAACTTTTATATTTTTCTATTTCCCAAGCTAACGAAATTGCTTCAGCATTAGTTCCTGGTCTTTCAAAAACATCATTTCTTATTTTGTCTGAACCAGATTGTAAACCAAAGCCTATTGAAGTAATTCCTGCTTCTACAAGTTTTTTTATTATTCTAGGTTTTAATGTTTTTGGATGATACCTAACATTAAATGGCATACCAATTTCTTTTTTATATTTAGGTGCAAATTCTTCTATCCACGGAGCATTTGAACCAAAAACTTCATCTATAAAGTCAATGTTTGTTTTTCTATTATTGGGTTTCGCAAATTGTAATTTAAGTTCCTCAATCACATTATCAACCGATCTTCTTCTAACAAATTTTCCAAGGTCTTTGTATATGTCATGAAACATTGATTCTACGCAGAAATTACAACTATATGGACAGCCACGAGATGTCTGGATGAAATAAGTGTGATTGTCTACTTCAGGGTCATCTTTGGTTAAAAAATCATTGTCTATAAAATGATAATTTGCATGACCCAAATCATAAACTGGTAATGAATCCAAATCTAGAGTTCTAGGACGCATTGGATTTTTAATTATTTTTTCACCATCTTTGACCCATAAATTTGGAATTCTTGAATAATCTTTTCCATCTCTTATAGCTAAAATTAACTCTTCTACAGATTCTTCTCCGTCACCTTTACAGATAATATCAGCATACTTAATATGTTCCTCTGGCTCCAAAGTTGGACCTGTTCCACCAGCAACAACTATAGCATCAGTATGAATCCTAATTAATTCAGTTAATCTTTTACAAATTTCTATATATGGAGAAAGAAGACTTATTCCTACAACTTTTGGATTAATCTTTTTAATAACTTCTATAAAAAGTTCTTCCTCCTTAGCGGTCGGAGCATTATACATATAATCTACATATTTCTTATAAAAAATACAATGTGCATTAACTCCATCGTGTTTAGCGATATAAGGACGCAATATTCTTATAGCTGGATTCCAGTACTGATAAACTCCTATAAAAACTACATCAATGTCCTCTTTTTTATTAAGGCCCATTAAAGACTCTGTAAATTTTGATGACTTAATGGTATTATTATTAAATTCAGGCATCAAGGATCATGCTATTGCTAATTTGTAATAAAAACAATCATTAATATATGTTAATTAGTATCCAATTTTGATCAAATTATTGTCTATTAGTAACGTTTTTTTGTAACTTTCTTAAAATATTATAATTTAATATTAATTAACTTTTAAAAAAGATTAAATATATTTAAATAGAGTTTCATTCTTCTAATTAAAGAACAGAACGCCGCTGTGACAATCATTAATATTCAAAAAATTCTGGATACGAATATTAATAGAAGAAAAATGAAAGGATACTTATGAAAAAATTTTTACTTATATCGCTAATGGTTCTATTTACAGGCTCAGTATATGCTGGTTCATGCCCAATGATGGCTAAACAATTAGAAAGTAAAATTGCTGAAGCACAAAAACTTCATGAAGCTGGCGTAAAAGCTCATGAAGCTGGTAATCATGCAAAATCCGAAGAGCTATTAAATCAAGCTATGAAGCTTTTTAAAAGTTAGTAAATAATATTGTAGGGGTCCTGGTAACAGAGTTCCCCTACTACCCTCCTACTTCTTTATATTTATAATATTTATTAGTATTTATATTGTTTAAATTAGATGCTTATTAAAATTTAATTAATTATTTTCATTTAATTTTTTTTCTTCTAATTTTAAATAGTAATCTGTTTTGTTTTCATATTTAAATTCAAACAACTCACCCACTGAACTTATTTTTTTTTTTATTGAGATTGTGTTTTCTATAAAACCAGCAACCATCATAGTTTGAATTTTCCAAGAATTTTTTTTATCATTATTAAATATTTGGAGTTTACCTAATCTTGAAATTTTCCATCTATCTTCAGAAATAACTTCTAAATTTTTATATCTTTTATAAATTGTATCTTCAAAATAATAAGTAACTATCCCATCTCCCCTTTTATCATCAATAATTATCACATTTTTGTCAATGAATTTTAAAATTTCTTTTTTTTTTAAACTTTTTCTTGTTAAAGATTTAAAAATATTTTTTCCTTCTTTTTTTATTTTACCAATAACTTCAGTTGCGAATGTATTGGTACTTATATTTAAATTAATTAAAAAAAAGATAATAATAATTTTAAAGAAACTATTCACAAAATTATCCTAACATAAAATTCTTAACTTCAATAGTGCTTGGGTTTTAATCTAACTGGTGTTACCGAATTATCCAAAATACAATGTTTATTATATAAACTAAAATACTATAAAACATAAACATTAAAATCTTATCTTTTCTTGTTTTTTCTTTCCAGTTCAATTTAAATAAAACCGATGGAGTGGCTACTAATAAGATAAGACCAATTACAATTACTAGAATTGATAAAATTACAAATATATTCATAAATTTTTCTTTTAAATCTCAGATGTAGCTCTGAATCTTTCATAAATCAATCTTGCTTTAACACCTAAATTTAAAAAGGGTTGTGGAGGTAGCAAGGTTGGTTTATTTTGAGATTCAATAATTTCAATTTCTTTTGTTTGATCATTACTTGCTTTGATTGCAATTTGTTCACCAAATAAGGTACCGACGCCTATTCCCGATCCATTGTAGCATCCTGCTACAAATATATTTTTATCTATTTGATCAAAGATTTGAGAGCTATTTCTAGTTCTAGAAACTATACCTGACCATGTATGTTTGATAATATCTTCTGGAAGTGTTGGGAACCTTTTCTTAATTCCAATTTTTTGATTAATAGATCTTTTTTTTAATTCAATCTCAGGCATGCTAAATGGACTATAAATTTCAGCAGTATTTCTAATTAATATTCTTCTATCTTTTGTCATTCTAATTGTAGCACCCATTGGTCTAATGGGTAAAACACCCCACTCTTTTGGTTTCCCAATAGATTCAAATTCTTCAT
>MDSY01117350.1_pt1 | contig 12684 bp, 9 predicted proteins | sample 811131 | NCBI WGS metagenome assembly MDSY01 (sample SAMN05326643, study PRJNA326480) | marine metagenome | isolation source: seawater | place: Atlantic Ocean: South West | collected 2010
ACAATATGATCCATGAAATCGATGATTCCTCGATGCTTATCCAATCGGCCATGGTAAACAAATTTCCATTCTTCACTACCTTTGCGGGAAAGCGGGGCAGCATCATCGATAGCGGCCACCCCTGCTTCAAGCACCAAAATGTCCGTTCCAGAGACATTCAATGTTCGTGAGACAAATCGAAGATGGGCCTTTGATACCACAAAGCCCGAGGTGAATAATTCATTTTTGACAAGCCTCCAGGCATCTTTCCACCCCTTCCATTGCAGTTTCGCTAAGATTCCAGAATCAGCAGGTGGTGATCGATCCATCAAGAAACATGGGCGATTCTGTTGAGCAAGGACCTTACCTACGCTTACACCAACCTGCCAATCCATCATGTATGCATCAAAATCCAACTCCATTGATTCGAAATGTGCGAGAACCTTCTTCGAAAAAGCCCTGCTCTGAAAACCGCGTACTGCGTGTACTTCCAAGCCAATATGTTCCCATTCAGCCTCGGAATGTGAACCTTCATCTTCAGGATTGATGATCGTCAAGTCGAATCCTAATCCAACAAGACCTTTTGCGAACGCGATGGGTGTTGTTGCACAAAAATCATCGAATTTTCGATGCGTAATCCATAGCAATTTGATCTGAACTCACCACCAGTCTACCAATCATTGTTTCTATTTGTTCTTCGAGAGGTATGCTTCTTTGACCAAATTAAAAATCCCAACGGAGAAATCGATACTCTGCTCCCATGTTGTCTCTGTCATTAATCGGGAGTTGCTTCCCATAGAATGACGAATATCTCCTGGTCGCTCTGGGCCAAATGTTGGAGTAATTGTCGTATGCTGAGGAGTTATTTGTGCAAGAGAATTGTTAATACTGTCAATTAAATCGAGTAGGGATAATCTTGTTTGTGTTGCTACATTGAAAACGTGATATTTATGTCCAACCCACGTTGGCTCAAGGAACTTAAAAATTGCCTGAACAACGTCATTAGCATGAATAAAGTCACGAGTTTGTAATCCATCACCATTAATGATTGGAGGCTGTTGATCGACGATGAGATCAACAAATTTTGGTATAACTGCTGCATATGCAGAGTTAGGCCGCTGTCCAACCCCATAGACGTTAAAGAACCGAAGCGCAACAGACTCCAGACCCTCTTTTCTCGAGTTGAGTATTTGATTTTCATTTTCCCATTTCGATTCAGCATATGGTGAAAGCAACATACCTCCATCTTCTTCACTCAATGGCAAATTAGTATTCTCTCCATACACAGCCGCGCTCGATGCCATAACAAGACGCCGAACTCCATTTTTGAGTGCACAATCAATGACCACCTGCGTCCCTTGTATGTTGATGTCTGCAGTGTCTTCTGGATATTCCATTGAGAGGGGCACAGAAATCTGAGCTGCTAGATGAACAATGAAATCAACCCCATGTAATACGGTATTCATGAGATTCAGATTTCGTATATCACCAATGATTACCTCGGCTCCAAGATCTTGAAGATTGTCAACAACCTCTTGACTACCGGTTGAAAGATTGTCAACAATTCGAACTGCATAGCCCCTTTCAAGTGCAATTCGAGCGAATGTACTACCAATGAAACCCGCTCCGCCCGTAACAAGAATGGTTTCCATCAGTGATGATGGGCCGTCGGAGGATTACATATTCTTCGGCGTACATCGTCATTCTTCCTCTAAATCGAGACAGATTCACACAACTTTGTACAATGAATAACAACAAATGGAATTGGTGAAAATAAGCTCTTTCTACCAACATGACAATAACATTACATCGATGCCAAGAAATTGAACAGGAGGTGTTGAGATAGAGGATAGTACGAGCATTATGCGCCTTCGAAGAGAATTGCATCGTCTTCGAACATCTCCCTCGCTTCGATTAGGTGCTCACATCACGACTGCTATCCGAAAACCTTGGAGAGCTCCTTTGCTAATTCTTTCGTTACCATTCATGATGCTGATGATTGGATTGGAGTTGATCGGCTTGAAAGCCCAACCGAAGGCTCTTCAAACGAATTCTGCGGGCCGAGACTTAACAAAAGGAAATTGCGTCGTCATGTTCCCAACAAATGGTGTTGGTTTTGGACATTTCACTCGAATGCTTGCTCTTGCAAAGCGAATGAAGCAACATGATCCTTCACTCGAAATCATCTTCTTTACAACCATGCCGACATTGCATCTTCTGAAGCCATATGGCATACCTGCTCACCATATTTCAGGTCCTAAATATTTCAAAGGGTTTGAATCCGATGAATGGAATGCCCTCCTCGAAGAAGAACTCACCCTTTGTATTGAAACGCATAAACCCTCGATGTTCATTTTTGATGGGGCGTTTCCTTACAGAGGGATGCTTCGAGCGATTCAGGGAAGGGATGTGCTAAAGAAAATATGGATGCGTAGAGGAATGTTTAGGAAAGGTGCGAAGATTCCCGTGGATAGTATTCAACACTTCGATTCAATTATTCGCCCGGGCGATGCGATTCCTGAGTCCACAGAAGAAATTGATCATGGTCTTCAAGTCTTGACATCATCGCCTCTTGTGTTGCTCAATCGATCTGATTTACTCTCACGAGAACAGGCACGATATCGTCTTGGAATACCTCTTGATTGCAGAGCCGTTTATGTTCAACTTGGGGCAGGGCAAATCAATGATATCTCAAGTGAAATCCGAATGACACTCGACGCACTTCTCAAGTATGACAACCTCCATGTTATTCTCGGTGAATCGATGATTGGAGACCGAATCGATATCGAAATGCCCAACCTCCACATTATTCGGGATTATCCGAATTCTCAATACTTCAATGGATTTGATGCAGTTATTCAGGCAGGAGGCTACAATTCATTTCATGAAACCCGAGCTTTTGGGATGCCCGCTTTGTTCTATCCGAACATGGAGACAGGGATGGATGATCAATTAGCAAGATGCAGAGTAGCTGAAAAAGAAGGATGGGGGTATGTTGTTCAAAATAGAACAAAACAACAGATTCAACAAGGGATAGAAAAGTTGCTTAATCATACTTCAAAACAGGAACCCAGAGAATATGTCAACGGTGCCGATGAATTATCTGGAAAACTTATTTCTCAAATCGGGGTGATTGATTGAATTCAGATTGGATGATGCCGACGGAAATCCATACATGGCTTTCTGAAAACATCAAAGAAGGGTCCACAATTCTTGAATTCGGAAGCGGGCATGGAAGCATTGCCCTCGCAAAAAGATATGATTTAATCTCGGTTGAGCATGATGAACAATGGATTGGAATCTCTGAATCGAAGTATATACACGCTCAAATTACAGAAAATCCGATATCGGTCGAAAATAATCAGTCAGGATGGTATGAAATTGCTCCAATCGTAGAGGTAATCCGGGCAAAACAAATTGCTGTATTCATCATAGATGGTCCTCCTGGAGATATTGGACGACATGGCATTCTCTCAATCATTAATACATTGCCTAAAGAAGCTGTTTTCATTATTGATGATCTTCACAGGGAAGAAGAATTAGACCTTTTTCAAAAATTGTGCCAGTGGCATGGTGGAGTAGCCAAAATCCATACTTCTGCATATGATGGTGGAAAAGAACGAAAATGGGGCGCACTTGAGCCACATTCTGGGGGGGATAGTGAATGACATCATATGGCGATAAGTTACCCAAAGGTATGGTGCTACCTCCATTAGAAGGGGTTGGGAATGATTACAAATTCCTAGAAAAAAAAGCCACTGAATCGAATCCTACAATTCCGATTTCGATTATTCTTCCTGTTTACAATCGAATTGATATGTTACGTCGTACAATGGCGATGTTAACTCACCAAACGTATCCATTGGAACTTATGGAAATCATAATTGCAGATGATGGTTCAAGTGACCACCCAGAGCAACTGATTCTAGAATTCGAAGAGTATTTTGATGTTAATTATGTTCGGCAGAAAGATATCGGTTATCGACTATCTCATGTTAGAAATCTTGGAGTTAGATCTGCAAAACATGACAATGTTATCATCCTAGATTGCGATATGGCGCCAGTTCCAAATCTTGTTGAACTTTATGCAAAATGGCTTTCACTCGATGAGAAGGTATTGTTAATCGGACATAGGAGATATGTTAATGCAAACGAGGTTCCCATTGACGCAGTCTTGCAAGATCCCTCTGCTATGCTAGAACTTCCTCCCGTTGCTACTAAAAATGCGGTTATGAAGAATTCCCCATCCAAAGATTGGAGGGAATCGATATACACTGAAACCGATAATCTCCGTCAATCACCCCACCCTTTCAGAGCATCATCATGTGGTAATGTTGCTTTCCATAGAAGGATATTTTCTGATGCTGGACCCTTCGATGAGGCATTTACGGCATGGGGTGCAGAAGACAATGAATTTGGTTATCGCGTAATGAATGCTGGATACTATTTTATTCCAATTCTAGATGCATTAGGACTCCATCAAGAACCTCCGGGGGGGCGAGAATTTGTCGATAGAGAGGCTGGAAAATTAATCACAAGACCCATGCTTTTGGACATGGTTCCGACGTACAGAGACTACGATCCAGATGTTCAATCAACAACCCCTATGGTCTCGGTCATTTTCCCTGTGATTAATGCAATTGATACAATTGATGAAAGCATAAACTCGGTGTTGAACCAATCCTACAGAGATTTTGATATTGTTATCTGTGATTTCGGATCCACCGACGGAACAAAGGAACATCTTTCAAACCTCTATGATCACAATTCCAGAATAAAGATTCTACGAAAAGAAAATATTGGAATAGGTGCTGCAAACAACATTTGCATCCAAAATGCGAGCGGCATGTACTTACTCCAGCTTGAAGCAGGAGACAAATTAGAATCGGGTGCAATCGAGAAATTGTTATCTGTGATTGATTCTAACCCTCGCAACAGTTGTGTTTTTGCAAATGGTAGTAAGAAAGATTCAGAAATTTTTGAATTTAACCGAATGAATCTATTGACGCATATGGTAGTTGCAAAACCCAGACTCTTCAGGAAACGCGATTGGAGTAGAGTGAATGGATTTTCAGAGGAATATCAACTTGCACACAATCATGATTTTTTCCAAAAATTAAGTGAGATTGGAGAATTCGTTCCAGTAGGGAGTGTTAGCGGATCTTTGAACGCACATACACCGAATGATAATTTGAGCGAATTCAATCAAGAATTAGATGAAACAAAGCGTATTGTCCAACAAGCACTCTTGCGGCAAGGCCTTCAAGAATGGGAGGTGCAAACGCGGAATTATCTGACAGGTAAAATCGGGATAACATTGACCAAGAAGGGTAGTCCTATGGCAAGCCAAGGACCCTTCCTTTCGGTTGTGATAATTACTCGAAATAGAGCTGAATTGTTGTCTGATGCTGTAAGGAGTACGCTCAATCAATCGTATGAGAACTTTGAGTTAATCGTGATTGATGATGGCTCAACGGACGACACGGTCGCTACAATTAAATCATTTAATGACGCAAGAGTTCGAATAATTTCGACAGAGCAATCTGGAATACCTAAATCCAGGAACTTAGGAGTTAGGATGTCAAAGGGCGAATATGTTGTTATTATGGATGATGACGACTTGATGCTTCCAAATCGCCTTCAAGAGCAAATAGATTGCTTGGCACCTGGATCTGCCGGGAGTTACGGGGGTTGGATCGACCAAAATTCTGAGATGGAGCATGAATATTACCCGGGCGCACCGCACGGGTACAGTGAAATCTTGTTTGGAGGCAAGGTTATGCTCCACCCTGCGAGTATGATAAAACGCGATGTATTGCTCGAGTACCCCTACGATGAAAATTATAGTTTTGGAACAGATTATGTTATGAATCTTGAGATTGCTCGTGCAGGTCATCGATTAAATCATACAGGATCCTACATCTTATTACGTCGATTTCATGGAGGCAATGTTACAATCACCAATGCAGGAGAACAGAAAAACACTGCACGCGTAAGGGTGAAAGAATTCCTGCAAGAGTTAGATGAAGAAACCGAGAAAAAAATGAGGGCGGAATGGAAATCAAGGCAACATTTCAATAACACACCCCGGCCAACACCAATTGACTTTGACTTGTTTTTCCCGTGGCTAAACGCTCAAGAAACTACGACTAATCAATCAACAGAGCTAGTAGTTTCGAGCCAGAAGTCTCTGAACAACATCGTCGACAATTACTCTGTGGGAAGACGTTGGAAACAGAAAGGAGATCTTTTGCTTTTCGATTCTGGACGAAGACAAATATCCTTCCGAATGCCGAAAGGTTGGAACATAAACGATACGCATTCTGACTTGTTCAGGATTTCGCACTATTATTTATGTTCGCCATGGGAAGCAGGCATACTTGATGGATGGGTTCCATCAAGAGAACAAGGCTGGCGGCCAGGTTTAGCGTTCAGTGGTGGTGTTGACTCGACTGCGTGTATGGCATTAATGCCTCCAGAGACGTTATTATTTTATCATCAACGCGACGGATTCGAGTCGAATTTAGATCATTCTAATGCATTCAGGTTTATCGATAGATTGAGGGCTAACGGGAAACAGGTTGTTGTCACTAAAAGTGATCATGAAACCATCAGAGCAGATTTCGGAAAATCATCAGGATTTAGTACAGATTTAGCAGGAGCAGTTCATGTCATTTTATTGGCGGACTACTTTGAGTTAGGAGGACTAGCTATGGGAATGCCACTTGAGAATTCATATTTGTTTCACGGCCATAAAGGACGTAATTTTAATTTGTCATCGTATTGGAAAACAAACTCCTCAATCTTGCAGAGAGCAGGTTTGGATCTTCTTTTCCCTACGGCTGGAGCGTCTGAAATAATCAATCAACGAATTGTTGAAGAATCGGGGTATGATGATTACGCAGAGAGCTGTCTTCGTTCAAAGGAAGGGGGCAAAGTTTGCGGAAAGTGTTGGAAATGCTTTAGGAAAAATTCACTGAAAGGAAAGCAAGTAACACTGCAAGGCGAGATTGAGGTGTTCTTGGATAAACGCCCGCTAAAACAAGCCATTTCAACCCTCTATGCGATACAAAGGCTTCCAGAATTGCAACGCAAAAACATCCAACAAAATCATCCTGACCTTGAGGGACTATTGGCTCAGGATTACTCACTCATTGAACGGTACTGTCCTTTATTCTCTGATATAATTCCGGAAAAGTACCTTCCACGTATCATCACAAAGCTTGATTCGGTATCAGAACCAATGACAGAGCAAGAATGTTCGAGACTTCTTACCATGGACTTATTCGGTTGAAAATAGCCCATTCAACCAAATGTCAAGTTTAGCTTCTACCGTTGAGAGTGGTGATGGCTTTCGGACAATGCCCTTTCGATAACTGATTACTGATTGGATTGTTTCGTGAATGTTTGAATCAGAAAAGATGAGGTTTCCAAGTAGATAATTTGGAAGGTGTTGGATCAAGGGCTGTAATTTTGAATCAAGGAACAGGGTTTGATTTCTTATGAGCATGGTTTTGAAGTCGTGTTTACTTTTCTCGAGGACTAAATATTGAGCATGTTTTGTTTTGTTGATGATGGTTATACCATCTTGCTTCATTTGCTTCCGAAATTTTTCTGAGGGGGGTTCATCAAAATAGATGGTGTTACTGACAATGTCATCATTTCTAGAAAAGTGGTTTAATGCTATAGTTTTCTCAAATTTCCCTGAGCGCTCCTGAATGATTTTTTGCTCACTACGTACATGAATCCAGAAAAATTTAGATTTCGGACTACATTTTCTTAACACCGACATCAGGCCAGCGTAAGGATACTTTCCGACAAAGATTAGTTTCTTTGGCTTGTGTGCACGAATAACGCCAAGCAACAACTTCTCCAACAACGAATTCCATTCTTTGGCTTCAATATTAAAATCTCTTTTACTGGAGATTAAATGATCGAACCTTGATTGTGTTTTTGGAGACCCTATACCTATTCCGATGGATTTATCTGAGTAATTCAATGCATGATCTGTGAATGCTTTCTGATCAGAAGCTCTCATTTTTTCCAAGTCAAATATGAAAAGGCAATCTGCAAGTGGTTCTTCTTGTTGGATGTGAGAAATAGTCTTCCGATGGCTGAAAATTCTCTTCGGTAAGGAGAAAGGAAGGATTGGGAGTTTCCAAGGAGCAACGAGTGATTTCCTAATCTCATCTCCAACTGCAAAAGAGTATGAATTCTCCGCCTCTTTGTCAACATGAACATAATCTCGAATCATTTTATTTCCTCTTCTCTTCTGATTCATAATATGACGCAATCGCTTCTTTTGGGGCACCATCAAACAATATTTTTCCTTCACTCATGTGGATGACGCGATCACAAATCGAGGTCATCAATCCAAATGAATGACTCACAAGAACTACAGTACCTGCTCCTGCAACCATTTCAAGAATTTTTTTCTTTGATTTTTCTTTGAAAACAGGGTCGCCAACACCTAGAACTTCGTCGATCAAAAGGATCTCCGGGTTAAGTGCGCTCGCAACAGCTAAACCCAATCTCGCTTTCATTCCAGCAGAGTATGTTCGCAGGGGCTCATCGATGAAGTTCTCAAGTTCACTAAATGATATAATTTCAGGCATTAAGGAGGCCATGATTTTTTCATCATGTCCTAGAATGCTACCATACAACAAAGCGTTTTGACGTCCCGTAAGGTGCCCCGTAAAGCCAGTTCCGAGACCGGCTAACAAAGAAATTTTACCAGAGGATTTGCATTGTCCATGATCTGGGGAAAAGATTCCAGCAATCACTCGTAACAGCGTTGATTTTCCGCAACCGTTTCTACCTATAATTCCTAAAACTTCACCGCGATTTACATTGAATGTGATTTCTTTCAAAGCAAGAAAATCACTTGTATCACTTCGTTTAATGATGTTCAGTATGCTTTTCTTTTTAGGAAAAGATAGCGAAACATTATCCACAAGAATTGAAATTTCGCTCATAGATACTTCACCGCCGAATGTTCGAATCTGTTGAAAATCATTGAGCCGACAACCCACATCACTAACCCCCAGCCAACAGAAATCAAAATTCCATCAACAGGGAATTCGGTGACCTTTCCTAAAAATCCATCACGTGCGAGTGTAATTGGGAAAACCATAGGGTTCCACACGACGACATCCGATGCCCAACCTCGCTTTAACGCCATGTCCCACGTCCACATTACAGGTGAGAGGAAGAATCCAGCTCGCACAATAAATCGAACAAGATGTTCAACATCTCGATTGATGCAATTTGTAGGGGCGAGCAAAAGTCCCAGCCCAACAGCATTGAATGCAGCGAGAAAAATCGCAACAGGGACCAATAGTAATTGCCATGAGAGACCTATGTCGTAAGCTATGAGCAGTGGGATAAATACAATCGAACTCATGAGTGTAATCCAAATTGTAGAGCCTACAGATGCGTACGTGAAAATGATACGTGGGAAGTATACGAGATGTATGGTTGCCGCATTTCGAGTTAACGAGGTGACTGTACTCTGTAACACCTTTCCAAAACAACTCCAAATAATGACTCCGATTATGACCCAAACAGGGTAAAGTGGATCGGGATCATCTGCAATCATGATGAAAAGGAAATAGTATACTGAGGAAAGTAAAGCTGGCTCAAGAACAGTCCAAATATACCCCAGAAATGAATTGCTATACCTTCCCTTGATGTCTTTTCGAATCAGATTTTTGATCAAGAATTGATGGTAAAAAAGTACCGAGATGGAAGAAACAGGCGAGAGTATTGACGATGACCTCTCGCCAACCTCCTTCAGTTGAAATGGTTCACCCCCTCCCATGTCTATCGCTTCCCGATTACCCTTTATCAAATCCCTCCAGTTTTGCAACTCTGTCCGTGTAGTTGATGAGGTGTAACAGATAGGGCGGTTCATGTCAACCAACAAGATTGGACACTCCTTTACGCCTGATTCAGGCGTGGTAGTTGGTATTGTAGGATTAGGTTACGTTGGCCTTCCAACTGCAATTGGCTTCCACGCCTCAGGATTTGAGGTCTGGGGCTGTGACAAATCCTTGAAGGTAATCAATGCTCTAAAATCCGGATTGAATCCTGTAGGAGATCATGAATTGGATTCGATGATACCTCCACAAGGAACACATGGCTGGAACCTCTCAAATTCTGTCGAGGAAATAGCCCCTTTATGCGATGTGATTCTCGTAACTGTTCCAACCCCAATCACTTCGGAACTGAAACCAGATCTATCCTATGTTTTCGATGCAGGGGAAAAAATATTTTCCAGTCTAAACAAATCGAAACACACAACAATTGTCTTAGAATCAACAGTTTATCCAGGAGTTACGAATCAGGTTTGGCGCCCCCTCATCGGGCGATACGGGCTCGACGAAGGCGTAAATGTTGACATTGCGTATTGTCCCGAGCGTTTTAATCCAGGAGATACGGAACATACCGTACGAAAAGTTGCCCGGGTCATTGGTTGTAATAACAAAGCGATTGGAGAAGGTCTAGTTGAGTTTTACAAAAACTTGACACAGGAAGATGTACGATTTGTGGGCAAAATTGAAGTGGCAGAAGCTGCTAAAGTTATCGAAAATGTTCAGCGTGACATCAACATCGCTCTCGTCAATGAATTGGCTCGAATTTTCCCTGCCTTAGGTGTCGATGTTGAGGATGTTCTTTCTGCTGCGGCAACCAAGTGGAATTTCCATCGTTATACACCAGGTGTAGGAGTTGGAGGACATTGCATTCCTGTTGATCCTTATTACATGATTCAACGCGCTTCTGATGTTGGTGTGCCTGCAGGACTCATTACTGCTGCAAGAGCAGTGAATCGCTCCATGCCGAGCCATGTAGCAGGTGTTGTTACTGATTTGCTTTGGAGTGCAGGTGTTCCTGCTGGTGAAGCAAAAGTATTGCTTCTTGGTTGGTCCTACAAAGCAGAAGTTGGCGACCCACGTGAAACACCTGCTGAACCTTTGGCTGCAGCATTGATGGGCAAAAACATCAAAGTTGGTGCTTGGGATCCTCATATTGAATCTGCTCTGTATCCTGAAGGCGTTGTGTCTGTTGAGGATATCTCAGATGCCGAAGGATATGATTTGGTCATCCTCGTTACAGCACACAAGGCTTGTCTGGAAATCGATTGGCGTGCCTTGCTCAACAAGATGCGTACGCCAATCTTGTACGACGGCAGGAGAGTTCTTGATTTGGAGGAGCTTAAATCATTGGGTTGGGAAACATATGCCGTTGGCCGACCCATTTTGGAACACTAATTGCTGAACCGCGGTGATTGATACAATGCACTCAAAGCGAAGAAAAGGAATTCGCATCGGTGATTTATTCGGCTCAATCTTCGTTTTGTTTGTTGTATTTTTATTCTCATCAACGTCTCTATTCCCCCAGATTGTGAATAACAGCCTGATTGAAAGTAACGCTATCAAGAGTGGCAGATATGCTGTGACTTTCCCTGCATTGGATACAATTGAGGGGGAAGATTCTGAAGCTATTATCACCATCGGGTCCTCCATTTTGCAATATGCAACGGATGGACGATGTATCACGGAACAACTCGATATTCCGAATCATAACGTGTACAACCTCGCAATTTCGGGGGCAAATCCTTACACAGAAATGATTCAAATTCCTAAACTCATTGAAGCACATCCTAGGGCAGTTTTGCTCGACTTGGGGCCAAACTCTCTTTGGAATTTTTATGAATCAGAAAGCCTTGATGAATACATACAATTCCGATTCACAATCTTGAGCATGACCATGCAGTACAATATGAGTCTGCAATGGGAACATTTACTCCGCGATAGAGACATAGAATATATCGCAACAACATCTCTTGAGCGAATGAACCTCACATCAACATACTCGCAACTTGCTCTCGACCGTGTCCTATTACAACAAAGTCATGATTATCTTGAATTGAATTATGTCGACCGAAAAATTCCAGGTGTTGGAGACGAAGGTTGGGTCGAATACCTCCAGACACCTCGGTTTCTTGCACCCAATTTCGAATTAAAAAATCAATCGGAGGTTGATGCTTGGTTTGAAGAAAACATGCCAAAGCGTGTGAAGTATGGAGTGTACAATCCCGAAAGCAATGGCACGCTGAATCACTTCGCTCTTGAGTACGCCATTGAACAACTTACCAATGCAGGAATCGATGTGTTCATGGTTGCTCCACCGCATCATCCTCAAGTCTACGAATATCTTGAATCAGGGCAGATTGATGGCCATAATCACACGCTTTCGTACTTCGAAGAAACATATGGCGCGATTCCAATCAATTGGTTCTGGGAGACGTGGGATTCTGGCATGTTCAGAGATCGCAATCACCTTGGAGACATTGGCAGAGAGTATTACTGTCAACGAATCGCAGCGGATCTAAATTCGTATTACGCATGATGAGGGGATGTTCATGGATTTTGTAAATCCTGGATATTACCTCTACTTTCTTCCTGCAGTTGTTTTCCTTACAATCGGAATCGCTTCTAGGAAGCGAAGGATTCAGATTCTGATCCTTCTCGTCATGAGCTATCTCTTCTTTTGGTTAGCGTCAGGGTGGCATATTCTTCTCCTCTTCATTTCAACGTGCGTTGATTGGACTGCAGGGAAAAAGATGCATGAGTCGGAAAACCAATCGTATAGAAAACGCTGGTTACAAGCAAGTTTGATTGTCAATTTGACATTGCTTGGCAT
>MDSY01068174.1_pt1 | contig 12681 bp, 9 predicted proteins | sample 811131 | NCBI WGS metagenome assembly MDSY01 (sample SAMN05326643, study PRJNA326480) | marine metagenome | isolation source: seawater | place: Atlantic Ocean: South West | collected 2010
AGACGTAGGCGTTTGGCTTGCACCTCTAAAATCCGCCCCCTAGCCGCTTCGTCCGGGATGCCGAGCATGATTTCGCGATCGAACCGCCCGGCGCGTCGCAGCGCCGCGTCGATGGCGTCAACCCTGTTGGTAGCGCCGATAACGGTGACGTGCTTCTGTCTGGGTGGAGGTGGAGCGCCGCCGTATTGATCTTCATTCATATCGTCATCGTGTCCATCGCCATCCTCTCCACCCTCACCCTCCACGAACCTGTTCGTCCCCTCTCCATCATTCAGCGTATCCATGGACGCTAAAAGTTGTGCGACGATTCGCGACTCCATTTGTCGTTGCGCGCCGTCGCGCTTCGGGACGATCGCGTCCACTTCGTCGATGAATATTATGGAAGGGGCGGCGGCAGCTGCGGCGGTGAACAGCTGTCGAATTTTATGTTCCGACTCGCCAGACACACCGGCCACGATTTCAGGCGCGGCGATTGAGAAGAACGGAACGCCGGCTTCGTTCGCGATTGCGTGCGCCAAAGTGGTTTTGCCGCAACCGGGGGGGCCGTGCAATAACACTCCCCTCGGGGGATCAACCCCCAGCCAGTCGTACAGCTCAGGGTGTGTCAACGGACACAGGATTAGTTCTCTTATTGCTCGCAAGCTTTCTTCGATCCCGCCTAAATCGAGCAACGAAACGTCCCGGGGTTTACTTGGAGTAAAACCGTTACTATCACCATCATTACCTTCCAACCCGAAAGGATCACCGGGTCCATTACCAACCCCGCCTTTCTTGTACTTCCCCCCCCCGGGCAAGTAGTCCTCCACGAAATCAATCTGGCCGAACTCTGACTTGTTACTCAAGCCTTTCTTCGCGCGACCCTTCGCCTCCCGCCTGGCTTGCTTTCCCTGCCTTCCCCCGCTTCTGCTGTTTTCGATTTGCTTAATCCGGTTCGCTCTCGCAACCGCCATCGCCGCGACATGCCCGGCTTCAGCGGCGGACATAGGGGGATGTTTTTCTTGGATTTTTGAAACAGACTGTTTGCCTGTAGTACCTATACTGCCATTAATACCAGCTGCCTCCAGCGCTCTTTGCGCTGCGGCGGCGACGACGTGCGGCGGGGCGAACGCAGAGCTGGGTTGTGGTGTGTCGCTTTGCGCGTTCCTTTCATTCGTATTGTTTCCATTGTACAGCCGCGCCAGTTCGTCGTTCATCACGCGGCCTTCATCGTCCCCGTCAATATCCACGGGCGGCCCTTCCTCGACTCTTGGGTCGATTTCGTCGGAATCGGAGGGTTGGTCCTCGGAATCTGAATCGTCGGAGTCGTCATCTGAATCATCATCAGATTCCTCAACTTCCCCCGCAACCTTGAGTCCTTTTCGTTCCAGGTGTGCGTGTTCCATGGCGTCTATTGTCAGCGAGGGTTTAGAAACAGGACCGCGTTTTATAACCTCCTCCACTGCGCGCTCCACGCCCTTGCGGAAAATTGCCATGGGTTTCCTTTGGTACTCGCGGTAGCACCCGCGTAGGTGTTCCACGACGTCGTCGATGTCGCCAAGGTCGTTGCTTCTAGCGTACTCTGCGATTCTTGGGACGAGTAACGCGTCGCACCCGGAGTACCCGCCGGTCGAGCCGCCGTCCCGGGGGCCGGACGGGCTCCTGCTCCGTCTCGCCTTGCCCTTGAACTTCGGCATGGTAGGCTCCGCGGCCGAAGGAGGCGGCGGTGCCGACGCGAATGGGCGGGCTCGGCGAATCCGAAAGGAAAAGTCGGCGGCGCTGGCTTAGCGGAGCGGACGAAACGAGAGTTTATTATTCTCACGCTGACTCATGTCCTGAAGATCTCCAGAGTACGACGCGCTGCACACGCACGCACGGGATGCCTCCCAATACTCGCGCCCGCAAACAAAGGCGCGAATGCGATGATGTCGCAACCGCCAGTGAGGCCATTTCGGGGCTTCCCCTAGACATCGTCGTCACGCACGTCCTCTCTGCTAAAATGCTTCACGACACGGCGGATTTAGCGAATCTTCGTATGGTGAGTCACGCGATGCGCAACGCGGTGGCGGAGACGGGGCGTGAGATGATGGAGTTGGATGCGCCGAAAGCTGCGCGGCTTGCATGTTTAGGCACGCTGCAGGGTATGCGACGGCGAAGTCCTCTGGTGGATGGGGATGAAGTTTGCGCATTCGCGGCGAGTGGTGGGCATCTCGAGGTGCTGAAATGCTTGCGCATGATGGACTGCCCGTGGAGTGAGGGCACGTGCTGTAATGTGGCGTTGCGCGGGCACCTCGAGTTGCTGCAGTGGGCACACGATAACAGCTGCCCGTGGGATAAGTACACGTGTATACGTGCGGCAGAGAAAGGGGACTTCGAGATTCTGAAGTGGTTGCGCGCGAAAGGCTGCCCTTGGAACGAGAAGACGTGCATGGCGGCAGCAAGCCTCGGGAACATCGAGATTTTGGATTGGGCGGCGTCGAACGGCTGTTCACATGATCAATAGGAATGCATACGGGCGGTGGAGCGCTTTCAACGAATCGAAGGCTGTCCCCTCACTTGGTAGAACAGAAGCATTGTTATGAATTTATCAGAATCCTTAGAATCTCGATTGTTTGCGCCGAGGCATCAGTCGAGGCTCCGCGTATGCGGGTGCCCAGGAGTGCGGGGATGTCCGCCGCGCCCGTATCGGATGTCGGGGCACTTGTTTCGGGAACTTCGCGCGGTCGAGGCTCGCCCCGCGTGTCGAGGGGGCGAGCCGGGACGGTGAAGCGACATTGCACGACGACATCCGAGACCGCAACTTCGCTCGGACTTACCAACTACACGTACCTCGGAGGCAACAGCTGGTTCGCCGAAATGGGGGTTTCCAGCGTCAAAGTCCTGTGCGACCCGTGGCTCGTGGGGGATCTGACCTTCTGGGACCTGCCTGCGCTGTACACGGGTCGCAAGGCGTCGCTCGCGGGGGGACCACAGGATTGGATGGCAATCGCGAAACGAGCTGACGTCATTCTTTTGTCGCAGGGTTGGGAAGACCACACCCACCGCCCGACGCTGAAATCGTTACCAAAAGACATTCCCATCGTGGGCTCCCCCTCCGCGTGTAACGTAGCCACAGAGCTGGGGTTTACAAACGTCACCGCACTTCACGCGAACGACAAAGTCACGGTAAAGCAACGAGGGAACGGTGACATCTCGGACGGACAAAAACAAAACTCAGAGCCTCTTGTGATACACGCCACGCGAGGCGCGCAGGTCGGGCCGCCTTGGTCCGAACGGGAGTGCGGCTTTTTCCTCGCGGACGGGAAGGATGGCGTGCGGGTGTACTACGAGCCGCACTGCTCGTACGACGAGTTATCTGTGCGCCAGGGTTTACGCGCCGTGGGGAACAAAGTGCATCTTTGTATTACGCCCGTCATGTCTGTTGACGTTTTCGGTTTCCCATTAGTCAGCGGCGGAGACGAAGCCGTTGATTTACTTGAAGTGTTGAATCGCCCGAAGTTAGTGGTTCCCTTGCGGAACGGCGAGCTGGAGCAGGAAGGGATTTCGACGGTGGCGCTGGGGACGGACGGGACGACAGGCGACACGTTCAAAAGGCTTTGCGACGCGCGATTTGGAGTTGGGGAAATTAAAACGCGAATGCCGACGCCAGGGGAGACGATTGAGATCGTTGGGACATGAATAATAAATCATAGATAACTCAAGAACTCGGATGACTACTCTACGCTCCTTTCCCCACTCTTGACGCGTTTCGCAGCGCATGTTTCACGCCTCGTGGGATTCGTCGTCTTTTGTGGACGAAAAGCACCTCATCGTCGTCGACGGGATCAGCATTGTTTTTTTCGTTCTTCGAGGTAATAATATTTTCCGTCTTCCCCAAACCACCCCCGCTCTGTTCTATGTCGATCTCCGCGATTTCCCTCGCCCGCCGAACGGGCCCGCGCCACCCCCTGCTCACGGATACGGTCTTGCCGTGTTTTAACTCCTGGAAACGCTTTTTTTCCGACCGTTTCTCGGCCGTTTCGCTTCGCCCGAAACCGCTTGCGATTGATTTTAAGCGCCCGTGGTCGAACCGCCCGACCGGGCCCGATCCGACGAGAGCGTTACCATGATCCGAACCATCTTCCGTGTTTCCTGAGTTGTTTCCTGAGTTATTTCTCCTCGACACTACGTCAAGTGCTCCCGTGACTCCCCTCGGCGACTCTGCGATTTTGGTGTCCACGTTTTTTTTGAAACGAGTTCGCCACGTGTTACCCGGCGCTACTACCTTTCCAAAGTTACGTTTAGAGAAGTTTGGAGGTAACGGATTTTGAGTAAAAGAAAACCCGGTACACCTCGCCACGGCGTCGATGAAATACGCGCAGTCTTTCTTTCTTTGAGTTACAGACCCTGAACTCTTGTCAATCGCAGCCGCCTCTGCACGCGTCGCCTCCGCGCGTTGGTCGTCAAGCGGGTGCGTGCTTAGGTACTCCACGACGCGCTTCTGCGATGAGGGTAAATCAGATGAATTCAACTCATTCAATTCTTCCAACAATTGAAACACTTTCGCCGACCCTTTTTCAGCATCAAAGCACGCCCTCTTGCACAAACGAACACCAATCAAATCCGCCTCCCGTTCCATGTCCCTTGAATTCGGCAGCGTGACTGATAGCGAAACCGCGTTCTCCGCGCCGACTAAAGCGGCGGCGGTGAACGCGCCGCCGAAGTACTCGGCGCCGACCACCAAAGCCGTGGCCCACGAAATTAAATTCGCGACGGAGGTTAAGCTCTCCACCGTGGCTTTCTCCGCACCGTGCCGGCACAACGTGTGCCCCATTTCGTGCGCCAATATGAACGCCAATGAATTATCGTCAGTAGGACCTATCATTTGTAACGTTCCGGTGCTTACGAATATGTGGCCGCCGGGGCAGGTGAAGGCGTTTACGGAGGAGTCGTTAAGCACGTGCACGGTCCACGGAGTTCCGCCGGATTCGCGAAACATAGGGTGCTCGTCTTTTTTCGTGGAAGGGTTGTACCTCAAGAACTCATTCAGAGTAGCGGTACAGATAGCTACATCCATTGCATCACTTGCATCCAGTAAATCAGAAAAGTCCAGTCTATTGACGAGTTGCCACGCGACGGCGGCGACTCTTTGCGTTCGTCGATCGGAGGGTGGCAAAAAATTCCCACCCTCGGCTTGAAAAAGAGCTGCCGCGGCGACCTCGCCCAGTTTCTGTTCATCGATATCGTTGAACAGGATTAGGCGCTTGCGGCCGGTGACTGGGACGGGGTCTATCAGCATGTAGAGTATAGAACCAGTTGCAGTTGTGAGCACTATTAGTCTAACAGTGGACCCCTTCACGTCCTTCCCGAACAGCGCTTGCCGGAACTTGACTCGTATTTGGTCTGAAAACAACGTCCGGTACGCGCCGTGTGCCGCGCGTAGTTTGACGTGCTTCACCGCGACACCAGCGACTGTGCGTACGCCCACAGCTGCCGCGGCGGCGCCGAGATTGACGGCAAAAGTGGGACCCGGGGTCCGGAACGATCGCGTCAAGAGTAACGTCGGGAAAGGAGGCGTGGGGCGCAGCGCAGATTGGACATCGCACGGCGAGAAAAGGCACCCTGATCCGAACCCATGGTGAGATGCCGAAACCGCCGACAACGATGCGCGTCTCGCCGCCGAGGCCCCGAGACACCTCGCCGCGAACCACATCCACGCGCTCTTCCTCTTTCGGCGGACAAGTCGCGACCCACGTGCGCCGGTGAGTGGGGTGTAGTGCGGCTGAGATGGAGAGAAGAAAATTCGGGTTGTTAAGTAGAAAGTGAGGTGGGTACGAAAAGATTGAGCGCGGCTGATTGCGTTCATACATAGTTCATAACATAACAAACCCTCTCTCCTCGACATTTTCGTTCGTCTTTAATCGGGAACGCACCGTCCACACGAAAGTTGCGTGGAGTTACAGTAGCGTTCCGTCACATAAACGAGCGATTCACGAGGCATTGGCGGTGCGAAGAAGACAGTTTTTACTTTTTTTAGTTCATTCACCTCCTCCCATCTTACGCACCCGTAAGTTCGTCTCGGTACTTCTCCACCGCGTTTCTCAGTTCGTCCGCCCCCGCGCCCCTATAGTGGTCCGAGATGTCCCGCTGTAGGACGGAGACGAGCAGCTTGTTCTTTACAGACACGATGAGCTTTTCCGGTCGCACGCGCGGCGTGCGTTCCCACTTAACATCCGCCCCGGGCAAGATTGAGTGCAGCACATCAACCGCTTCATCCCTGCTTTCCGGGCCGTGCGGGTCTCAGCACCCGGCGTAGGTTACCGTGAAGGTTACGCATTTGCCCAGACCGCCAGTGCCTTTGGTGATGCCGGTAGGGCTGCTGTTCGAGGACACGCGGGTGTCGAAACCGGACGCCATGGGAGCAGCGCGCGGTCGAGTGAATGACAATCCTAAAAGTGAGCACCTCTCGGAAAAAGTGTCGAAATTTTGGTGACGTCATCTCATCGCGCTATCCGAAGCGTCGTCGACCACATCTCCCACAGTCCAGCACGCACCGACGCGATGTTCGCCACTACCACTCCAGCATGCGTGAGCCTCAGGGCCGCGCCGGCCAGTACGAGCCGGCACACTCGAGCCGTTGTCACCCCGAGGGCCTCTGTTGAGCCCGGCACCACCACCACAGATCGCGTTACGCTAGGCACCTCTTCCCTTTCCGTTTCCGCTACTGGGGTCGGTGCGTGGGCGTGGGGTGACCGTTCAGGTTACTGGACGGATGACTGGAAAGGCCAGCGAGTTCAGAACTTGGAGGCGTACAAAACCCTGTTACGCGGAGGGGTGGATTTCATCGACACCGCGGAGGTGTACGGGTTTGGGAAATCAGAAGAGCTGCTGAAAGACTTTTCCAACGAGACTTTAAACGATGCGAGTTTATCGCGAGCGCTACTCGCCACGAAGTTCGCCCCGATTCCCACGCGGTGGACCGCGGAGGAGGTCCCGAAAGCGTTGAAAGCGAGTCTAGACCGTTTAGGGGCGAAAAAGATTTCACTATACATGCAGCACTGGCCCGCGTTCGGCTGGGGCGCTGACCGCAACAACGACGTGTTCTTAGAAGGCTTGTGCATGTGCTACGAACAGGGATTGTGCGACGCCGTGGGTGTGTCAAACTTCAACGCAGACCGGGTCAAAACCGCAGCCAAGAAGTTCAAACAACGAGGCGTCCCGTTCGCGAGTAACCAAGTTCAGTACTCGTTGTTGTACCGCGAGCCTGAAACTGAAACGGGGATTCTGGAAGCGTGCTTCGAACACGGAGTCACGCCCGTCGCGTACAGCCCGATGGCGCAAGGGCTATTAACCGGCAAGTATTCCACTGGAACCACGGTAAAAGGGCCTAGATCCGGGATATTCACAGAGGGCAGATTGAGGAATACCGAGTCTGTTATTCGAACCCTGAAAGAGGTTGGAGACGTGCACGGCAAGACCCCGGCGCAGGTCGCGGTGAACTACTGCATGTCGAAAAACACCGTTCCAATTCCCGGGGCAAAAAACAAAAGCCAAGCAGAAAGCGTCATCGGGTGTCTGGGGTTCCGGCTGAGCGACTCAGAAATCATCGAGTTGGAAAAGGTGGCTAAAAAGGCGCCGAAATCACCTGGCGCGCCGTTTGAAAAGTGGTGATGTGAGTTGTGAATAGGAAAGACAGAGGAAAGAAGATCACTGCGCTGATTTGGCAAAAGCGAATCAGAAACACTCCAGAAACACGGATCTATAATATAATGGTTCACCCTCCCTCCCTCAAGGTTACGTCACGCCGCGCGTCTCTCTGCGGCTGGACACGTTATCTACGCGCACTTCCGTGGCTGTGAAAGATCTTTGAGTTTCTGTCATCGCGCCACCGCGACCGTGACGTGTTCGTTTTCCGACGCGTCCGATACGGAGTCCGAGACATGGCCATCCGTCCAAACCAGTTCACTTTGCATTAGTGATGCGCGCTCGTGTGTTTTCAGGTCAAAGTTAATCAGCGGCGACCTGTACTTCCACCCCACGACCCTCCCTCTGCAGTTCTCGGAGCCGCACGCGCAGTCGAAGGCTCCCCCTTGGGCGACTAAATCCTCCTCCGTGGCGTCGTAGTCGATCGTCACCGGGTCGTTTGGAAATATATCGCGGTTCGCCACCAGCGCGATTGCGTAGTTGGTGGGGAAAACCACGACATCGCAGTTCGGGTCACACGAGTGATTCAGGAAGTTGTCCAGGTCGGTTCCGGTTTCCGAGAGGGAAAACAGGGACGTAGGGCGGTGACACGACGGCCGTACTTGCAACGACGCGTTGTACTGCACCGCCGCGGAGTTTGAACCGTCGATTTGCGACACTCTCCGTAAAACGTTGGGCGGGAGAAGCATCACGGTTTCCCCCGCCAAGATTGGTAACCCTAAACCCTCGATCTCGCCGTCCGTGTCACCTGCGTACACTAGGTGCTTGCCCAGCGTCGTGGAGTGATTCACCTGCAACGGGACCTTCTTGGACAGGTCCTTCGCGTACGCGCGGCACTCGTCTTTTGTCCAAAACGCCGCTTGGTATTTTTTCAAGTCTGAAACAACCTGCTCCGGGGTGAGGAACGCGGGCGGTACAAACGTTTGTATGGGCAAACAGTCACATGCACCGTTCGCAACCGCGATGAGGTCCTCGACGTGCGGCATGCAGTGCCCTTTGTATTTCTGTTGGAATTCTTTCGATTTCCAGTCGTCGCCCGTGATTCTTCCCCTGCACATAGGTGCGCCGCACAGGCACGGCCAGTTTTGTTCGTGGTCCTCGCTCGTGGCGTAGTCAAACGTCAGCTCGTCCCCCGGCTCCAGGTCTCGTGACGCGGTCATCACCACCACGCCGTCCGTTTTGATCGACTCGCATTCGAACAAACACGTCGGATCACACGAGTGGTTCATGTACATTGAAGGGTCATCACTCTCCAGCCGCCACTCGTTAAACGGAAGAGCATCGTACTCGGGCAAGGATTCGTACGCGTCGGGTCCGGTTTTGTACATGTAGTGCTCGAACTTGGCGCGCGCATCATGGGGGAGGCTCTCGACGTACACACGGCACCGTGGGATGGAGACCCACATAGGTTCGTGTTGCTGGTCCTCCCACCAAACCACCGTGCCCTTGGGGATGGGGGACACGACCACCAAGCCTTTGCCGCCCCCGACGTTTCGGGGAGTCACGGAAACCGCGTCGTGAAGCATGGCGCGTGTGGTTTTGGTGACCCTGGGGGAGGGGCGGAGGGTGCAGGTGTGTGAGGTACGCGGTGGGCGGAACCGGTAGTTCCTGTGAGTAGGAACGACGGGAGCTCTGATGCCGGTGGTGATTTCGGCAAAACGCACGGACATAGTATGAGGATGAGGTGGGCGACAGGCGCGACAAGTTGATCCATCAAAAACGCGGTTACGAAGAGGAACCGACGCGTCAAAATAAAACGCGCTTTCCAGTACTGGTATCGTTTACCACGAATCCCGTCCTCCCCCAATTCGTCAGTCCCCTCCGCACACGCACGCGACTTCTCGACGTCGCGCGTTCGGACGTCCCTCTCGACCCGAGGTGCTCCAGGTACTCGAGAATCCATGGACTCGCGGTGGAGCGTTACGTACGCGGAGGCGAGCGGCGGCACGCCCCTCACGAACCCCCCAGGCTATACCTCGCTGCGCGAGATCGAGGGCGAGGCCGGGGACGGTAAGGGCGATGGCAAGAGCAAGGGAGACAAAGGAGGGTCTAAGGGTTCCAAAGACGGCCAGAACGCCACCACGCCAACGGACAAGCACAAGCTAGCGCTAACCCCAGCCGTCCGGCAGCAGAAAGCCTACGCATTTGCCATGAGCCAAGTCTCGTCCATAGGGATGATGGGCTTCATGATGTACATGTCCGGCAACGGGGTTCAGATTTTTTCCGTCATGATGGTTGGGGGAGGGATCTTCAACCCCGTGAAGGCGATCATGCGGAGCGGGAAGACGTTCGAGAGGTTCGCGGACAAGGATACGGATGTTACGGGGGCCCGGTTGGCGTTTTGCGCGGTGCAGATTGCCGGGCTTGCGATGGCTCTTTATAAATTAAACGCGATGGGGCTCCTCCCCACGCACGCGTCGGATTGGCTCTCGGGGATGAAGCCGCCGCACGCCCTGGAACACGCGTTCGGGGGAACGACTTTGTGATTTTTGTGATATGAAGAAGGATTCAGCACCTCGTGACGTAGTATGCTCTTCTCCACGGTACTCGTGTATGGAAATCTCTCGCGTAGGGTTTTTTCTCTTTTTCAACTCGTGCGCCTGTTGGCATTCGCGCGAATAAGCGTTTCTCGATGTGTTGGGACTTCAGTTTCGGGCGCGCGTCCTCCCGGGAGCCGAGACGTACGACGCACTCGGCACGCCCATTTTTTACGGACGCGCGGGTCGAGTATCACGGGCGGACCACCACAGTTCGCCCGTGCGATGTGCGACGACGAAGCGCGTCACAACCCGCTTTTGCGCGATCGGGGGGAGAGTGTCGTTCCCGATGTCCCATCGTCTTCGGACAGCGACGACAGCGACGTTGACCTTGAAGGAGAGGCGCACAAAGCACGTGCCTCGCGGTGGCACCACGAGCGCGAGCGTAGTGTACGCGCGGCAAGGGAGATGCACGTGCTGGAGTCCATTCGCACCGCGCGCATAACCCAAGCCGCGATGGACCGGGAGACGCAAAAGTTGAGATTGAGGTTGGAGAAAGAAGATGTGAATCGATGGGCTAATGACACCTCAACACGAACGCACGAACGCGCCGCAGAACGAGCCGCGGATACGCTACACCACTCGTACGAGGTAAGGGGCGAGTGGAGTGATAGTCATGACGATAATACCAACGTGGAAAGTGAAATGGCGTCGTGGCGCGTTCACGACGTGGAATGGATTCAATTTGCGAAAAGAACGGCGCGAATGAAACGTACAATAAAAAATAAAATGAATGAATTTGGCGACGACGGGGGCGGGGACGAGGACAAAAATAACTCAGCACATCATATCCTCTTCAGTGACGTTCCCTGGCCTCCGTGTTCCGGAGCTTCCGCCATCTCAATCGTGTCAAAAGTAGAGTCTATGAAAAATCCAGGGCTCAATTCCAACGAGTGTCGCAAAAAAGCGTGGAGAGCTCTTTCGCTGCGTTGGCACCCCGACAAGTTCCTCGGAAAGTTCGCCCCCGTGCTTTCGATTGGAAACGTTGACAGCGCAATTAGTCAGGAAATCACAGGACACGAAACGCACGCGAGCGCTATTGCACATAAAGTGCGAACCATCGCACAGGAAATCAACGATGCGTGGAGAGAGGGGAGGTAGTGGGATATATGAATCTATTTGTTCAATGGCTCCGTTTCTATCCGCGACGACTCTTCTCATACAAAAGAAAACAAGAAACGAAAAACAAAACGCCCGCCGCCGGCAGACGCATGACCGTCTGTAAACTCTCCGCTCTCCGCGTGATGCGGCGAAACCGACGCGCGACGTCGATGACAAACACGGTCCAAAATAAAACGGATCTGGCGCCTTGCCGTTGAACGCCATGTAGGTAGACCCGCTCGACAGTGTTATGAAACACGGCGACATGCACTCCGTGGTTTGCATCCTGGAAAGTTGGTTCGGACCAAACGAAATCGCAGCGCACTCGTTCTCGCCGTCGCATTGTTGCGCGACTAAAGCCATCTCCTTGCTAGTGGCATGCGGTACGGTGGACGTTCCCGGGATTTTTGCCCTGGACTCAACGGGAAACATCTTCAACCCAGTAGCCTGGTCGTGAAACGCCCAGTAGCCCTTGCCGATGGATTCCGGGTTGAGTTGCGAAATGTGCGTGCCATACTGACACGTCCCCGCCTCAGCGTCGAACCCAGACTCGAGGTACTTGCAAGCAGATGCGGGCGCGGGCGGCGGCGAAAGGCTCGCGTCGCCGGCGTCGTCATCGAGGCCAGTAGCGACGTCATCAGTGACGTTAAAATCCCTGCACTCGTTCGCGGGCTTGCCGAACTTTTCGCAGATGCACGACGGGCACCTGGGGTAGCCCAAGTTGCCGGGGAAGTTCATCTTCGCTTTCGTGCCGATGTGACACGCCCTGCACGCGGTTTCGCCGCCGAGCGCACCTTCGCACCCGACGCCGCCGAAATAACCGCACGAGTGGTCGACGTATTGCCCCACGCCCCCCTCGGCCGTGGGGTGCTGCGCCCCGCACGCGTGGAAATCGCACTGCCAGGTTGTCAAGTCAGTCCTCGCGTCCTCCGCGATCTCATCAGGTCTCGCGCGGAAAAGGCCAATCGCCGCCACGGTTGGTTCGCCGCCCATGCCGTCGGGGCACAAGTCGCTGGCGTACGCGTCGTACTCCCCGCGCGTCGCGTCCGGGAGCACTCGGCATCGACGCACGAATTGAGCTCCGCGCCGCCCATGCCCCAGCAGAATGAGCTGTCGATGGTAAACGACGCGAATCCGTCGCGCAAACACGCGTGGGCGCACAGCGGAATCGGCGTGTAGGTGGTTGTCATCTTGCCGAGCCTCGCGTCAAGCACGCGAACCACAGAGGCGGGCGCATGGCGAGATGTGGGGGTTTCGCTTCGAAGCAAAGGGGTTTTTTCGATCGGATACGAGGTCATAGTGGCACTTGGTGTCTCTTCTACGACAGCGACGCTAGCGTAGGATCTAGCTGAGAACGGAGCGCGTTAGAGAAGCAATCGGAGGG
>MDSY01020693.1_pt1 | contig 12680 bp, 12 predicted proteins | sample 811131 | NCBI WGS metagenome assembly MDSY01 (sample SAMN05326643, study PRJNA326480) | marine metagenome | isolation source: seawater | place: Atlantic Ocean: South West | collected 2010
AATAGGGGAATAGGGGAATAGGGGAATGTTTAGACAACGACTTCGTGGTGAACACGCTCAAGTGTTGTCTGCAAAATCAACGCATCAGTACTGGCGCGGTGCCGCTGAAGGTTCATTTCCTGAATAATGTGATTTTTTGTGGGATGCCACTTCGCCATTTGCTCCTGACTAATGAGGCTAGCCACTGAGTCAATCTTAAACCGCTGTTGAATATTCGCCGCTTCATACAATAGTGCCAGCCAACAGGAATCATTGCCCCACGCATCCGTGTAAACAGTAGCGCCATCGAGCCACTCGTTGAGTAACATCGCAACTTTTAATGCCGACTTGCCATTGACCAACAGAATATCGCGGCTGATGCCATGCAAAGATTCAGCCTCTTTATTCCAGTGAAGCCATTCGTCTTCCGGTCTAATAAGTGTGCAATGCATCTGACCACCCGTCATTGCCAAGCCCACCTCAATTGGATAACTGCCAGCACCAAAACCAGAGGCTTCCACATCAATAAAATTATACATACCGACTTCTGTTTCCCCAAAGGTAAAAAGCGATTGAGCTCATGACTTTATCATTGTAGTCAAGATTTTGATAAATGCCGATCAGCGTGGAATATGGCTATTGCGTGTGCATCTTTAACGGTCTTTAGGATCCATGTCATCAAGCAGGGATTGAACAAGTATCAATCGATCTATTGGGTGCTCAAGTGACAGCAACCGGTATCGAATGTCATTAGAAAAGGGCAATAAATAAGACAAATAAAAGCCCAGTTTAGCCGCATCTGAAAACCATTCATCAATGGGCAACATTGGATAGCCCAAGGTCTCCACATAGGGGTGCTTAAATAATGAATCTAACACGTACACCAAATCTTCAAACTCTGTCGGCACCTCTAAAACTGGCTCACTGGCTATCTCATCAACGGACGCACAGATTAAATCATTATCAGCAAGAGAGGCGTCATGCACAGAAATTTTATGCATCCCTTCGCAAACAATTCCCAGCAGCCCATTGGCTTGCTCATTAAAATCAACAATTTTCACCGCCGTGCCGATAAGCTCAAAGGCTGGCGAGTCACCTGAAGACTGATTAGACGACACTGTCACAATGCCAAAGGTACGGTTATTCGACAGACTCGATTTCACTAAATCAAGGTATCGCGGTTCGAAGACTTGCAGCGGTAAACGGCAACCAGGAAACGCGACCAGCGGCAATGGAAATAAGGGGTAATCTTTGATCACAAGCTATTCTCTTTTTCTTTTATTTAAAAACGTGTCATAAACTTTAAACGCTTTTAGCCCCCGAAACAACTAGCGGTGACGTTCGCTGCTCTAAATCAGACAGCCAGCGCAGTGCATACTCGGAGCCATTAGCGCACATCTCAGGTTGAGGCTTAAACCGTTCACAAACTGATGGCCTTGACGGCAAACCAAAAAGCTGGCACGCGTTCGCCTTATTTAACTGCACGCATCTGATTCCCGCAGGCTTTCCATTAGACATGCCAGGAATAGATGAACTGATCGCCGGCGCAATACAGCAAGCACCACAGCCTTCAATGCACGTCTGTGTCACGGCGTTTGAACTATCATTTCAATACTGACCTTCCCATTGGTTGAAACAATAACAATAACCGCGGTAACAACAGTAAGGAACCTAATAAGGCCGATAGCATCGCAACACCGGTTAATAAGCCAAAATAAATACTCGGATTAAAATTCGATAAGGTTAAAATAGAAAAACCAAAAATGATGGTGATCGACGTGTAATACATCGCTCGGCCAATGCTGGCATGCGAGCGATGCATGCTAGCAATGTAATCTCGATCTATAGAAAATTCACGTTTATAGCGATGAATATAGTGAATGGTATTGTCGACCCCTATACCAATGCTAATAGCGGCAATAGTGATCGTCATCATATCCAAGGGTATGCCAGTCAAACCCATACCACCCAGAACTAATAACGCGGCCATTAAATTCGGCGTAATGCCGATCAACGCTAAACTTAGCGACTGAAACAAAACAATTAACATCGCAGTTATAGCGACAAATACCAAACCTAAGGTTAGAATTTGAGAAGTGAATAGGCTTTGTAACATGTTATTGTACAAAACCAACATGCCTGTTAAACGGTAGTCATTTTTGCTGTAACCCTGTTCACTCATGAAGCCATCAAGGCCAGCCAATAGTTCTGCCCGGTTAAGCGAGCGACTGGTCTCTTTAACTCGAACCGTGATCCGCGCCTCATTAGAATCAACATTTAAATAAGGCGACACTACCACATTCTTGATCGATGCAGGCAAAGATCTGTACGCCAAAGCCAATTCAATATCATTAATATTTTCACCTAACAAATCTTTTGCAACACGATAAACCGTTGCTAATGATAAAACCTTGCCCGTTTCGGTTAGTTGATCAAGATGTTGGTGAATAATTTCAATTTTATTTAAACCTGCAGTAGTAAACCAATAATTTTGGCTAGAAGAATCAGGGTCACCAAATTCATCTTCATCAAAATCATCAAGATAAAAATCGTCATCTTCATTGCTCACATCTTCATCGCTACTGCTAACGGGTGCAAACAATATAATTTCTAGTGGTATCGTGCCACCTAAATCACTGTCGATTAACTCCATGCCTTGGTAGATTTCTGTTGACTCATCAAAATAATCAATAAATCTATTTTCTACTTTTAACTGTGACACCCCAAAAAGGGCAACAACAAATATTATTGCCGCAAACCATAAAATTATCTGGCCATTATTTTCAGCGAAGCGGGCAAACGATAATGTCAAAGTAGATGTTTCATCGGCTTTATATTTCTCATCAAGAACAGGCGCTTGACCTAAACTCATGCCAAGAGGAACCACGATAAATGTGGTGATTAAAGCCACCACGACCCCTATTGTCATCATCCAGCCAAAGTCCATTACAGGACGAATACCGCTTATTACTAAAGACATAAAAGCAACGATGGTTGTTAATGCCGTATAGAGACAAGGGCGCAACATTTGCCTTACCGTTGCAATAGCAAGCTCCTGCTGACTTGCCTGCTCATCGAGCATTTGCAATTCACGGTAACGAACGACTAAATGAACAGCAATGGCTAAGGTAATAATCAATAACAAGGCAACAAAGTTAGACGAGATAACGGTCATTCGCCAATCGAGAAAACCCAACAGACCCAACATAAATAAATTAGTTAGCACACAACTGATTAACGGCAGCATCACCCATCGTAGCGAGCGAAATATAATCGTTAACACTAATACAATAAAAGCAATAATCCCTATTCCAAACACTTGTAAATCACTTTTCACAAATGAAACCATGTCATTAGCGATCATCGGCAACCCGCCAAGGTAAATTGCTTTAGCCTGCTGTCGGTGTTGGTCAAGTGCCGCTCTTACAGACGTCACTAGCTCTTGTTGTTGTACGGATGCGTCGGTAGCATAGGCCTTAAATTTAATTTCAGCGTCAGTTAATTCCATTTTTTGATCAGCACTCAATGACGCAAGCTGTTGCTGTTGGCGCAAATTATCACGCTGATCCATCAACTTAACATACGTTAGATCGCGTGTTAAATTCACTTGAATAGCAGTTGTTTCCATTTCTGCACTGGTGAGTAATTGAGAATAAATTGGACTGTTTAACAACTCTTTTTTGACTAATGTTTTATCAACCGCATCACTGCGTAGGCTTTTCAATGACGAGCCTAAATCACGCATCGTTAATTTAGGCGAGTACAGTAAGGGCACATCCAAAATTGACATGACAGAAGATACGCCGTCGATCGAGCCAAGATCATCAACCAATGCGGCCAAATGGAAAAGAGACTGGTCACTCAATAAAGCCGTTTTGGGTTGGTAAGCAATAATAAAAAAATCTTCAGCCGCATAGCGTTTACCGACTTCACGAAAGAAGGCAAGATCCTCATCGCCTTCAAGTACCAAGGCATCAGCCGAGGCGTCAACCTTGTAATTTTGAGCGAAAAAAGCAGCGACTAAACTCAGCAAAAATAGCACAGCAACCGTAATTTTAGGACGAGCTAAAAAAACCGCTTGATAAACACGAATAAAACGCGGCAATCCGATTAGGCTAATAGGTTCAGACAAAACTAACTCCTTTTTTATCAATCAATAATTAACAATGTTAAACTATAAACTTATTTGCACGGCAAGCCATCATTAACTTTTTTTATCGGCACCCCAACGCTGCATTAATTGATGGTCTATTGCTAAGTGATCCAGTATCCGAGCAACCACAAAATCAATTAAATCTGCAATACTGTCAGGCTGATGATAAAAACCCGGCGAAGCCGGCATAATCACCACGCCTAACCGTGCTAAACTAAGCTGATGTTCAAGATGAATAACAGACAACGGCATTTCACGGTGAACTAAAATCAATTTCTTTTGTTCTTTAAGCATTACATCGGCTGCTCGTTCGATCAAATTATCACTGGCACCGGTCGCTACGGCTGACAATGTTCCTGAACTACATGGACAGACAACCATCGCGTCGGGGGCATTCGACCCCGACGCCACAGGAGCCGCCCATTGTCGGTCGCCATATACATGCAAACGCGTCGTATCACAGTGCAGTTTTTCAGCCATATAATTCAGCACTGATTGATCGTTGTCAGGCAAATCTATCGCCATTTCTAAAGCACAGACCTGCCTAGCCGCAGCAGATATCAATAAATGCACTTCGCAACCTTGTGCGAGCAAGACCTGTAATAATCGGAAGCCGTATTGAGCGCCAGAAGCTCCGGTAATGGCTAAAGTGATTTTTTTCATGATTGACCTATTGGTTAATTCTCGAAATTCGCCTGCCACTTGTAAATAATGACACTACAAATCTGTTTCATATTTTCGCATCAAGGCGGTGACTAGCAAGGCATGAATGCCGCCAAAAGCGCCGTTACTCATGATCACCACATGATCACCACTGCGTAGCTGTAACAATAATGCGTCAACCGTATCTTGAACTGAATCCATGACATGACTATGCTCTCGACCAGCAAAAATTGCCCTCACATTGTGAGCATGGCCATCTGCCGCATCATGCCACATCAGCACATCTGCCTCTGCAGTAGCGGCTAATAGCTTTTGATCATGATAACCCATTCGCATGGTGTTCGATCGCGGCTCAATCACAGCAATTATTCGCTGGTTACCTATTTTGGCTCGCAAGCCTGCTAATGTTAGTTGGATCGCGCTGGGATGATGCGCAAAATCATCATACACCGTCACGTCATTTACACAGGCTATTTGCTCCATGCGACGTTTGACACTGCTAAAACTCGACAATGCTGTCGTGGCTGAGGCAACACTGACACCAATGTGGTTAGCAGCAGCAATGGCTGCCAATGCGTTATTCTGATTATGATGCCCTGACAGCGTCCAATCGACGCATCCTTGGTGCTCATGGCACGCTTCGGCACTAGAATCGTGACGTACAACAGTGAACGTTGATAAATCATCACTGACTGAATGTATTCGCCAGAGGGCGTCAGCAGAGGAAGACAAGGACTCTACTTGAGTCCAGCAACCCTGCTCGATGACCTGTTCTAAGGCCTCATCCGCAGGCATGAGAATCTTACCGCCTGCAGGGACCGTTCGAACCAAATGATGAAACTGCGTTTGAATTGCCGCCAGATCAGAAAAAATATCAGCATGGTCAAATTCTAGATTATTAAGCACCAATGTTCTTGGGCGGTAATGGACAAATTTACTGCGTTTATCGAAAAACGCCGTATCATATTCATCAGCTTCTATGACAAAGTACGGCGATTGTCCCAGTTGTGCAGAACGTTCAAAATTACATGGCACACCACCAATTAAGTAACCCGGTGCTAACCCTGCCTCCGATAAAATCCATGCTAGCATGCTGGCGGTAGTGGTTTTACCGTGAGTACCAGCAACAGCAAGCACCCAACGATCCTTTAACACCTGCTCCGCTAACCATTGAGGGCCCGACTGATAAACCAAATTGCGCTCTAATACGTGTTCAACCGCTGGGTTACCTCGTGATAAAGCATTGCCTATAATAACCATGTCAGGACTGATGTGAGATAAATGCTCAGCATCATAACCTTCATGCAAAATGATATCTGCCGCTCGTAACTGATCACTCATTGGCGGATAGACCTGCTGATCAGCGCCGGAGACCTGATGCCCCGCTTCACGGGCCAGCAAAGCTAAACTGCCCATAAATGATCCACAAATACCTAAAATATGAATATGCATCGATCAACCGTGTCCAATAAAAATTAAACCATCATTTATTCAAGTAATAAATGCTATAAGCGTGTTCACTGACATGACACAATAGCGCTATCATTACACCAATCAGCTAAACCATTACAAGCCTTTTAAATCGATGGATAATTTGTGATTTTACGTTAATGTCAGTCTAAAATGGTACCTTTATTCTTTACACCAAAACACACAACTAAATATGCCAAAAAAAAATGCCTTTTATGCACAATCGGGCGGCGTTACCGCCGTTATTAATGCCTCTGCCTGCGGAGTTATTCAAGCAGCCAAAGCAGAACCCAACATCGGAAAAGTCTTTGCTGGTCATAATGGTATCATTGGCGCGCTCAATGAAGAATTAATTGATACCAGTAAAGAAACAGCCCGCACAATTAAACAACTACGGCACACCCCCAGCGGCGCGTTTGGTTCCTGTCGATACAAATTAAAAGATGTATCCGACAATCGTGCTGAGTACGAACGAATGATTGAGGTCTTTAAAGCGCATAATATTGGCTATTTCTTTTACAATGGCGGCGGTGACTCTCAAGATACAACCTATAAACTGTCAGAATACTGCCAAACCATAGGCTACCCATTAAAGTGCATCGGCATACCTAAAACCATTGATAACGACCTTCCATTGACCGATAACTGCCCAGGCTTCGGCTCGGTAGCAAAATATGTGGCCATTTCAACCAAAGAAGCCGCCTTAGATGTCGCATCCATGAGCGCCTCATCCACTAAGGTATTTATTCTAGAAGTAATGGGCAGAAATGCAGGGTGGATTGCTGCTTCATCAGGCTTAGCCGCCGAGCTAGACGGCGATGCTCCGCACATGATTTTATTCCCAGAAATACCTTTTGACCGCGAACGGTTTTTGAAGCAAGTCAACCATACAGTCAAACAGCACGGCTATTGCGTCATTGTTGCCTCGGAAGGTACACAAGATAAATCAGGTCAGTACTTATCAGGAAGCACGTCAAAAGATGCCTTCGGTCACTTGCAACTCGGTGGTGTAGCCCCCACATTGGCTGAGATGATTAAACGTAAATTTGGTTATAAATATCATTGGGCGCTGGCAGATTATCTCCAACGTTCTGCTCGTCATATCGCATCTAAAACCGATGTTGATCAAGCGTATGCGCTGGGTCACGCAGCTGTGAAGCTCGCAGTTGCAGGCAATAGCGGCATGATGCCGACCATTGTTCGAGGCAAGGGTAAGCATTACCGTTGGTCGATTGGCGAGGCTTCACTAGCCACGGTAGCCAATATTGAAAAGACACTGCCTCGTAGCTTCATTACCCGCGACGGTTGGCACATCACCAATAAGGCAAGGGACTACTTATTGCCTTTAATTAATGGTGAAGACTACCCTCCTTACAAAAACGGAATGCCTATTTATGCCCGCCTAAAAAAAGTTATGGCCAACAAAAAACTCAGTATATATAAACACGATACCGCCAAATAGCGCCTTTTCTACACGGTAATTTGGCTTATCACTTAGCACTCTGGTATTATTCGCGGCCATTGCCAGCCGTGTGCAGCAAAATTGCGAAATCAAACGCTATCATTATCCATCTGACGAATAAAGGTAATCAATCATATGAGCATTAACGATATCCCTGCGGGTAAAAATATTCCTGATGAAATCAACGTAATCATTGAAATTCCGGCTAACAGCGACCCAGTAAAATACGAAGTTGATAAAGACACCGGCGCCCTTATGGTCGATCGTTTCATGGCAACCGCTATGTTTTATCCTTGTAACTATGGCTATATTCCTAACACCCTGTCAGAAGATGGCGACCCATTAGATGTGTTGGTTCCTACTCCCTACCCACTCATTAATGGTGCGGTTATTAAATGCCGTCCAGTTGGCGTACTTAAAATGGAAGATGAATCTGGCATTGACGCCAAACTCGTTGCCGTGCCGGTTGATAAGTTATCGGTAATTTATCGTGAAGTGCAAGAAGCCACTGATTTACCCGCATTGCTATTACAGCAGATCGAGCATTTCTTTGAGCACTACAAAGATCTCGAAAAAGGCAAGTGGGTAAAAGTGCAAGGCTGGGCTGATGCCGCTGAAGCAAAAGCAGAAATCATTAAATCGGTTGCAGCAGCGAAATAAAGATTGCATTTTAATCAAAAAACCGGTGTTTGCCGGTTTTTTTTTGACATGGAACCAACCCCGTCACCGTGCAAAAAAGCGCATTTCTAGCGCGCACGACCATTCGCTAGACGCTTTGGGGTACGCCTGGTAACCCGCTTTGGCATGGCACTCAATAGCTGCTTATACAGCTTTGTTCCCTTACCAATCACTTTATGCTTAGCAAACGTATCAACCGCTTTTTTCCACGCCAAGTCTTTACCGTGCGCATTAATAGAATAACTTGTGCAAATAATCTTTGCATCGACATCAGAAGCGATGCCAACTTGAAAAATAGGGGTTTCTGTCCCACTTTTTTCTGTTTTTAGTAAGTAGCTAATGCCTTTTACCGAGCCATTTTGATTAAAGCACCGCAGTGCCTTATTTGCTTTTTTTGCCTTAATTTGCAAATAAAACAATTCTTCATCTCTTTCTTGTGCCAGGCCGTGAACTTTATTTCTTGCCGCGCCCTTTAGTCGTTTGCCTAACATTTTTAGGCTAAAATATTCTTGGAATAACTGTGCGTCTACTGTTCGTCTAACCCTGTAACCGTAAAAAGCATCATTATCTAAAAGCTTTACACTCACTATCATTCTCCCTAAACGATTATCAGTGATTTTATGATCAAGTCTACTAGCAAGAAAATTAATCGGTGAAAAATATATTGACTATTTCACGTTTATTTACTTTGCCATATAAATCAATCAATCAATCAATATGAAAATAATTTTACACTGGCTAAGTTTTTTTAAGCGCCGTAATAATTAGGTGATATTTATCACCATAAACTAACGAATAGAGACTAACGATGAAGGCCATAATTTGCCATACAGAAATTGTAAAAGCATGCAAAAATAGCTGGGCATTCTCACATTCAGCGCTGGCTAAAATAACTATGAATAAAAATAACTGTTAGCTGCCGATATCTTGATCCATCGAAAGAGAAGGTGCCTGATCCGAAGGCTGGCCAACAATTTTAGCTGGCACACCTGCAACGGTTACATGAGCAGGAACAGAGGTTAATACCACACTACCCGCCCCTACTTTTGAACCATTACCGACAGTAATATTGCCCAACACCTTCGCGCCAGCACTGATCATAACGCCGTCTTTAATGGTGGGATGACGTTTGCCTGCGTCATTTCCCGAACCACCGAGCGTTACGCCGTGAAGCAATGAAACGTTATTACCGACCTCAGCTGTTTCTCCAATCACCAGCCCGGTGGCATGGTCAACCATTAAGCCGTGACCTAAACGCGCAGCTGGATGGATATCGCAGCAACATAAAAGACTGACTTTATGTTGAATGTAACGCGCCATTGATCGTCTATTTTGATGCCATAATGCATGCGCTAACCGCTGTGACTGAATTGCCAAGAAACCTTTGAAAAATAAAAACGGCCGGCAGTAATTATCACAGGCCGGATCTCGTTGATAATACGCCTCCATGTCGTGGAGTGCAGCGTCAACTATGCCAGAGTGCTGAGTTAAAATTGATAAAAACAAACTGTTTAATGCCTGTGCAGGAACGGTTTCATTACCCAATTGAGCGGCCAAATGACAAGCCAACGCCGAAGCAAAATCATTATGGTCAATAATATTCTTGAAATAGTGATCGGCCAACATAGGCTCAGCTTTTGCTAACTCGGTCGCTTGATGATGAAGCCTTGTCCAAACCGATAATGAATCGTTCAAAATTAAAATCCTGAGTAATGAATCAGTGATTAGCTTAGCCAGTATTGATCGTTTAGCCAATGGCCGATGCGTTAATAAATCGCGTGAAAATCTCATCCAAATGGGCTAAAACGGTTGACTGTAGCTGCATCTCCGGTTGCGATTCAATCACCCGGTACAATGCATCACGAGTTAATTCTTGTGAGAATAGCCTAGCACTGGGTCGGTGACTGAGGTGCCACCGTTCTGCTGCTATGCCCATTGGTTTTTCGCTCTGACTTAGCGCCGTCGTTATGTAAGGGCGATAAAAACCAAAACTTTGCTGGTTTTCTATTCGCTGATCTAACCAATCGTGCAGCGCCGCAAAAACGCCACCCGGCTGGACTTCTTCATCATTGAGTTGAACGACATAATCATCGGCGACCGCAGATCGATCATAAACATCGAGATCAGTGCCCCAATGATGTCGCGAACCACCCGGCAAGGCTGACCAGCGCAATATTGCGAAAACTAAATCAGTTGGGCTCAGAGTATCCACTGGCAGAGGTTGGCCTTTGCCGTCATAAACAGGGCGAATGCCGGTTGCCTTTTCATTCCAAATCAATAATTGACGACTAAAACTTCGATATGCACTGGCAATGGCTAAGTCAAACCCTGCTTGCGTCGCATTAAACTGCAGTGAAGACCAGTCATCCACTGCATCAGGGTGCAAAAAATACCCGTCAAATTGAATGAGGGCAGCGTCATCTTGGCCTGTTAGTTGCGCAAAATTCATGCGTTGATCGCCTTTTCGTTCAAGCATTAAACCGCCCGTTAAGCGGATTAAAATCAATACAGCTAGATAATAAGCCAAGGACTGTTAAAAAAGATAGTTGTTTTGACCGCTAAGATTGCGCGTTTTAGTGATCGCACCTGCGCTTGCACAGGGTATAATCATTCAATAAAAGCTATGCACCGCCGATATCAACTCATATTATTGCAGAACAAACAATAAAGGTAACCACTGTGGACTCATCTTCAACAGATTCAACCTTAACTCAATCAGCCTCGACTGCTGGACCGAACGGCACATCCAATAAGGTGTTATCGACACAGTTATGTGAACTGCTCGGTTGCCGTTACCCGATTATTCAAACGGCGATGGGTTATGTGGCCTTACCTGAACTGGTCGCCGCCACATGCAATGCCGGCGGCTTTGGCTTTTTAGCCGCCGTGACCATTCCGATTGAAGAGGTTGAAGCCGCTGTCTTAAAAACGGCTTCGCTAACGAATCACCGTTTTGGTGTGAACTTTCATATGTTTACCCCTGGTGCTGATAAAATTGCCGACATTATTCTTAAGCATAAAGACAAAGTCGCCGCCGTCAGTTACGGTCGCGGCCCCAACCCGGAAATGATTGCCCGCTTTAAGCAAGCCGGTATTGCACTAATTCCAACCGTTGGCAAAACCCAGCACGCTATTAAGGCCGTTAAAATTGGCGCCGATGCGATAGTGGTGCAAGGCGGCGAAGGCGGCGGTCATACCGGCTCGGCGCCGACCAGCATTATTGTGCCGCAAACCGTTGATGCAGTTGATGTGCCCGTGATAGCCGCAGGTGGTTTTAAAGATGGTCGCGGTTTAGTTGCCGCGTTAGCTTATGGAGCGGTAGGTATTGCCATGGGCACACGGTTTTTAATGACTACCGACAGCCCGGTAGCTATGGCGGCTAAACAGCGCTATGTGGAAGTCGATGATACTGACAAGATACTGGTCACTCATGCGCTCGATGGCATGCCACTGCGTTTAATTCAAAATGAATTACTGGCTAAGCTTGAAGGCCAAGGTCGTGCTCGGGCATTATTATTTGCCTTAATCAATGGCTGGCAATGCCGCAAAATTACTGGTATGTCGATTCTCGACCTACTGAAAAGCGCCTTGGTGTTTCGCAATGATGGACTCACTGCCACGCAAACCTTAATGTCGGCCAACGCCCCCGTGCTGTACAGTAAAACCTGGGTCGAAGGAAAACCCGCTGAAGGCGCACTGCCCGGAGGGCAGATTGCCGCCGCAATTGATGAGCTAGAAAGCTGCGAGGCCGTCATTCAAGCCATCATGCAAGAAGCGCAACAACGCCTTGATGCATTAACTAATTAGTAGAATGGGCCTTTGCTGATGAAACGTTTATGCCACAGCGATGATATCGAAGAAGGCTGCTCAAAAGGTTTTGAAATAGGCGAACAAAAACTGTTTGCAGTAAAAAAAGACGCGGTGATTTTTGTCTATGAAAATCGCTGCCCACATTTAGGCATTGAGCTGGAATGGTTAGAGGATCAGTTTCTTGACCAAGAAGGCGCACTGATTCAATGCTCAACGCATGGCGCACTATTTACCATCGAGGAAGGTGACTGTGTTTCGGGGCCCTGCGCGGGCCAACAACTTCGCCGCCTTGAGGTTAAGCTTGAAGCCGGCGAAGTGTTTTTAGTGAACTAAATCATACAGCGAGCATCGTTATTGATTGAGTGCAGTGCCCTGCATAATCACGATTTTTTGCGCATCCACCTCCTCATTATCCTCCGCATCACCACCGCCATAGTCACGCGCCTGAAGATCGACCACAAAAAG
>MDSY01019047.1_pt1 | contig 12678 bp, 9 predicted proteins | sample 811131 | NCBI WGS metagenome assembly MDSY01 (sample SAMN05326643, study PRJNA326480) | marine metagenome | isolation source: seawater | place: Atlantic Ocean: South West | collected 2010
CTGGATATAGAATCAATTATTTGGCTGGAGCAATTCCTAAAAAAATTTAAGGGCGCTTTAGTTATGGTCTCTCATGACAGGATGTTTCTTGACCAAATAACAAATAGGACTATAGAAATTCTTCATCAGCGCATTTTTGATTTTAAAAAACCATATTCGAAGTATATGGAAATTCGAAAAGAACTTCGTGCGCAACAGCTAGCCGCTCAAAAGAACCAGGAAAAACAGATTCAACAAACAGAAAAACTAATTGAACGTTTTCGTGCTAAAGCATCAAAAGCAAGTATGGCTCAATCACTTATAAAAAAATTGGATAAGATCGATCGAATAGAGATTGACCCTGAGGAGAATAGAAAAATAAAATTTGAATTTTCTATTTCACATCAACCAGGAAAAATAATTTTAGAAGCTAAAGACATTTCAAAGTCTTTTGGTGATAAACACGTACTCGATTCCGTAAATATAGATATTGAAAGAGGAGAAAAGATCGCTTTTGTCGGTCAGAACGGCCAAGGGAAGTCTACTCTTGCAAAAATTTTAGTAGGGGAACTTGAAAGTAATGGAAAAGTAAGGCTGGGGCATAATGTTCAAATTGGCTATTTTGCTCAAAATCAATCAACCTATTTAGATGGTAAAAAAACAGTACTTGAATCTGCTGAAGATTCTGCAACTCCAGAGAACAGGACCAAGGTTCGTGATCTATTAGGGGCATTCCTTTTCCCAGGCGATGCAGTTGATAAAAAGGTTCATGTTCTTTCGGGAGGAGAGCGAAATCGTTTAGCCTTATGTAAATTGTTACTTCAGCCTTTTAATGTTCTTGTAATGGATGAGCCAACCAATCATTTAGATATTGCTTCTAAAAACGTATTGAAGGAAGCTTTGAAGAAGTTTAAAGGAACCCTAATTTTGGTTTCACATGATCGTGATTTTGTACAAGGGCTTTGTGAAAAGGTGATTTCATTTAAACAACGCGAAGTCAAAACTTTTTTAGGAGATATAAATGCATACCTGGAAGATCAAAAATTTTCTTCTATAAAAGAATTAGAAAAAAAGAGTAAAGACCAGATAAAAAAACCGATTAAAGAAAAGGAAAACTCTTACGAAAGACAAAAAGAAATTCGTGGAGCCCAACAAAAAATATCAAAACTAGAACGACAAATTTCAGACTTGGAAAAAGAGATTAAAAAAATAGACTTTGATCTTGAAATAAATTACGAAACTACTATTAGTCAAACTAATTTCTTTGATATTTATCAAGCCAAAAAGAGAGATTTAGAAAAATTGATGAAAAAATGGGAAAAACTCCAGCTACTTTTTGATTAAAATAAATTTAGACTCTTAAAAGCTCTTTTACGTTTTGCAAATAACGTTCTGCATCTAATGCAGCCATACAGCCTGTTCCAGCGGCGGTAACAGCCTGACGATATTCTTTATCTTGAACATCGCCAGAAGCAAAAACTCCAGGAACGTTTGTTTCTGTTGTTTTCCCTTTTGTGATTAAGTACCCCGCGTCATCCATTTCTAATTGATCTTTAAAAATATCAGTATTTGGCTTGTGGCCAATAGCAATAAACAATCCAGTTATAGAAATTTCATCTGTATGTCCAGAGCTATTATTTTTCATACGGAGTCCGTCTACAACTTGATCTCCAAGAACTTCATCAATTTCAGTATTGTATCTAAGATCAATATTTTTTGTGCTGGTTACACGGTGTTGCATCGCTTTAGATGCACGCATTGTATCTTTTCGAACTAACATAGTTACTTTAGAACAAATCTTAGCGAGGTAGGTAGCTTCTTCAGCGGCTGTATCACCACCACCTACAATTGCAACTTCCTGACCTTTGTAAAAAAACCCATCACAAACAGCGCATGCAGAAACTCCCCCACCGCGTAAGCGTTGCTCACTTGGCAAACCAAGATATTTGGCTGTAGCTCCCGTACTTATAATAATAGTACTTGCGCGCAACTCCGTTCCATCCTCAGTATATGCTTTATGAGTCCCTCCTGGATCTGTTGAAAATTCAACTTTATTAATAAACCCTATACGAACATCGGTTCCAAACCGTTCAGCTTGTTGTTGTAATTGAACCATCATGGTCGGTCCATCGACACCTTCAGGGTAGCCTGGGAAATTATCTACTTCAGTTGTGGTAGTTAGTTGTCCTCCAGGTTCCATACCGGTATAAAGTACTGGATTTAAGTCTGCTCGTGCTGCATAAATTGCAGCTGTGTATCCCGCCGGGCCACTTCCAATAATTAAAGTCTTGAGAATTTCCATTGTCTATTATTTTATTCAAATGTAAACCATATCTTTTAGTTGTATATTCGTTTTATATTGGATTTATCAATAATTTATCAATGTTATTTATGAAAAAAACTTTCCCTTTTTTTTGTTTTTATCTAATAGCCTGTTCACAACCTAAACCAATTACTTCTGATCAAATTATAGAACAATCAATATCTGCTTATGGGTGGAATCAAAGAGAATTTTCTATCACCTTTGATTTTAGAGATTACAAATATAAATTGATTCGAAAACCCTTATTCTATTCCTACCAACGTTCAAAAGTAAAAGAGGGAACACCCTTTCTTGATGTGATGACTTCAAAAAATCGATTACAGCGGTATAAAAATAATAAGTTAATTAATCTTAATGACAGTATTACCAGCTTATATGCAAATTCACTTAACTCAGTAATGTATTTTTTTCAACTCCCTTTAATTCTCAGAGATGATGCTGTAATTTCTGAGCTTTTAGGAACAACTATAATTTTAGGGAAAACTTATTGGACAATAAAAATTCTCTTTAATCAAGCAGGTGGGGGGGAGGACTTTCAAGATGAATATCGTTATTGGATTGATCAAGAGAATAATCGGATTACTTTTTTTGCATACAATTATTCGACTGACGGAGGAGGAGTTCGTTTTAGGGAAGCAAGAAATATTAGAAATATAGATGGGTTTTTATTTCAAGACTATGTTAATTATAAAGCCAAAGATAAATTTACTTCTTTAGACAGTCTACCTAGTTTTTTTGAAAAAGAAAAACTAGAAATTATATCTATAATTGAAAATAAAAAAATCAAAGTAGAAGTCCGCTAGTTACAATAAAACATATTTTTCCAGGAAAAAAAGATCTTTTTAAAATTATTATCCCCCCCCATTTATTACAAAAGCTCTAGAATCTGATAAAGTGTCAAAGATTCTTTCTTTAGGGATTACTTTTCCTAAAATCCCAATAGTTTTCATCAAGTGCATAGGCTGTGATTGAATTCCAGCTATGAGAATTTTAATATTTTTTTTATCTAAGTCTAAAAGAACATCCTCTAATGCAAATAGCCCTGATTGATCAATATATGGCACCTTTTCCATATCGATAATTATAATGCTAGCTGATTTTGGAATCTTATTTGCAATGCTCACAAATTCTGATGTAAATCCAAAAAATAAAGGTCCACTAATATGTTTTACATAAACGTTTTCTTTAGAGGTTTCACTTAGATCTTTTTCAAATCCATCGTCTGGAGTAGATGAGTTTTCGAACTCTTTTCTTGAAATAACTCCATCTTTGTTTGTATCTATTTCATCAAAACCTTTTTCATTTGACAGAAGATCTAATTTTGAATTATCTTTTGATATATCACCCATTTTCTTCATAAAAAATAGGCATGCTAATAGAAGACCTATACCAACAGCGTAAACTAAATTCCAAAAAACTGATAACAAAAGAACGACAACCATAATTAAAATTTCAGTCCTAGGTATTTTTGAAAGCACATTTAATCCTTTATAATCCATAACTCCTATTCCTACAGTAACTAAAATACCAGCTAAAACTGCGGCAGGTATCTTAGAAGCTAAGGGGCTTAAAACTAAAAGGGTAAGAAGTAAAACTATTCCTGCTATCATACCTGATAATCGTGTTTTCCCTCCAGATTGGATATTTACAACAGTACGAATAGTTGCTCCAGCTCCAGGTAGACCTCCAAAAATTGCCCCTATAGAGTTACCAATTCCTTGACCAATTAATTCTTTATTAGGAAGATGCCTAGTTTTAGTTAAGTTATCTGCAACAACAGAGGTCAACAAAGAGTCAATAGCACCTAAAAGTGAAAGCGTAAGTGCAGTGAAAAGATATGGAAGAATCTCAAGAAAATTAAAGTTTGTAAAAAGGGTCCACTGTATTTTTGGAAATCCATTAGGGATTTGTTGTATTGAGATGTAGTCAATACCAAAACCAATTGCAACTCCGGATACAACAATCAATGCTACCAAAGTACTGGGCACAGCTGTAGTAATTCTTTTAAAACCGTATATTATAAAAATAGTTGCGAATGCCAAAATGACCTCAATCCAATTAATAAAACCAATAGCTCTAGGAATAGATTTAATTGTTCCTACAACACCTGAAGAGTTATTTTTTGCTAAATTTTGTGCTTCTTCTGTTATTTCAAATTTGTCAATTTTAGTTGCTCTATCTATAGCCTGTTCAAAGTCTTCAATCACAAGTACTCCATCTTTAGTTTCATCAGCAAGAATCTTTTCTAATAGACTTTGCTCAGCCATGGGTTTAAAGGAATCAACAAGTTCAATATCTTTTTTGGCGTCATATCCAATTAATGGTAAAATTTGAGTTATTAAAATTATTACTCCTATAGCAGTCATAAAACCAGAAACCACAGGGTAAGGAATATATTTAATGTATTTACCAAGACCAAGAATTCCAAGGCCAATTTGAAATAAACCACTTAAAAGAAAAACTGCTAATATGTAAGGTAATGCTTTCTCTACAGATCCATTATGAACACCTATAATTGTTGCAATAACAACCATACTTACAGCCGTCATCGGCGCAGTTGGTCCTGAAATTTGAGTAGCAGTTCCACCAAATAAAGCTGCAAAAAAACTTAAAAAAATCGCTCCATAAAGGCCTGCACTTGGCCCTAGACCTGAACTTACACCGAATGCTAAAGCAAGTGGAAGTGCAACTATTCCTGCAGTTAAGCCACCCAAAACATCTCCTTTAATATTTGAAAACATGACTATTTAATTTTAATAAAAATCAAAAATAAAACTTTTTTTAATTTAATATTACAGTAAAACTGTATTAAAAAAAAATAAAAAAATCAGAAATTAAAACTTCTATTATAAAGAAACCGTAAATTTGAATTCGCAATTATTTTAATGATGATAGATCAAGCAAAAATTAGTCTCCTTGATTATAAAGCCCCTGGAAGTTTTGAGGAGACTCGTTATGAGAAGTTACATAATGTTATCGTTGGTAGTTCAGTAGAAGGTTCATCTGCCATAGCACATTGCATCGCAAATTTAATTCTTCAAAAACAGAAAAAAAATCAACATTGCATTTTAGGTCTTGCCACAGGCTCAAGTCCATTAAGTGTTTATAGAGAGCTTGTTCGTCTTCATAAAGAGGAGGGATTGAGTTTTAATAATGTCATCACTTTTAATCTTGATGAATATTATCCCATACAAAAAAAAGATGCTCAGAGTTATTATAACTTTATGCATGAAAATTTATTTGATTTAGTAGATATTAAATCAGAAAACATTAACGTACCTAACGGAAACGTAAGTGCTGAAGGATTGAGAGATTCATGCATAGCTTATGAAAGAAAAATTAAAGAATTAGGCGGCATAGATCTTCAAATATTAGGAATTGGTCGCACAGGACATATTGGTTTTAACGAACCAGGTTCTCATTTAAATTCTCAAACTCGAACCATAACTCTTGATCATTTAACCCGGTTTGACGCGATTTCTGCATTTCAAGGTATCGATAATGTTCCTAGGAAAGCAGTCACCATGGGTATTAAATCTATCCTTAATGCTAAAAAAATCATTTTAATGGCATGGGGAACCAACAAATCAGAAATTATTCAAAAAGCTGTAGAGGGTCAGATTTCAGATAAAATACCTACAACTTATTTACAGTATCATAAGAATACTACTTTGATTCTTGATGAAGAAGCTGCCTCAGAGTTAACAAGAATAAAAACTCCCTGGTTAGTTGGAAGTTTTAACTGGAACGAGACCAACAGTTCAAAAGCAATTATATGGCTTTGTGAAAAAATGAACAAATCCATTTTAAAATTGACGGACGAGGATTATAATCAAAATGGAATGTCTGACTTATTAGCACTCAACGGATCTTCTTACGATATAAACATACAGATGTTCAACCGTCTGCAGCATTCAATAACTGGTTGGCCTGGAGGAAAACCAAATTCTGACGATACTCACCGACCGGAACGTAAAAGTCCAGATAAAAAACGAGTTATAATTTTTAGCCCACATCCAGATGATGATGTTATTTCTATGGGAGGAACTTTTGATCGGTTGGTTTCCCAAGGGCATGAGGTTCATATTTCCTATCAGACATCTGGAAATATTGCAGTCTCGGATCAAGAAGCATTAAAATATCTTGAGGTTGCCACTGATTTAAATGACCAGAATCTAAATCATGAAATAGAATCTTTTAAAAAACTGCTAATAAACACCAATCCTCAAAAGCCTGCTTCCAGAGACATCTGTAATCTTAAGGGTAGTATTAGAAGGGGAGAGTCTTTTGGAGCTACAAGGTATTTTGGAATTCCAGACAATCAAGTTCATTTTATGAATCTCCCGTTTTACGAAACTGGAACGATTGCAAAAAATCCTATTTCAGATAAGGATATTATTCAAACCATGAAGCTTATTGAATTAATTAAACCCCATCAAATTTATGCAGCTGGGGATTTAGCAGATCCTCATGGAACTCATAGGGTTTGCTTAGATATCGTTTTTGAGTCTTTAAAGCGACTCAAGTCTAAAAATTTTATGAATGATTGCTGGGTGTGGCTTTACCGTGGTGCATGGCACGAATGGGAAATTCATGAAATTGAAATGGCAGTTCCCATGAGTCCAAATCAGGTTCTGAGAAAAAGGAAAGCTATTTTTTATCATCAGTCTCAAAAAGATGGAGTTATGTTTCAAGGGAACGATCATCGTGAATTCTGGATTCGCGCTGAAGAACGTAATGCAGACACTGCAAAAAAATATAAATCCTTGGGAATGGCAGATTATGCCGCAATGGAAGCTTTTAAACGTTATTTCTTTTAATAAAGTTGAAAAATAACTGATCTTAAATTTATCAATAGTTAACATTTAGTTCATTTTCACTTATTAATCCAACTAATAATTCAGATAAGCTTCTATTTCAATTTATTCGTATTTTAGGTTAAAATAAGTTTATTATGAGACACGTATTAGTACTTTTTAATAAAGCCCTTTTTTTGTTAGCTATTTTTCAATTTTCAAATAGTGATGCACAAGAAAAATTTTCAAAAAGACAAATTCAAAAAATTAAATCAGAAACTATCGATCAGGTTCAGGGAAGATTCAAGCAAACCCAAGTCATGATTGATAAGATTTTTAGTTTTGCTGAGTTGGGTTTTCAAGAACATGAATCGTCTAATTATTTGACAAAGATTTTGGAGGAATCAGGTTTTGAAATCGAAAAGGGTATTTCCGATATACCTACTGCTTGGATGGCAAGATGGTCTATTGGAGAGGGGCCAGTTATTGCACTTGGAAGCGATGTAGATTGCATTCCAAAAGCCTCACAATATCCTGGGGTTGCATATCACAAACCAATTATTGATGGAGCTCCTGGACATGGTGAGGGTCACAACTCTGGAATTCCATTAGTCATTACTGCCGCTCTCACTTTACAGAAGCAAATGAAAAAATATAATCTAGGGGGAACACTAATAATATGGCCTGGAATTGCAGAAGAACAATTGGCTTCTAAAGCTTGGTATGTTAGAGATGGATATTTTAATAAAGTTGATATGTGCATATTCACTCACGTGGGAAATAATTTAGATGTATCTTATGGTAGATCAACAGGAACAGGATTAATTTCTTTAGAGTATACTTTTGAAGGTGAATCTGCTCATTCGGCTGGCTCTCCTTGGAGAGGCAGAAGCGCACTTGATGCCGCAGAACTAATGAATATCGGCTGGAATTACAAAAGGGAGCATCTACACCCCCTAAAGCGATCACACTCAATTTTTACCGATGCAGGTGACCAACCCAATGTAGTTCCTTCAAAAGCATCTATTTGGTATTTTCTTCGAGACATAAATTATGAGGGAATTATGGGAATGTATGATGATGCAAATAATATTGCAGCTGGTGCTGCATTAATGACCGATACTAAGGTTACTTCTCGTGTTTTGGGAACTGCTTGGCCACGTCATTACAATAAAGTAATTGCGGAGACAATGTTTGAAAATATTAAAAAAGTCGATTTACCAATTTGGTCTGAGGCTGATCAAAAATTAGCTAAAGCAGTTCAAAAAGAGGTTAATTCAGATAATCAGACGGGTTTATCAACTCAATTGTCAGAATTAGGAAGACCACTAGATAAACCGGTAAGCGGAGGATCAGATGATATTGGAGATATTTCATGGACTATTCCAACTGTTACACTTCGATTTCCTTCAAATATTCCAGGACTTCAAGGTCACCATTGGTCTAATGCCATTACAATGGCTACTCCAATAGCGCACAAAGGTGTAAATGCAGGAGCTAAAGTTGTTGCTGCTACAGTAATAGATTTTTTGACAAAACCTGAACTTTTAGCAAAAGCAAATGATTATTTTAAAAATGTTCAAGGAAAAGAAGATCAATACAGACCAATGATTACAGAAAAAGATCCACCACCGATTTATTTAAATAAAGGAATTATGGATGAGTTTCGTCCAAAATTAGAAAAGTTTTATTTCGATGAAACTAAGTATGACAACTATCTAGAACAGCTCAATATTGAATACCCAACGATTAAATAAAGTTCTATGAAGTTGTTTTTGTTTTTATTATTGACTTACAATTTAGTCTCTGCCCAGGAAATAGTTTCTAAAAAAGATTCCTTATCTATTGTAAATATTTTATTCAATCAGCAACAAAATTGGAATAATGGAGATATTGATGCCTTTATGGAAGGCTATGTAAAAACAAATAAACTTGTATTTTCTGGAGCTTCAGGACCAATTTACGGATGGGAAGCTACTCGCAATCGATACAAAAAAACCTATTCCAATCGCATTCTTATGGGGAAATTAAAGTTTGATATTTTAAATATGTCGCTTTTGAGTTCTGATGTAGTTCAGCTTCAAGGAAAATTTTATTTAACCAGAGAGATTGATGACAGTGCTGGGTATTTTACTTTGACTTGGTTAAAAAGAAATGGGAAATGGTTAATTATTTCAGATCACACTTCTTCTTCAAAAAAAGAATAAACTTAATTTAGGAATTTTATCATCTCATCTGCAATTAATTTATTTCCTTCATTATTTAAATGCACACCGTCGGATGTCAAAACTCCTTTAGGCATATTTTGATCATTGTTTTCAGAAATATATTCCTTAAATTTTTTTCTTAAGTCCAATAAGTCAGTATTAAACTCAGATGACAAATTTCTAACAACATCAGAGAAAGCATCTAAATCCTTATTCATTATCTCCATTGTATCAATATCTTTAAAATTATTGTTCAATTTAAATTCACCATTATTTTCTCCAATAACTGTTGGCGTACATAAAATTATTTTTGCACCCACAGCTTTAATATCAGTAATAATTTTTCTCAATCCCTTTTCATATATATCGATGTCTGATCCGGTGCCCCAATCATATTTATGCCAAACATCATTAATTCCAATATAAATAAATACGATGTTAGGCTTCAACTTTAATACATCATCATTATACCTTAAAAGTAAGTCTGAAACTTTGTTACCCCCAATCCCTTTATTGATTAATTCTACTTCCTGACTTACGTTTTCTCTTAATGAAGTTATAAACCCTTTATATGTTCCTTCACCTTCAGAATTCTCACCCTGTTGAGTTATAGAATCTCCTAAAAAAATAACTTTAGTTGAATTAGTACAGGCAGCCATTAGCACAAGTATTATGAGTAAAATTTTTTTCATTTTAATTTATTTAATTATTGAAATATAAAGAAATAATTATTCTAGGGAGTTTTTTCGAAGTAATTTTTAAATAATAAAATAAAACAATTTAATCTTTAATGGCATAGTTTAATAGTCTTGGACGAATATTGAGTTCGTACAATCCTCTTTGTTCTCTATAGGGATATACTCTATTAGTCAATAAAATAACGAAACAATCATATTCAGGATCTATCCAAACCATGGTTCCTGTGTAACCGGTATGACCAAAAGTTTTATGACTTACTAAAGTAGAAGGATATCGGTTATTATCTTTTAGACCTAAAGAAGGTTTATCAAAGCCAAGACCTCTTGGATTAGATCCTTCGGGATAAGTTCTTTGACTAAAAAGAGTTATGGTTTTAGGATTTAAAAATTGTCTTCCTTTATAGATTCCTTTTTGAAGTAACATCTGTAATAAAGGAGCAATTGAATTTGCATTAGCAAATAGCCCTGCATTACCTGAAATTCCTCCCATCAGAGAAGCTGCTTCATCATGCACCCAACCATGAACAAGTTGTTTTCTAAATATGCTGTCGCGTTCTGTAGGAACAATTTCGGTTTTTGAAAATTTAGTGGTAGGTAAAAAAGTGATTCGTTCCAATTTCATAGAATCATAAAAGTGAGTTTCTAAAAATTTAGAGAAAGATAAGCCACTCATTCTTTGAACTAATTGCGGTAAGAAAAAATAAAACATACCAGAGTAAACCATTTCCCCCATAGTACTGAGTTCCGTTTTTTTTATGCGACGGAAAATCTTTTTTTGATAGCGTTTATGAACATATAAAGAGTCACTTACATAGCCTGGAAAACGATCATCTTTAATATTTGACAAGGTATTTCTTTTGAATTCACCTCTTTTGTTAAAAACTAAGTTTTGATGCGCTACATATGGTAACCAGCCAGCACTGTGACTCAAGATTTGTTCAAAGCTATGATCTTGTTTATTACTTTTTTTAAGAGATGGAATCCATTTTGAAACAGGATCCTTAATATTAAAATTATAGAGTTCATAAAGCTTCATTAGAGCAAGTGTACTGGCCAAGACTTTGGTTACAGAAGCTAAATCATACAGGTCATCTTTCGAAACAGGTATTAAAGAGTCGTAAGTATGATAGCCATATGTCTTGTTTACACGAATAGAGTCTTTTTTAAAAATCAGTACTTGTGCACCAGGGAAAGCTTTTTTTTGAATACCAAAATTAATTAATGAATCAACTTTTGATATTAATTCAAGTTTTAAAGTATCACTTGAATACTGGGCTGTTAAATTATTTGGCAGTATTTCAAGAAGGATAAAAAAAGAAAAAATTGCTGCTCTCATAGGGATAATTTGTATTTTTCATAAACAATATAACCATAAAGATCTCGTTTTTAATAAAATGAATTAATACCTTTTTAAAATCTAAAAATATTTTAAAAATACAGCTTTCTATGTCTTCAAAAGCTAAATTATTTCTCAGCCTCTCATTTCTGATGCTTTCATATTTAATGTTTGCTCAGGAGCAAAAAGAAGAAGCTTTAGAAGATGAAATTCCATTTGATGCCGTTATCCAATCAGAAATGGGGGGAAAACGAATGAAGTTTTATGGCAATACTCGGTTTAACTTTAATCAGGCGTATTTCTCAAATTGGATATCAGGAGGGGAAAGTAGTTTGACCTTCCTCTATGGTCTAGATTATTATTTTAACTACTCAGATAGAAATGGATTTGTTTGGGATTCTAATTTACTTTTATCATTAGGTACGACTTATATTTCTGGATCTAAATTTCTAAAAAAAGCAGATGATCGCTTTGAGATAGGATCTTTAGTTGGAAAGCAAATCAATCAATATTGGAGCTACTCAGGATTATTAAATATTAAAACACAACTACTTCCGGGATATAGATTTTATAATGAAGAAGATGTGGAAATGCGCGAAAAAGTTTCTCAGTTTTTATCTCCTATGATTCTTCAGGCAGGTTTGGGTTGGTATTATAAAAAGAATAATGATTTTAGAATTAATCTTTCTCCAGTTACGGGCCGTGCAATTGTAGTATCCAAAAAATATACTGAAAATCTAGATCAAGGAGCTAAATATTTTGGTGTAGACGCTCAAAAACGAAGTAAGTTATTTTTTGGAGCTTTAATTTCCGGTTTTTATAAAAGAGAAATAATGAAGAATATTATATGGGAGAATAACTTTAGTGTTTATGTAAATTATCTTGAAAAAATTCAAAATGTAGATTTTGATTGGAATTCTAATATTCGATTTAAAGTAAATAGTAAAGTTTCTGGAAATTTCATCATTCACTTATTGTACGATGACGATTTATTAAGTGATTTACAAGTCCGTGAACTCTTGGGTTTAGGAATCAACATTGACTTATAATTCCTATTTCCCTAAAGCTTTTTTAAGAAACCAATCGTAGTTATAAAAAGTAATAAAAACATTATATACACTGCCTTGACCGCGTGGATCTACCTCCACAACTACGGTTTTTTCTGAATCTACAAAACGAATGCAAGGAAGATTCTTTTTGACTAAAATAGGATTAGACCAGTTTTCTTGAGCATAAACAGTTTTAAAATTTTTAGACTCAAAATAAGCACGACTTTTCTTCATATAAGTCCCAGCCTGTTCCAGATTCAAGTTTTTCTTACTTCCTAAATTCATACTTA
>MDSY01072640.1_pt1 | contig 12678 bp, 10 predicted proteins | sample 811131 | NCBI WGS metagenome assembly MDSY01 (sample SAMN05326643, study PRJNA326480) | marine metagenome | isolation source: seawater | place: Atlantic Ocean: South West | collected 2010
AACCTCAAAGCTCAATACAATATCTCTCCATCATCATATACTCCAATATTGATACATAAGAAAAACATAAGAGTTGTAAAGAGAATGAGATGGGGGTTAATTCCAAAATGGGCATCCGAAACGTCGATTGGAAACCAAATGATTAATGCCCGGTCCGAAACTATTACAGAGAAGCCTTCTTTCCAGAATCTAATCCAACAGAACCGATGCGTGGTTTTTTCTAATGGATATTTTGAGTGGAAAACTCGTAAGGGAAAAAAACAACCATATTATATCACTAATAAAAAGAAACTCTTTTCGTTTGCAGGACTATGGAGTAAGTGGAAAGCAATAAACAAAGAAATAATTTATAGTTATACCATTATCACTACTAAATCACAAAAAAATATTTCTGAAATAAATCACAGGATGCCTGTTATTTTAAAAAATAATGATGTAGAGAAGTGGATTAATCACACAAAATATAATTTTAATATTGTGCAGAAATTATTGAAACCATACTCGAACAATCTTTATTATCATATTGTTTCACCTTTTGTAAATTCTGCAAAGAATGACACAGTAAGGTGTATTGAAGAAATTAAAAACCCTTATACTATTAATCTATTTTAATCAAAATTCTACTTCAAAACCACCAACTGGTATAAAATCAAAATATCTAATAGGTTCTACTTTTGCTGAATGTGTACTCCAAAAATAAGTTTCTATATTCTTTCGATTATACGCATTCCAAAATTCTATATATGTTATCAAATTTGATTTTGAAAAGATATACCTTTTTTCATACCTAATAAATAAAGAGTGATATTCTGGAGTTCTACTTTGATTAAACTCATCAATGAAAATAACCTCTTCGCCTAAATATGTAGAAGCTCCTTCATCTATTGGAGAATAAGGTCTTCCACCAAAATATGACCATCTAAGAGATAGTTCCATTTCTTTATTTGGACGATACCCGCCAATTACATTTATAATATACTGATAGTTATAATTACGGTTTCTTTTCTTACCAGTGTTATCTTTAAAAGTTGAATTAAAAAATGTACCACCAACTAGACCATAAAAATTTTGCGCTCTTTTCTTTTGAAGCAATACTTCTAAGCCCCTTGTCTCTGATTTCCCAATTGATTCAATTCCATTATAAAGTTTTAATTCATCTAATAAAAAGGTGGGGTCATCAAATTGATCATTTAAGGTTAACAAAGGGGCATTACTATAGTCTTTTTTATAAATGGAAACAGTTAATTTAGAACTTTCTCCAATAGTTCGCTCTAATGATAAAGAATGTTGAACACTTTGAATACTGCTTAATTTATTCTCTTTTAATGAAAGGTATATCTCTGGTGGGTTTTGCCTATAGATTCCTGTATTAAAAATTAAGTTCGTCAAGTTAAGTAGTTGGAAATCAATATTTAGCCTTGGTGAAAATAAAATTTTATTTTCATAATCATTTTGATCTAATCTCAAACCACTTGATATAATAAGTTTATCTATTGTAGAGCTTTTTACTGAAAAAAAAGTACTCCAATTATTGACTGAAATATTCTCATTTATTTCTAAACGTTTACGACTTCTTAATAGATTATAATCTGAAATGTTAGAAATCCATTCAAAACCATAATCAGAACTAATCTTATCACTTAATTTTCGATAGTTAATATTTCTAAAGGATTTATTGATTGAATTATTATTATTACTAAAGCTTACACTATCTGTCTTCATCTGATTTTGGATCAGATAAAATTTATTTTTAGCATTTTCAACTGAATATCCAAAACTTGTATTAGAGAAGGCTCTTTTACTCCATGTTTTTTGAAAATTGATCCCTATAGTATTTTGATTATTCTGAATTTTGCCAAAATTACTTTGATATTCGTTAATTGCATCTTGATAATCTCTGTTATATATACTTCTTCCATTTATAGAAAGTAAAGTAATCTTATGAGAATTATTTGGCTTAAACGTTATTTTTCCCTGAAAATCGTCATAGCTTGGTAGACCACCTGCATTTATTAAATCTGAGATTATATTTAAATAACTTTTTCTATAAGATAAAATATATGTACTTTTTGAGGTTAAAGGACCTTCAACTAATGCGCCTAATCCTCCTAAGCCTAAGCCTAGATTCAATTCTAATTTTTCATTATTACCATCTCTGTAATCTATTTCTCCATAACTGGAAAGTTTATTCCCAAACTTTGAAGAAAAACCATTCGCATAAAAATTTAAGTTTTGAACAATTTCCGTATTTATAATACCGATCGGACCATTTGATCTACCATCACTAGTATTAAAATGAGAGATATTCGGGATATGAATATTATCGATTATAAATCCATTTTCAGTTGGTCCTCCTCCTCGAACCATCATATCTTGCCTATTCTCCCCTACACTTGCAACACTAGGAAGACTATTTAGAACTCTACTTATTTCTTGTCCTGCTCCTGGCGACCTTCTAATTTCATCATTATTAAATGAAACTGCCTGAAATTCATCAACTATTGATTTTGAAAAAAAAGAATTCTCCACAATAATATTTTTGAAATTCAATACAGTTTGGTCCAGCGATATTGCAAGAAAATCATATGCATTTGGTCTAATCCAAACATCCACTATTTGTTTTGTTTTATAACCCATATAACTAACAGAAATAGTGTAATAATTTTGTGGAATATTATCAACAGTGAAATATCCGTCCGTATCAGAAATTGCCCCAAAAGCTGTATCATTGATCAATATATTAGCACCTGAAAGTGGTAGCTTATTTTCTGAGTCAAGAACCTGTCCTTTTAGAATTCCATTTGAAACATTCTCCGAAAAAACTACATTCAAAATCATTATTTTTATTAAAATGAATTTAATATTTTTTACGTGATCTAAAACTCTATCTGATGCTTCAAAAAGATAAATTTTTATTTTATCCATAGTTGATTTTAACAATATTCAGATTTCACTAAATAACAATTTATTTGTATATGTTGAATGAGACTAAGAAGGACATTTCTGTTTATCTCTTAAATTATGTTAAAAGATTTTAGGGAAATCAATGTCAAAAATAGCGGGTATTTTATCTTGGAGGTTGACCCCAAAAACTAATCCTATTGTAGTCCAATATGTCTTTGTATCTTTATTTATTATTTCTGAAACATAATGGAATTGGGTATTTAGACCAATGATTAGAGGTGTAGGCAAAAGATTAAAGACCATAGTATTTGCAATTGTAAATCCATAGCCTGGCGAAACAAGTCCGCCTCCAACTTTTATACCCGTTTCAACGGTAGATGGTATAAAAGCCCAACCCAACCTTGGATTTACCTGAGCTGTAAGGTAATATGATATTGTTTCAATCTTTTCTTGTTCAATTTTATTATCAAAATCAAACTTATTGATTTCTAACCCAATATCAATTGGGCTTTCCCCAATGTTAAATAATTTTCTACGACCAAAAGAAAATGCATAGTTTATTCCACTTTCATGATCTATAAGTGTCTTTTCAATAAAAAATGGCTGCCCATAAGATAGTGTAAGAAAAGATTTTGGTGATGAGCCAAGTATCGAGTCCTGAAGAGCAATTTTAGCCTCTCTTGCTAATTTTCTTGCTCGCTTTTTTTCTTCTTTTGCTTTTCTTTTTTCAACTTTTGCTTCATTTTTGGCATAATCTTCTACTTCTTTTGTTTTTTTGATTGCCCCTAATGTTGCGGTTGCAGCCGCAGCTTCTAAACGAGCAAGCTCGGCCTCTCTCTCAGCATCATACATTTGATCAATTGCTTTTTGTGCATTATTATTAGCTTCATCCATTTTTTTTGTGAATGATTCAATATTTTTTGCTTGTTTTTCAGCTTTCTTTAGAATTTTTTCGGTTTCACGTGCTAATTCATTTGCCTTTTCTAATTCTTCTTTTGCTTTTATTAAGTTTTCATTTGCTAAAGCTAATGCTTCCTCAGCTCTTTTTGAAAATTCAATGGCAAGGTTAATGTTGTTTATATCTTTTAGTCCATGATCAATAATTTTTTCGCCATCCCACTCGTACCTATAAGAGTATTTATCAGGTTTCTGATATGGAATTATTTTCCTTTCTAACTCTTTATTATCTGCATTTGTGATTACTCTAACTGTTTCCTCATTTTTTCGGTCATGTAAAAATTCAATTACTTTAATTAAATTATTTTCTGAGTTAAAATATTGAACCATCCTTAAGAAAGAACCTTTTTCCATAAATAACAAGTGTCTACCTACAAAATTTTCATCAGAGTCAAAATAAGAAGATTCTACTACCTCAGAAATAATAGCATCATTCTTTTCAAAAGTATAATTAAAAATATAAGAAAAGTACTTAAACCCTATTTCATCTCTAAAAAACACTCTTTTAGGTCTACCATCGCTTCTACTTTTAAAATCTGCAATCCATCCTGGCCTAACATAGCTAAGTTGATTTGCATATAAAAACTTGTCAAGTCTTGCAGTGTTTCCAGCAGTATGAAATTCAACTTTATATTCAGACCTAGCTCCTGATTTTGACCAAATAAAATGATAAGTTTCTGTTGGTGTGCGATCTTTACCATATTTTATAACTTTTTTAATTCGATTATCTTTATTGTATTCTACTTGAAAATACTGCTGACCATAAAAACTTTGAGGATCTCCTTTAAGATCTAAAACTCTTCTATAAGGGTTCCAATATTTATAATATGAAATAGTTTTTTGAGGAAGCACAACTTCTACCGGTTTTTCTAAACCAAACAAAAAAGAGGGAATATTTAAAATTGAGAAAAAAAGAAATGAGTAGAAAATAATTCTCAGGCTAAACCCCAAGCCATTAGAATGATCATTGTTAAAAATAGCGAGAAACCAACAAAACCACCTGTTTTGAAACGATTATTAAAATCAATAACCTCTCTGTCTAAAGTTTGATAATTCAAGGCTATTGTTTCGTGCTTTCCTTCATCAACATATATATCGAGCCGTCCCATAACTAATATATCGTTTAACATTTTATCTTTACTTGTCAATAAATTAGCATCCTGTGAATAATCATTTGAGAAATACCCTACTTTATGCCATCCAGGAAGGACATCAACATAATTTTTAAGTGGAGAGTAGCCCACTAATTGATTATCTACGTAAATAGGTAAATCTTTAGTATCACAGAGAATTTCTAATGTTGTTCTTTGTCTAGAGTCTTTCCATGAAGATGGATGGTTTTTCTTTTGTGCTTTTTTTAGATCTGGAAATACAAATGACGGATTTACTTCTTTTTTTTCAGTAAAATCTGAATAAGTTAATAAAAGGAGTACTTCTTGTCCTTGATCATCAAGCATTACATCAAACATTCCAATACTTCTATTAGTTTGTATTGATAATTGAAGAGAGTTCTGTGACCAATTTTGTTGGACTTCTTGAATTGGGTATGTGATTAACCCCTCAAAAAAATTTTGCTCTGGTCTGATAATATTATAAAAATTAATAATGAACCAATTCTCCTGCTCAATCCAGCTAGATACATCTCCTCTTTCTAAGTTACTTGAAAATAAAAACTCTATTTTAAGTCCAGTTTCAGTTGGTTGAGTTTTAGAGGACAGTAACACTGGAATATCTTGAGAAAAAGAGATACTACAGAAAAAGGAATAAATTATGATTCCCCGAAAAAAAATTATCGGGAAGAAATATTTCATTTTAGTATTATTCTTCCTCTTTTTCAATGGGAAGATTAATTCTGATTTTTTGAGTTCGTCCTTTCGGGACATAGACATCTTGATAATCAGGAATAGCCATTGAAAATTGTGGAGGAGCTGCATCAGGATTGACGATACGAACACGATGCCACCCTGGATTAACTGCTAATTTTTTAGGTATAGGTGTTGATCCTATTAATGTCCCATCAATAAAAACATTTGCACCTTCCAGATTACAAGAAAGCTTAAGAAATGTTTTTCTTTTGGAAAGATCTGGTGGTAATAAGCTGATTTCCCCAGCATTTTGTAGCTTTCTTGTAACTCGCTTTACTTCAGTTTTAACAGACTTTTGATTTAGAAGTTCTTTTGCAGTTTGATTTTGTTTTTGAATTAAGCTTCCAAAAGAATTATCCATCACAACTCGGTTATCTTTTGTATAAATTTCTTTTACTATATCACTTGTTACTTCCGGAGGGGTCTTCTGCTCATATTTTCTGGTAATTTCTATAGTAGCTTCACCTGATAAAGCCCTGAATAATTCTTTTTGAGTTCCTTGACCAACAACCCCATCAACATTTGAGTTATTAAAACCTCTATCAAGTTGAAACTGCATGACCGCTTCTTCCGTTGCTAATCCAAAATCTCCATCAACGCCATTACCAAAAACTCCCGAAGATCCTAAATAGTACCCTAGTGAAACTAGCGCATTTTGCAAAGCTTTAACTTCATTTGGCCTTTTGATACCAACTGATAATAAACCTTTATCTAGAATAAATGAAATATCTATTGGTGTGCTACTAACCTTTTCTGTTTTGGTAAGAAGTGGGGGAGCACTTACTTCTACTTTTTTCTTTTTAACAATAAGTGGTCTAGGGTCTTCTGGTAATCGATCCTCTATGTCATTTAGATTTTTGATATCAGATTCATTTGATCTTGCAATTTCACTTCCCTTAATTTGAGCAAGATCATTTTTGGTTATATCTGGTTCATCTTCAGTTGAGTACCAATTGCTATACCATACAAAATACTTTTCTGAACCATACTTTTCCTTAGCATAAACAAAGGAATCATAAAAAGGGGAGCCTTTTGCTTCGTTTTTAGGTAATGAAAAAACTCTATTTTCATTAGAACCTTCAGAAGTTTTCAGTTCTGATTTCATACTATCATTTAAGGATTCCCATACTTGAATTAAAATTACTCTGCTCGCATTTGAATGGAATATTTCAAAATCTTCTATTGGTCTTTCAAATAAATAGCCTAACTGAACAGACTCGTTATTTTCTGTCATTTCTATATCTAATAGTGGTGGTTCAAAGGTGATGTAATCTCTTGAGCTAGGGCTTAATTGAGTCCCATTTAAGGTAATATAAAACCAATTTTCTTGCCCTGACCATCCTGCTATATTTTCTGAGTCCAATACAGAGCTAGTAACAATCCTTAACAAGGTTCCATTGCTCTTTTTGTGAGTTGTAATTAATTGAACTTGGTTTGCCCAAATAATAGAAAAGAAAAAGAGCACTTTAATGCTTAATATTTTAGTATATGGATTTCTAAATTTCATTTAATGCTTTTTGTAGATCTGCTAATTTATTCAACTCTTGACTAGAATCCTGACCTTTTGATTCTTTTTCTCTAATTTGAATCCGGACATCTTTAATCTCTAGTTTAAATGGTTCTGATTTTAAGATTTTTAAACAATCAGTTACAATCTCTTCAGTTAAAATATTTTTTTCTGATTCAAAGAGTATTTGAGCAATTGAATTACGATCATTATTATCAGTAAAATATTCGATTAATGAGGGTAATTTTACTGATGAATTTTCATTAAATAAATAACCAGCTAATTTTTTTAATAATTTATTCGTAAAAACATTAATTGGTACATGACTTCTTGCATAATCTCTTACTTTAATATCATCATTAAGAAGTAACCTTATCAATTCAACTTGAGCTTTTTCAATTCTAGTTGTAAATAAAGTTAACTGATCAATTGGTTCATCTTTATTCGTTTGGTATGTAGTCCTGATCTTTTGGGTTTTCATCGTTCGAATTAGATCTTTTGGGTCTACTTGTAATTTTTCTGATAATATTCGAAACATTTCATTTTTTATTATACTATCATCAATACTAGAAATCTCTTTGGTTATTTCAATTATATATTTTCGACGATCAACTCCTTCTAGCGATAAGGCATTATTATAGCTTATGTGATAACTAAGGTATGTTTCAGGAGAGCTTATTTTTTTTAAAATATCTTCGTTATTTTCATTAGAAATCCAATCATCTGGATCTTGACCCTCCGGGGGACGCACAATTAAGGGTTCTAATCCAGACTTTAGTAAAACCCATCCTGCTTTTATAGCCGCACCTGCACCAGCTGAATCACCATCATACAACAAAACTACTTTCTGTGTTATTCTATTCATTACTGCAGCATGCCGTTCATTAAAAGAAGTTCCGGAGACTGCAATTACGTTTTTAATTGAGTTTTGATAAAGTTTAAGGTAGTCCATATAGCCCTCAACTAATATTGCATATCCTGCTTTTCGAATTGAGTCTCTAGAAAAGTTCAATCCATAAAAGACATCGCTTTTTTTATACAGCGGAGTCTCTGGAGAGTTTAAATATTTTGCAATGTCTTCAATCCCATAAATTCGTCCCCCAAAAGCAATTGGTTTACCCGAATGATGAAAAATAGGAAACATCACCCTAGATCTAAAACGATCGAAAATTCCTTTATCAGAGCTAATAAATAGTCCAGATTGTACAATTTGAGATTGAGTAAAACCTTTCCCTTTACATTTAGTAACAAGTTGGTCCCAGCTATTTATAGCAAAACCAATTTTAAATTGTTTAATTATATCTTCTGTTAAGCCTCTTTCAATTAGGTAGGATAAAACACCTTTATTTTTTGAAGAAAATAAATTTTCTTGGTAAAGAGAAATTGCAATTTCATGAAGTTCATATAGTGCTGAAAACAATTCATTAGAGCCTGAATCTTTTTCAACTTCAATTGGTATGTTATACCTGTCAGCTAAAATTTTTATAGCATCAGGAAATGGTACTTTTTGATATTCCATTATAAAAGAGAATACATTTCCTCCTGCACTGCAACCAAAACAGTGATATATTTGTTTTGCTGGAGCCACACTGAAAGATGCTGTTTTTTCTCCATGGAATGGGCATAATCCAAAAAAGTTTGCCCCTCTTTGTTTTAAATCTACGTATTGCGAAACAACATCAACTATATCAGAAGAATCCCGAACTTGATCTATAATATTTTGAGCTATTTTCATGTTAGGGCTTAGTTAATTTTTTTATATATGATTCACTGACTAATACTGGATCTTCCCAATTAAAAAATGTAACCGTAGAAATTCTGAGCTTATTTCCAATTATTGCAAGACGTGAATTTTGATTAATGAAGATAGTCCATTTTTCAAGAGGTAGAATTGCAATAATCCATACAAAAACGATCATCATACCGACGCCTTTTAATGCACCAAAGAAGAGTCCCAATGATCGGTTCATCAACTGATTTTCTTGTGATAAAAATGCAATTTTAACAAGTTTTGTAAAAAACCGCGCAATAAATATTATGGAGATGAATAGGATTGAAAAAGAAAGAAAAATAGAAAGCCAGTATTCTATCTGGATAAAATCCGTTAGTTTTAATGATAAATCTGAACTTTTAGAAATTGATATTAAAATTGCGAAAACAAGTCCAAGCAATCTACCTAACTCCTCTATTAGACCATTTTTGAAACCTTGGTAACCCCATAAAAGAATAAATGCGATGGCAACACCATCTAATATTTCAAACATTTAACTCAGTAATTCTCTCAAAATTTTATTGGCCATTTTTCCATCTATTGAGCCACCACCATTTTTCATTATATGAGGCATAATTTTTCCAATCTGAGATATATCTGTAACGCCTATTTCATCAATCAATTTTATAATGAGGTTTTTTGTTTCCTCTTCGCTCATTACTTTAGGAAGATACTGCTGTAAAATTGTTAATTCAGCAGACTCTTTCTTAGCTAAATCTTCTCGATTGGCTTTTTCATACATCGCGTAAGACTCTCTTCTCTGCTTGACGAGCGTTTTAATAAGATTCAAACATTCAGGTTCAGATAAAACTTTACCTGAGTTGATTTGCTTATCTTTCAATTTTGCGAGCAAGGTCCTCAATGTTCCTGTTTTAGTTTTTTCTTTCTTTTTCATTGCCTCGTACATGTCCGCTTTAATCTTTTCAATAAAATCCATATTAGCTGTTATCAACCCTTTTCATTCCTAAAAGTAAATGATCTTTGTTTGTTTCAAAACCTATAAATCTGCGTCCATTTGTTTTACATGTAATCGCAACATCACCAGAACCCATAAATGGATCAAGCACCCAATTGAGCTTAAAAGTACTGGCTTTCAAAATTCTTTCAAACAGCTTCTGGGAATGGCGTCCATCGTTTTCTGGCATTTGAGGAATATCAATCCATAAGTTAGATTCGAAAAAATCCACGGCCATCTCTTGATCCTGATTGTTTGGAGTAGCAGGTTTTTGATTGAATAAGAACCCTTCTGTTTTTGTTGCAAACCAAATATCCGAGGTATGGTTTTTCCAAGTTTTACTATTATCTTCACTACCAGTCTTACGCCATGTAATTCGAGACTGTATTTTAAAAAAATTACTTAGTAAGCCTTGATACATCCCAGAATATTGCCAAGGGGAAAATATATATATCCCTCCTGTATTTTTCAAAACTCTATATGCTTCCTCTAACCAAAGACCATTCCATTCATAATATTGTTGAAGTGTTTTCCCTTGCTCACTATCAGTTGAACTATTCCACAAATCCTGAGGCGGATCTGCAATGATTAAATCTATTGATTGATCCGGTAACTGACGAATCCCATCAAGACACTTTGAAAGAAACATTCCTTCAGACATTGTTTCTGGAGTCATTTTAATATCTTCTACCGTTCTAATCGCTGGAAGATATTTATTCAAATCATCAATATTTAGACCAGGATAAGTCTCTAAAGGGTTTGGTGAAAAATCAGATATCGTTTTTTCGGTGTTATTAGACATATTAAAATTTAAAAATAAAATAATTAAAGTTTTTATATTATGTTTAATATTTTAAAAATCATACTCACTTAAATTAAGGAATGAAAACAAAGCCGAATATATTGTTTCTCTGCACAGGAAATAGCTGTAGATCTCAAATTGCAGAGGGCCTTATGAAATATTTATGTATAAATAAATTTAATGTATTTAGTGCCGGGACTGCCCCAAGTAAAGTCAACATCCATGCAATCAAAGTTATGGATGAATTAAATATTGATATTAGAAATCAAAAATCAGAAAGCGTTGACTTATATCTTGAAAAATCATTTAGTTTTATAGTTACTTTATGTACAGATGCAAAAGATCATTGTCCTACTTTTTCAGGAAGTGGAGAAAAGGTGCATTGGCCTATCGCAGATCCTTTTTCTGGTTGGGACTACGATCAAGAGCAATTAGATAATTTTAGAAAAACACGAGATTCAATTAAAGTAAAAATTGATCTCTTTTTAGATACTTGGAGAATGAAAAATGACTAAAAGAACTTCTTTTTTATTATTATTTTTTTCCCTTTCATTTGGAGGAGAGGTTTCTACCTCTATTTCTGAAGAAATTGTGAATGAATACTTTAATATCGTTGGTAGCCATCAAATATTTGCAGGGAAAAAAGAATCTCAATCTCTCTGGTCTATTAAAAATCCACGCGTCAAGTTTAAAGAAGGAAAGGCAGAATTCTTAGCTACTGTTTTATTTGAAAAAGACAGAATTAATATTAAAAAAGATATTAAGAAAGATATTGAAATTGTTTATGATGATAAAAAAAATGAATTACAGCTTTTAATTAAGAATGCTCTTGTCAAAATGGAACGCCACGGAAAAGTTCTTGGTAAAGTTGACCTCGGCTTAATATACCAGACAGGGTTAGTTTTTTCAGGACCAAAACCAGCTATTGAATCTTTTAAAATGAAGACTCGTTTAGGGAAAATTAGATTTGATATATTAAATGGTGAACAGAATATTTTCTATGAGGAAGGTTCCATCAGGTTCACAATGAATCTTGATTATAAAATATTATAATTAATGAAAATCTTAATGGTGAAGACACCTTTATCCGGGTGGTGGAATACAGGTATACCAAAATACAATGACAATCCAGCAATGCAAGAAGGAAGTATCCCAAATTCAGAAATTTTAAATTTGGAAAGAGAAAAACTTAAGAAAATAATTTATAAAACAGAACATGAGCTAATTGAAATAGACTTCCCAAAAGAGTTAGATCAAAAAGATCCTGGTCATGATTTTATCTTTATAAGAGATCCTTTTATTTCTAATCAGAAAGGAAAAGTTGTTGTTTTACGATCAGGGGAGCCTCTACGGCGCAGAGAAAATCATATTATAAAAAATATTTTAGAAGAAATGGGCTATTCAACTACATCAATACCTGATAAAAAAGGCATTCGAGCAGATGGTGGCGAATTTTATTTTTGTAGTGAAGGGGACTATCTTTTTTCAGGGATTCAAAGAAACACACGTAAGGGAATCGAATCAACTGCCGAAGCCCTTGAAGCAAAAAAACTACTTATTCTTGACGGGCTTGGATATCATTTAGATACTTTTTTTACTCCAGTGCTAAATAAGAATGGTACGCTTGCCGCATTAATAGTGTGTTCTGAAATATTATCTATACAATCAAAAAAAGACCTTATCATTTTTGCAGAAACAGAGAACATTCCTGTTTTTGAAATACCTCCAATGGATGCGATTGGAACAAGCAAGGAACCAGGGACGTTTGCAGTAAACGCTCTTCCTCTTCCGGGATTGCTAATTAGACCAAATAACTTTACAAACCCGGCTCTAGATCAAAAATTATCAGATTTGGGAATAGAATGTATTGTAACGCCAACAAGTCAATTCCAGCTGAGCGGTGGTTCTATTCACTGC
>MDSY01087659.1_pt1 | contig 12678 bp, 10 predicted proteins | sample 811131 | NCBI WGS metagenome assembly MDSY01 (sample SAMN05326643, study PRJNA326480) | marine metagenome | isolation source: seawater | place: Atlantic Ocean: South West | collected 2010
AACATACAATTGAAAAGATTCTAAAAGTTACTTCAGGATCAACTCCTGAAATTGGAGAAAAGGTGAATGATTTATACAAATCTGTGATTACAGCAGGGACTCATTTGGCACCAACAATAAAAGTTGCTGAAGCTTCTAAAGTAATTGAAAATTCTCAACGGGATATTAATATCGCTTTTGTGAATGAGTTGGCTAAAATCTTTAATCTATTAGACATCAATACTCATGATGTTTTAAAAGCAGCTGGTACAAAATGGAATTTTTTACCTTTTAAGCCAGGTTTAGTAGGGGGTCACTGTATTGGAGTTGATCCTTATTATTTAGCTCAGAAAGCACAAGAATATGGGTATAACCCTGAAATTATTTTAGCAGGAAGACGCTTAAATGATAGTATGGGGAAATATATAGCGTCTGAGGTTATAAAACTAATGATTCAAAAGGATATTAATATTAAAGATTCTGATATTTTAATATTAGGAATTACCTTTAAGGAAAACTGTCCAGATGTTCGTAACACAAAAGTTGTTGATGTAATTAATGCATTGAAAGAATACAATACACGAGTGACAGTTTTTGACCCTTGGGCTAATTGTGATGAAGTACAACATGAATATGGTTTGACTTCGATTAAAGAAGTTCCTCAGAAAAAGTATGATTCGATTATATTAACAGTCGCTCACAACGAATTTAAAAATTTAGACTTTGAGGTATTGAAAAAAAATACTTCGGTGATTTATGATGTGAAAAACAGTCTTGAAGATCATCAAAAAGATAAGGGGCTATAAAAAATACGATTAATAGAATCTGTTGTTAAAAACTGCAAATTAAAAACAAAACAGTCTTCTGGTGGTAGTCGAGAATAATAATAATAAATAAAATGAGAAAAATTAGCATAATTACTGAAAGAAGAGCTGACTATTCAAGGTTTTTACCAATTATCAAGGAAATTGAAAAAAATAATGATTTAGAGTATTCTTTGATTGTTACTGGAAACCATCTAATGAAAAAACATGGTTATACAGTCGAAGAAATTAAAAAAGATAATATTAAGATTGATTATACTTTTGAAATGTTCATCGACGATGAGGATTCAGGTGCAGGAATGTCAAAGGCTTTAGGTATAGCAATAAATAAGTTACCAGATATTTTAAATGATCAGAAACCTGATCTGATTTTATCTGGGTTTGATATAGCTGCTAATTTAGCAATTACAATAGTAGGTGCTCATATGAATATCCCTGTATTTCATATTCAAGGAGGTGAAGTTACTGGTACTATTGATGAATCAATTAGGCATGCAATGTCAAAATTCGCTCATTATCATTTTGCTGCTAATGAAGATGCATGCCAAAGATTAATTAAACTAGGAGAAATACCTGAACATGTTTTTGACGTAGGCTGCCCCTCAATTGATGCTTTATTAAATGTTAAAGATGATAGCACTGTCTTGAATAGATATAATTTAACCATTCCATTTTTTTTAGTACTACAACACCCAGTTACAACTGAATTTGGTGAATCTGAAAGCCAAATTATAGAAACTTTAAAAGCGATTAATGAATTTGAAAATTATGATTCATTATTTATACTTCCAAATAATGATGCAGGTCACGAAAAAATTATAGATAACGTAAAAGCAAGTGAAAGAAAATATGTTGATGCACTTGGCATTGCTGACTATGTTAACCTTCTAAAAAGATCTAGTGGCTTGATTGGAAATTCTAGTAGTGGGATTCATGAGACTCCAACATTTAATATACCTACTATTAATATAGGTTCCAGGCAAAGTGGAAGATTAAGATCTAATAATGTATTTGATTCAAATTACAACAAAGATGAAATAATTGAAGCCATAAAATCAGCAATAGATTGGCAAGGTAGCATCGCTGATAAGGTTTATGGAAAAGGCAATTCATCTTCTCAAATTGTAAAATATATTAAAGAATTAGATATCTCAAGTAATATTATACAAAAACAAATAACATACTAATGAAAAAGAAAATTTTTATTACTGGTGCCTCTGGTACGGTTGGGATGGCATTTATAAAAGAATATTATAATTTGTATAATATTTACAGTTACAGCAGAAATGAGAAAAGTCAGGTTGCTCTTAAAAGAGAATTTCCTAATGTTGAAATAATTATAGGTTCAATCGAAGATATCCATACATTAGACTGTGCTATTGCAAATTTAGATATAGATATAATGATACATGCAGCAGCTTTAAAGCATGTCGATACTGCAGAAAAACAACCTTCTCAAGCAATTAAGATAAATTTATTAGGAACTATAAATGTTCTAGAGATATGTCAAAAATATAACATTAAAAAAGTTATAGGTATATCTACTGACAAAGCTTGTAGTCCTGATAATATATATGGGATGTCAAAGTATTTAATGGAAAAGCTATTCGAAGAATACCGTAGTCCTAATTTAAATACGGTATGCTGTAGATTTGGTAATGTTGCTTGGAGTAATGGAAGTGTTTTACCATTTTGGCTAAATGTTAAAGTATCAAATAAGCCTTTGCCTATAACAGACATTAATATGACACGTTTAATCTTTACTTCCCAAGATGCTGCTAGGTTAATTAATAAATCAATAATACTTACTGATGATTTAGATTCTTTTTTTATTCTTTCAAAAAAAATGAAAGCTTGTAAAATGTTAGATCTAGCTTGTCTAATAAGTGTTGAAACTACAATCATAGGATTAAGACCTGGAGAAATATTATCGGAAGATTTAATTTCGAGTAAAGAAGTTAAATACGCATATCAATTAATTGACGATAAAGCTGAATATATAGTCATTATTAAAAATAGTGAAAGTAATTTATTGGGGGAGAAATTAACGAGTCCTGTTAATAGTATTACTGCTGAGAAAATGAATAAGGAGGAAATGATTATATTACTTAAAGATGTTAAAAATCATATGTCTACTAATAATTCAATAAGATTTAATTACTAAAGTATGAAAATAGGAAATAGAGAAGTCGGTTCTCAGTTTAAACCATTATTTATTGCTGAGATAGGTATAAACCATAATGGGTCTCTAGTTATTGCTAAAGAAATGGTTGATTCTTGTAAAAGAGCTGGTGTTGAAGCTGTTAAGCATCAAACTCATATTCCAGAATTTGAAATGTCAAAATTAATGGCTTCTAAAACTATTCCTGGAAATTCAACTAAAAATATATATAGAATTATTGAAGAATGTTCTCTAAATGAAAAGGATGAATTAGAACTCAAAAACTATGTTGAAAGTAAAGGTATGATATTTCTTTCTTCACCCTTCTCTATCGAAGCAATTGATAGGTTAGAGAAATTTAATGTACCAGCCTATAAAATTGGATCGGGTGAGATGAAAAATTATCCAATGCTAGAAAAAATATGTAATACCGGTAAGCCTTTGATATTAAGTACTGGAATGCACGACATCGAAGATGTAAAAAAAAGTGTATCATTTTTAAAGAGTAAAAATCCTAATATTGAGTTAGCATTATTACATACAACTAATTTATACCCAACTCCAGATAATTTAGTGAGGTTAGGAGCTTTAAATGACCTTAAAAATACTTTTGAGGATATTCCAATGGGTCTTTCTGATCATACTACAACAAATTACTCTTCATTTGGAGCAATCGCCTTAGGAGCATCTATAATAGAAAAACATTATACAGACACAAGAGAAAGAATTGGACCAGATATAATTTGCAGTGTTAATGAAACTGAATGTGTTGAACTCTTAAATGGTCTTGATATAATTTTTGAACAAAGAGGAGGAAGTAAAACTCTAATTAATGAAGAGCAAGTTACTAGAGATTTTGCTTTAGCTACTGCAACAGTAATAAAAAAAATAAGTTTAGGAGAAATTTTCAATACTTCAAACATTGTTCTTAAACGTCCTAATAAAGGGGATTTTGATTCTAGCAATATTCACGAACTATTCGAAAAAAAAGCAAATAGAATCATTGAAGAAGGTGAACAAATTATTAAAAATGATTTAATATAATTAATGAAATAAAAATTTTATTAATTGGTGCTAATTCCATTGCAAATCTGGCGAATGGGATGAGCAAAAAAAAAAGTAAAAAGATTAACTAATGATTAACTAATGATTAACGGAAAAAAAGTATTAGGATTAATTCCCGCAAGAGGTGGGTCAAAAGGAGTTCATAAAAAAAATATTAAATCTTTATTAGGAAAACCATTAATTCAGTATACTGTCGATTCAGCAAAGGAATCAAAATATATAGATCATTTAATTGTCTCTACTGATAGTGAAGAAATAGCTCAAGTTTGTAAAAGTATCCCTGTGGATGTTCCGTTTATTCGCCCAGATTACTTAGCATCAGATACAGCTAAAGCAATAGGAGTCATTCAGCATGCTATCACAACTATGGAAGAAATTGATGGTGTGATTTATGATTTAGTGGTTTATTTAGAACCACCTAACCCGCTACGTCTTGTTGAAGATATTGATAAATGTATAGACCTATTTGAAAAAGATTTACCTGATTGTGTTGTAAGTGTTCAAGAAGCAAATCAGTTTCATCCCATTTTGATGAAACAAATTAAGGATGGTAGATTACAGCCAATATGGAAAGACGAACCTGAAGGGGTTCCACGTCAGCTATATGATCCAACTGCATATATGAGGAATGGTGCAGTTTATGTCTTTCGGAAAGAACTTATTATGGATGGAATATTATATGGTAAGGATGTATTACCTTATATAATGCCAATAGAACGTTCAGTTTGTATTGATGATATGATGGATTGGTTTGTTGCCGAAGCTTGGATGAAAATGAAAAATGAATCAAAATAAATGAAAGTTGTTGTAGTTGGTTATGGATCTATCGGAAAACGACATGTTAGAAACCTAATTTCATTAGGAGTTAAGGACATTGTTTTGTATAGATTTTCTGCAAATGGAAACGAGCTAAACTTAAAAGAGGTTTCAGAATTAGAGGATATTATAAAAATTAGTCCTGATTTTGTAATTGTTTCCAATCCAACTTCACTTCATTTCCAAACGATTGTATTTCTTATTAAATACCATTTCAATATTCTTTGTGAAAAACCATTTTTACACAAACCGAAAGAATGGGATTTATTAAAACCGTTGTTAAAAAATTATAAAGGAATAACTAATGTTGTATTTAATTTAAGATATCATCCCTGTATTCAGAAAGTTAAAGAATTACTCCAGAATAATAGGCTAGGGGAAATTTATTCAGGGCGATTTTTTGTTGGACAATACTTACCAGATTGGAGATCAGGAATTAATCATCTTGAAAGTTATTCAGCATTTAAAGATATGGGAGGAGGCGTTATTATGGATCTTGTACATGAAATTGATGTAGCTGAATATCTATTAGGGAAACCACAAGGTCAAATTCATTCTATAGTCAGTAAGGTTTCAGATGTTACTGTAGACTCTCCTGATATTGCTGAAGTTATATATAGGACAATTAATAGTGGAATAGTAAGCGTTCATATGGATTATTTGTACCGAGGCTATTCACGTCATTTTTCAATTTGTGGTAAAGAAGCTAACTTACACTGTGATTTATTTGAAAATACAATTAAAATAACAGGAGATAAGAATAAACATATCGAGTATTTTGAGTTTAAGGATTTTGAAAGAAATGACATGTACCTCAATTTACTTCGTGATTATATAAAAGGGTTAACTAATACAACTTATCAATCTAACTTGCCTTCGTTTTACGAAAATGAGTCGGTAATGCGTACTTGTTTTCAAATTAATAGTTGAAAAATAAAATGGATATAAAAAATAAAGTAATTGCTCTTATTGGTTCTACTGGAATACTAGGTTCAGAATATGTGAAGTTTCTTTCTTCAAAAGGAGCAAATATAATAATTGGTGACATTGATTTGGATAAATGTACTGCATACGCCGCTGATATGAAGAGGCAGTATAAAACAAATCCACTGGCATTGCATATTGATTTATATAAGGAGGAATCAATAAGAAAATTCTTTGCAGATTCATTAGAATATTATGGAAAAATAGATTCATTAATCAATAATTCTCAGGTAAAACCAGAAGGGTTCTATAATTCTTTTGAAAACTATACTAAAAAGACTTTAATGAGGGTTCTTGAAGGTAATACAGTTGGAATGGCTTTGTCTTGCCAAGAAGCTTGTAAAATTTTCTTGAAACAAGGTTACGGAAATATAGTTAATATTGCTTCCATTTATGGTATCACCGGTGCTGATCAAAGATTATATGATGGTGTCGAAAATATTTATAATTCAAATGAGCCTTTTTCATCTCCCATATCATATGCAGCATCTAAAGCAGGAGTTGTAAGTATGACTAAATATCTAGCATCATACTATAGAGAGAAAAAAATTAGAGTTAATTGTCTCACTCCTGGTGGTGTTTATGATAATCATGATGAGAGTTTTAATAAAAATTATTCAACAAGAACCTTATTAGGCAGAATGGCGAATCGTGACGAGTATAATGGAGCAATTTTATATTTAGTTTCAGAAAGTTCAAGTTATATGACAGGAGCTAATTTAGTAGTTGATGGAGGTTGGACTGCTTTTTAACACAAACTATAAGTAATGGACGTATTAATACCAGTTGAAACAACTGCCAGAGAAGCATTATATAAAATATATTTAAGTAAACTTCTCGCTTTAGAAGGAGTCAATAGTTACTTAGGAACAAAGAGTCACATATTTTTTTTAACACAATTATTCACTAACTACACTTATTTAGACAAAGGTTATCATCAAGGTACCTCAGATATAATTTATGAAAAAATTAGAAATAATAATGGAAAAATAGTAAACTTAGATGAAGAAGGAGCAGTTGATTTTCCTGAAAACTCCATATTAAAAAGCAGATATTCTAAAACACTTTTTGAATCTTCCGACCATGTTTTTTTTTTGGGGAGAAAGCCAATTTAATTTAATAAAAGATAATATTAAAGATTTAAATAAAACAACAATTACAGGTCACCCGAGATTTGAATTGTTGAAAAATAAATTTCATATTCTTTATAAATCCGAAGTTAATAAAATAAACAAAAAATACGGAAAATACATATTGATAAACACAAATATGGGTTTTGGTAATAACTTAAAGGGAGACAAATTTGTAAAATCTAATTATAAATCAAGATTCAAAAATATTCATGAAATAGTATCATTTGATAAAGAAAAATGTAAAATTTTCATATCACTTGTTAAAAAATTAGCAAATCAATATGATGGTAATATAATATTTAGACCTCACCCAGAAGAAAACCTAAATATTTATAAAGATGCATTTAAAAGTTTTAAAAATATTAAAGTACTATTTAAAGGCTCTGCCGTAGATTGGATATTAGGATGTGAACTCATGATTCATCCTGATTGTTCCACCGCAATTGAATCAACTATAATTGGAAAAAAATCAATTTCATTTCTGCCTAATAATTACAATCCTTCATTAGTAACGAAACTTCCATTAGAAGTGAGTATAAGTTTTACTGATGAAAACGTATTATTGGAATACGTTAATAATACAAATTATAAAAAACTTCAAGAACAGGATAATAACATCAACAACGTAATTGAGAATCATTTTGCAATTTCAAAAAACTCATCTTCAATAATAAAGGATAAAATAGTTAGACTTTCCCCAAAAAAAAGAGATATCAAAAACACTATCTCTTTTAAAAATTATCTATCTCTATTGGTTCTTTCTTTAAAACTTAAAATCGGAAGTACTGAATCTCATCGATTAGTTAGGCAGAAGCTACAAGGTATTGAAAAGCACAATTTTAAAAGTATGAACTCCTTGGTGAATAGAATTAATCCAGAATTAAAAAAAGTAAAAATGAAAAAAGTATCCTATGGGCTATATAAATTTTATACTAAGTAATAATTATAATTCATATTAAAAAATTTCAAATAATTTTATGTTAGTAAAAATAAGTAAAAATAAAATAAATGTTCAAGGTGGTGAATCTAATAAATTAGATAATGGGGATGAGTTAATTTTGTTTCGTTCTCCTAACCACCCTTATAAAAAAAATGAGAATTTTAAATTAAATAATAATTTTAAAGAATATGCTTCTCAATTTAAACATGATTCATTTATTTATATTGATAATAAAAAAGAAGTTGTTAGATTTTTAAGAGATTGGCCTGGAAATATTCCTGTATTTTATTATTATTCTCAAAAGAAAGAAGAGCTTATTATTTCTGATAATATACATATTCTAGCAGATACTGTTGGTAATACTAAACCTTCAAAACATGGTTTAAAATTATTTATTACAGATAGAAAACATTTTCATTCCTATACTATATATGATGAAATTTTTCTATTACATCCTGGATTGTATATAGAGTTAGATAAAAAAACTTTTAAAATAACGAATAATTGGTGGTATAAACCATTTAAAAATATCACTATAACAAATAAGGAAATCGCAAAAAAAAAATATTTAGACACTTTAGATGCAACTATACTAAGACTAGTTCCAAAAGACAAACCTGCCGCTCTAATGTTTTCAGGAGGTAGCGATTCTACTCTCTTACTTGATAGAATGGTAAAACTTGGTTATAATAAAATTGATTTATTTACTATTTGTGTTAATGGAGAAACTATTCAACATAAATATGCCAACGAAAAAGCAAAAATATTCAATATGGAAGTAATTCCCATTTTTGCAGATAAAGAAAATATCTTTGAAGGTTGGAAAGAATTGTTTAAGTTATGTTATCACTACTTATCAGACCTAAGAATTGATGGAATCTTTTCTCCATCCGTTCAAGTTATCAAAAAAATTAAAGAATATTATAATGGAGAGCCTTCAAGCTTAGTTTGGGGTTCTCAATATGCTATAGCTTCACCTATGGTATCTACCAAAGCCATATTTTTCAAGTTTTATCCGATCTTTATTTTAATCAAACTTACTAAACATTTGAAATTTATAAAAAAAAGATCTTACAAATTTGCATTGAATCATTTACGAAGTGCTATGCTTCAAGAGAATCTAATGTCTAAAGAAAGTCTTTTAGCATTTAAAGATTTATACCTAACCAGTTTCGATGAAATAAATAGCCCAGACCAACTAATAAACCTCTTTTTATCTACTGATTATAATCATCTTAAACACTGGTGGATGGATTGGCGTAATAAAGTTAGTTCTAATTTCTATAAAAATTCCGTAAATGTATTCCCATTTCATGATAGAGAGTTTCAAGAAAGCACAATGTCTTATTCATTAAAAGTTCGTATTGGTGGTTTTAGAAATTTATTTAAAATGCCAAATTCATTTAAGAATCTTTTCTTTTCGCTATTTGATAGTAATATTCCTGTTTCAAGCATTAAGAGAGGAAACCATGCTGCATTACCAGAGTATTTTTCATTATTCAAAAATGAAAACTTTTATAACTTTCTTACCCAGCAACTAAATCAAAAGCATAATATTAAATTAGTCGAGTTTCTGGTTAAAGAACTAGATATTTATATCCCATCGTCTTACAACGATTTACTAAAACTTAATACTATAGAAGTTGAAAAATTAACTGGAATTATTTTTTTAGCGACTCGACTAAAAGAAGATGGTGTGTCTTTTGAAAATTAATAAAACTAAAAATATTCCAAAAATATCTTTAATCACTCATAAAAAATATATTTAATGAAAGTTGGAATTCTAATTAAGAAATTTGAGGATTTAAAAAACTGGGAACTTAGAATAATTGATAAAATTATTAAAGATCCTGAACTTGAATTATCATTACTTATATTTGACGGAAGAATCTCTGAAAAAAAATCAAGTTCAATAAAAGATAAGTTAGTTCGAGCAAATAAAAATAAAAAACTCCTAAGCTCAATCATTTTTAAATTACAAATTTTACTTGAAAATAAAATTTTTAAGGGTCATGAAACGGTAAACAAAATAGATGTAATCAATTCTTTACAAGGAATAAAAAAAGTTTTTCTCAAACCAATTAAAAAGGGCTTTTTAGATGTTTTCAACGAAAAAGATTCTGAAATAATTTCAAAATATGATTTAGATATCATTTTAAGACATGAATTTAGTATAATTAGAGGTCCAATTCTCAAAGCAGCTAAGTTTGGTATTTGGTCATTTCATCATGGAGACAATGCTGTTAACAGAGGAGGACCTCCTGGATTTTGGGAGATAATTCTTAATCAATCAACAGTCGGAGTAACTTTACAAAAATTAACTCCAGAGTTAGATGGAGGAATTGTAATTGATAAAGCTTTTTTTAATACAGATTGGTCTTATGTCAGATTGAACAGGACAGTTTTAGAATCCTCAGTTTCTCTTCTTTTCAAAAATATAAATAAACTTAAAAATAATAATTTTTCTTTCAATAAATCTATGGTTTACTATAACCCGTTATATAGGAGCCCTAAATTGAAAATTGTTGTCTTATACTTATTTAGGTTTTATTCTAAATTACTTAAAACATTTTTTCAAATAATAGATCATAAAATTTTTAGTAGAAGATACAATTGTTGGACCCTTTTTATAGGAAAAGGAAATTTTTTAGAGTCAACACTTTTCAGACTTAAGCCTGTTAAGCTCCCGAAAAATGAATTTTGGGCGGACCCTTTTATTTTAAAACATAATAATGAAAATTATATTTTTTTTGAAAATTATGATTATAAATTAAAAAAAGGAAAAATTTCATGTGGTATTATTAGAAATAACACATTTATCAATATTAAGGATGCTTTAGTTAAAGACTATCATCTATCTTTTCCTTATATTTTTAAAGAGAATGGAGAAATATATTTAATGCCAGAATCAAATGCGAATAATCGATTAGAATTATACAAATGTTTAAGTTTCCCAGATAAGTGGGAGCTTCATTCCACCGCTTTTGAAGGTGAAAAAGTTGCTGATGCATTTTTTTATAATGATAGTAAAGCGCAAAAATGGCTTTTTGTTAATAAGCAAGTAGATTTAAATTCAATCATGGACAATGAATTGTACCTTTATAAAGTTGATAGTGTCGATTTAAAAAATATTGAACCACACAAAGAAAATCCTGTTATTATAAATTCTAAAACTGCAAGAAATGCTGGAAGTATATTTAATTATAAAAATGAAATTTATCGTCCATCTCAGGCAAATATTGATGGCATCTATGGACGAGGCTTAAACATTAATAAAATTGAAAAATTGAACATAAACGAATATATAGAATCAAAGACCATTACTGTTTATCCAAATTTTCATGATGGTTTAATTTCTACTCATCATTTAAATCAAAAAGATGGACTATTTGTAATAGATGCTGCCTTTAGAAAATTATAACTTTTATGTTAAATAGATTATTAAAATTATTATCTAATTTTTGCTTTTAAAGAATTACTAATGAAATCTTACACTTCTAGTGTTATCTTCTCATCTTCACTTACTGGTTATTTACAGAAGGGAATACAGTTTATTGTGAGTATAGTATCTCTTCCTCTTATTATTAGTAGTCTTGGAAAGGAACAATATGGTATTTTAGTATTAATCGGTCAAACAGTTGGTTTTCTTGCAATGAGTGATATCGGAGTTTCTAACTCTGTTGGACGGTTTATTTCTAAGTATATTGTCCTAAATAAAAGCGAGAAGGTAAAAGAAGTTATTCATACGGCATTTTATTTATTGTTAATAGCCGCAGTAATTATAACTTTAATTACGTTGTCATTTTTCAACTGGATTCCTAATTGGCTCAATATATCTGAAGAATATAGTGACATAGCTAAGCTTCTTTTTGTCATTAATGGCTTTTTCCTTGCACTTATGTTTCCAACACGAATAGGTCAGGGGATTCTCTCAGGAAAGCAGTTGTACTGGATAATTAATTTAGTTTCATCCGTTGCTGCAATTTTGCAACTTACTGGTGTTATTATTCTATCTCAACTAAACATTTTAGGCTTAATAGAATTAGCATTCCTTATGTTAGGTGTTAATCTTCTCAGTCAATTGATAATTATAGGTATTGCTTGGAGGGGTACACCTTCATTTACGTTCACTAAAATGCGTTTTTCAATTCTGATGGCTAAGAGAATCTTAAGTTTAGGTTCTAGCAGCTTTCTCATTTCGTTTAGTGGTATTTTGGTTTCACAAGGACTGATAATTGCATTGGGAGTATTAACTAATACAATAACTGCAGGTATTTTTGGGGTTGTAATGATGGTCATGACCAATATTTCATTCTTATTAACCAAAATTACTCAGCCAATGGTTACTTTGTCAAGTGAACTAAGCGCTAAGAAAGAATATGAAAAGCTAAATAAATTAATTCTTTTTTTGATGAGACTATCTTTAGTTATAAGTTTTCTGTTCTCTGTTTCACTTTTCTTTTACATTGAAGATTTATTAAAAATACTATTAACTGTTAATTGGACTGATCAAGACTATAATGATGCTAGTTTGTCAATTATTATAATGAGTTTTGCTGTAACAATAGGTATACCGCAATTTGTTTCAAGAGCTGTGTTGTTAGGAGTTGGTATACATTGGAGGGCTAGTTTAGGTAAAACAATAGCCTCAGTAATTGCATTTGTAACAGGAGTTTTATTAATGTGGCTAAATTATGGTTTACTTGGAGCTTCCATTGGATGGTCTTTAATTTGGATTTTGCCAGGAATATTTTACTTTCCCATTCTTATTTCAAA
>MDSY01054057.1_pt1 | contig 12673 bp, 11 predicted proteins | sample 811131 | NCBI WGS metagenome assembly MDSY01 (sample SAMN05326643, study PRJNA326480) | marine metagenome | isolation source: seawater | place: Atlantic Ocean: South West | collected 2010
TGTTATCGCCTCAGCTAATACTTTGGGATAGTCAATAACCAAGCAGCCATCTTTTTTACCAAAAGAAACACCTTTTACGGCGCTATAGAAATCCTCTGCTTGATGACCCGATTTCTTTAAAGCGACATGCGTCGCTGTTTCCGTCATACCATAGCTTTGGTATATAGAGATCTTCTTCGATTTTAAAACACCTTCAATGTCTGACGATATCGTAGCTCCACCAACCAGAATACTCTTTGTTTCCTTCAACATTCTTATTCCGTCCGATGTCTCCAAGAGTCCGCGGAGCTGTTTCGGGAAAATGGCAATAAAATCAGCAGGTTCAATAAGCATAGATAAGTCTGAACTTACAGGGAATACTTTTAAATCAAGTCCCGCAACAATAGCCCTTACAAGCATCATTTTACCCGCAATGAAGTCAACAGACATGCACAATATGGCGGATTGTTTAGGTTTTAATTTAAAGAAATCGATGGAGTTTTGCGCTGAAGCCATCAAGGCTTTTTTTGAAAGTACTATTTCCTTAGGTGTTCCCGTTGAACCTGATGTTTTGCACCTAATACTATTGCTATTGTCTCTTAGTATGGACAAAAAAGTTTCTATTTCCTCTTTTTGTTCTGTTGAGAAGTAGCTTATTTTGAAATCTTTATGTTCGATAATCATTAAAACTCAATGTCCAAATTGAACAAGTTTTTTAGGGTATTTAATTCTGGATTCTTTTTAGCCATCACTTCAAATTTATCTTTACCATTTAAAAACTTAACATCCTCAACCGGGTTTTCTGTCAGTTCAATTTGCACAGTAATATTGTGGTTCTTTAGACTATTTCTTAAAAATGAAATGAGTTCATTGATTAGGGGAGTGATGTAGTCCACTTGAATTTGGTTGTCCACAAACAATTTGAGTACATCATTTTTCTCAATTAAAGGGTCTCTTTTTACTAGTGCATTGTAAAAAGTTTCTTTGCCTTCGTCTTTTACCTGAAACGCATATTGTCTCCAAATTCTGATTAGACGATCAGGTGTATAGTTTTCTTCGGGAAGTGTTTCACTCGATTTATTTTTGAGCGCTTTTTCTTTTTCAAGCATGTCCTTTATGGAAAGCCTTACAACAGGTTTGTTGATAATTGGCCTCTGAGGTGTTTCAGTTTTCTCAGCTGATGAAAGAGTCTGTTTTGTTTTTTCGACGTTATTAGGGGAAGCTAAAGGATTTTTTTCTTTAATCGTTTCCTTTGGACTAGAACTGTTTTTTGCTTTTCTAAGCGAGCCTTCCGGAAATGGAATAAGGTCAATGGGTGCCGTTAGGGCTTTTTTTTTTCTTGCTCTTGTTTCAAAGAACAGAGCTCCATCAGAACAACTTCCACCAGTAAACGCTGGTTTTTAGATGCTTTGTAGGAGGTATCTGCCTTACTTAGGGCGTATAGTGCTCTGGTTATTGTATGGTACTGCAATAGCTTAGATTGCTCCACATACTTTTTTTGAGTCGCTTCAGGAACCTCAAGCAATATTACAGATTTTTCATCTTTACAAACAAGTAAGTTTCTGTAATGTGTTGATAAGCCAGCTAAGAAATGATGTGCATCAAATCCTTTTTCTAGTATTTCATTGAAGAGCAATAAGGAACTTGGTATATCTTCTTTTTCTGCATGATTTACAAATTTGAAAAAGTAATCGTAGTCAAGTATATGCAAGTTTTCGACTACATGTTTGTAGGTCAATTCGTTACCTGAAAAGGTGATCATTTGGTCAAATACAGAGAGCGCATCTCTTAATGCCCCATCAGCTTTCAGCGCAATCAAGTGAAGTGCCTCTACCTCAGCCTTAACCTTTTCTTTTTTTGCTATGTCTGCGAGGTGATCAGTAATGTCTTTCACTTTGATTCTTGAGAAGTCAAAAATCTGGCACCTCGATAAAATAGTCGGTATTATTTTATGCTTTTCTGTCGTCGCCAATATGAATATCGCATGCTTGGGTGGTTCTTCAAGAGTTTTTAGGAAAGCGTTAAATGCACTCGTTGAAAGCATATGTACCTCATCTATGATGTATACTTTAAAGTCTCCAAGCTGAGGTGCTATGCGTACTTGGTCAATTAAGCTTCTTATGTCATCCACGGAGTTATTTGAAGCCGCATCAAGCTCATATACATTCAAGGAGGCTCCTGAGTTAAAGCTTAAACAAGATTCACACTTGTCACAGGCTTCGGTATCTTTTGTTCTTTGAGTACAATTAATTGTTTTAGCCAAAATTCTTGCTGTGGTTGTTTTACCAACACCTCGTGAACCACAAAATAAAAACGCCTGCGCTAAATGGTCATTTTTGATCGCATTTTTGAGCGTACCCGTAATAGACTTTTGTCCTACAACTGTATCAAAAGTTTGGGGTCTATATTTTCTTGCCGAAACAACAAAGTCACTCATATTTCAAAGATATTGATTTCTGCCAATCTGAGGCCCAATTGTTGAAAACAAAAAAGCCGCAGATGTTATCTGCAGCTTTTATCAACAACTTGTTAAGTCGCTTAAAAAACTTATTTGAAATCTTTCTTACTCACGCCATCATTAATTTTAATTTCAGACGCGGATAAGGTAATGATTTGCGGTCCTGTAGTCATTACTTTGGTATATGGCATTAAAACGCCATCAACGGCCTTGTAATCTGAAATATCTGTTGTTTGGGTTATTTTTTGACCCTGTGCCTCTTGCGAACTTTCTGTTCGAATCAGTAAAGCGGTTTTTGCGTCATAATAGCGGAATGAACCATTTTCTTCATCTACTTGAATCTTGTAGGCGTCCACTCCATTCACGGATATTAAACTAATCAAGACAAGATCTTCTGAATTCAGATATATTTCTGCAAACAGACCTTTTTGTTTTTGCTTTTTCAAAATCTCTGACTCAGGCATCTCTTGCTTGTTACCTTGTTGTTCCGTATAACCTGTCTTGCCATTGAATTTTTGTGTCATGATAGTACCCATGCCCTGAACCGACATTTCCATAGATTCTTTGTTCGGTGCCATTGTTTTAATAATAGCACTTGGTTTAAAGGGAGCACCTTGTATCGTAACATCTACATTCGTTAGGACTGTTTTCACATCGTCTAATGCTTCCTTTCCTCCAATTGCATTTATGTAATCTGTCAATATGCTTTTTGCTGTGACACCATCTGGAATTGGTTTTTTAAATTCTGGTTTCTCAACAGGATTTGCTTCTTTGTCAAAGTATTTAATTGGGATACCAGTTTTTTCAAGATTTTCAATGATATCACTTCCTTTTCCTACAACAATAAATCGAGCTTTTTCAGCATTGAAATACTTGTTAGCAACGCGCTGAACATCGGCGACAGTAACTGCATTTATTTTCTTTAGGTATTCTGCATAGAAATCTTCAGGTAAGTCATTTGTTTTAATGTTTATTGAATATCGAGCAATTGTAGAGGGTCTTTCCAAGGCAAGTACAAAATCGCCTACATATTTAGCTTTAGCGTTCGCTAATGCTTCATCTTCAACAGGATTATCCTGAATTCTTTTAACCTCTTTGATAGTTTGCACCACTGCGCTATCAGTGACTTCGTTTCGTACAGATGCACCGGCAGTAAATCTCGTTATATATTTATCAGCTCCAACAGAAGACCTAGCGCCATATGTGTATCCATGTTCTTCTCGTAAATTCATATTTAAATAACTATTGAATCCGCCTCCAAGGATTTTATTCGCAATCAAAACTGCATGATAATCTTCATCACTCATTTTTAGCTCGACATTACTTGTCAATGAGATGTTTGACTGAACTGCATTTGGCATATCTATGAAATTGATTTCTAATGCTTCTGGATTTGATTTAGGTTCAGTTAATTCCAATATTTCTTTATAGGTGTCCCTTTCCCAAGCACTAAAATGTTTCTCAACAAGTGATTTGATTGAAGCTACATCTACATCCCCAATTACGACGAGGTAGGCTTCAGAGGGCTGAAAATAATTTGAATAGTATCTTTTCACAAGGTCAAAGGTGACATTATTAATACTCTGATTGGTTGGGAATTCTCCATATGGATGGCTTAAACCATAAGCCAAAGCTGAACCAACATTCGAGGCTGCTGCATCAACGCTTTTTTCTTGACTTTTTAAACCTTCTAATAGTAGGTCTTTTTCTTTTTCAAATTCCTCCTCTTCAAGTAGAGAGTTAATGGTTGCATCTGCCAATAATTCCATGATTCTTTCATGGTATTTTGTGAGGCAGCTCGCAAAGCCTCCATCAAATCCGAAGGATAAATTAGCACCTAAAAAGTCAATCTCTTCATTGAAATCATCTTTTGGGATAGAGGTAGTTCCATTGCCGAGCATCGCACCGAGTATGGTTGTTACACCCGCTTTGTCTCCCTCTGAAATTGGGGTGCGGTCAAAAGCAAGATTCATGCTAACTCTGGGAAGCTTATGGTTTTCTACAATCAATACCTTTAATCCATTCTCCAATGTAAATTCAAAAGGTTTTTTGAGGGTGATTTCAGGTGCAGGACCTGGCTCAGGCTGCTTACTTCTATCTATTTGTGCGCTTAGGCTTAATGATAGATATAGAAAAGCCAATAATGTATATAATTTAATTTTCATGTTTTCTTGCTTTTAATTGTTCTTACTCCGTTTCTGGTAGATATTCGAGAATCAATCTTTGATTTGGATTGAGATATTTTTTTGCAACCTGCTGAATCTCTTCTCGTGTTATCGAACGGTAAATATCGATTTCATTATTGATTAGGCTAATGTCTCCGTATAGCATGTAGTATCGTGCCAGTGAGTTTGCTACACCTTCGATACTTGCATTTGCGTTTACAAAGCTATTTTCAAGCTTGTTTTGAATTTTTTGAAAATCACGTTCAGAAATGAGTTCATTCTGCATTTTGATAATCTCTTCATCTATTTCTGAAATCATATCATCGAGATCTGTTTCTCCTTGTGGGAGTCCGTAAATTATATAGGTCCCATAATCCTCTTGACTAAAGTCAAAAGCACCCACCTGCAGCGCCATTTTTTTATCGTCAACCATTTTCTTATACAATTTTGATGTTTTACCATCGCTCAGGTATGTAGAGATCATCCCTAATACATATGCATCTCGATCCTTAAAGGAGGGTGTGCGGTATGCAGCTAAGATGGCTGGTATTTGAATATTCGCATCATAAGCCTTTTCACGCATTGGTTTCGTTATTGGATCTTCTTTGGGGAAGCTTCGGATGATGTCTTCTCCTCGCGGTATAGGTCCGAAATAATCTTCAACCATTTTCTTCACCTCAGACACGTCAATATCTCCTGCAACAACTAAAACAGCATTGTTCGGTATGTAGTATTTTTTATTAAAAGATTGAAACTCCTCGAGTGTAGCTGCATCTAAATGCGCCATTTTTCCTATTGTCGTTCCTTTATAAGGGTGCTTCTTAAACATATGCAGTTTGATGTTCTCAAGGAATTTTCCGTATGGACTGTTATCAACGCGCAATCTTTTTTCTTCTTTAACCACCTCATTTTGAGTATCTACTCCAATTTGGTTGATGATTGGGTGCATGAGGCGTTCTGATTCCATCCACAAACCAAGTTCTACGCTATTTGAAGGAAATACCTCATAATAGTATGTTCTATCGTCTGTCGTGTTAGCATTGTTGCTACCTCCATTCGAAGTGACAATGGTAAACCATTCGCCTCGTGGAATATTTTCAGTGCCTTCAAATAATAAATGTTCAAAGAAGTGAGCGAAACCAGTTCGTTCAGGGTTTTCGTCTTTTGCTCCTACATGGTACATAACCGCTGTTGTCACAACTGGTGCCGAATGATCCTCATGTAAAATGACATGCATTCCATTTTTTAGATCATATTCGAGATACTCGATTTTGGTCTGTCCGAATGCACTTAGAGTGAAAAGTAGCAATATGAAGCTTGAAATAATTTTATACATAGTTTAAATTTTGAGTTTCAAAAATACAGCTCTTTTCGCAGATTCCTAAATTTATCTTTTTATCGAATTCACAAAATGTAAATACAGGTAATCCGAGTTGGTCTGAATTTTGATAACTTTGTTTTTGTGAAATACACAATGATATTTTTACTCATGTTAGGGACAAAGGTTTTTTCCCAGGGAGTCATTCCGGTAATTGACTTCAATAATTTTTTCCTAAGCTTTCAGGATGGATATTTTCGTTCTATTGAGGTGCAGCCAATATTAGACTTTAAAGCCGGTGATGAGCTTGTAGCATATAGGGATACCCGAGGGAATTTAAGGTTGTACGATGGAGCCGCCCGAAAAGATATTACTAACCTTAATGTTCAATACCAAGTTTCTGATCACTTATTGGGGTATATGATTGGGCCAACTTTAAATATGTGGGACGATGGTGAGCTCTCAACCTTGACCTATTTTGCCAGAAACTTTCTCGTGAAGGATAGTATGATTGTATTTGAAGATACAAGGTTCAATACAATTAATGCCTATTGGCAAGATTCCTCTTACATGCTCTCTACTTTGATGCGTGATTTGGATATGCCTGTGGCTGTTGGAGAGAATTTGCTGGTATTTAAGGACAATGGCAATATGTATAAAGTTTTCTGGAACGGGGAGATTTATGAAATTGATGTATGGAATAATCAGCAGAATGTTTCATTCCATGTGGGTACAGATATTTTATGCTTTAATGATCCTACAACTCAGACTTTTGCGGTATTTGACAAAGGCAATTTTTATGATATTGAACAACTCCCCATGGTTCGTTATAAAGCGGGTAGAGGATTTGTAGTCTATGAAGATAATGGTGGAGATCTCTGGTATTATAAAGATGGCGAGAATTTTCAGCTTTCCAATTTTGGGACGGATTCCTGGGACGTTAAAGATGATATTGTAGTATGGACCGAGAGCTCTTATTTTTTTGCGTACTGTGACGGTCAAAAAACAGAAATCAGTAATTTTAAACCGCTTGACTACAAAATAAAAAATGATGTCCTCGCGTATAGGAACATTGTAGGTGGTGTTAATGCTTTTGTAGATGGTGAAGCCTATGAACTTACCAATATGCCTGACGCTGATTATGAAATATACGGGAGCCGGGTTTTGGTTTCTTTATTTAATAATTCTTTTATTGTCTTGGAAAATGGTATACAGCACACAAATTAAAATCAAATTATTTTTTTTGTTCTTCTTTCTAATTGGAACATCAGGCTTTTATGCACAGAATAAAAAATTAGATAGACTAGAACAATTTTACACTCAAGGTCATTACAAGACAGTTTACAGAAAGGCTAACAAGTTATTGCGTGATCCAATATACAATGGCTATGTTTTACCTGCATATTACAGCGCGATGAGTACTTTTCAATTGCTGCACAATCCTTATTGGATGAAACGTAATATTGCTAAAGTTGATGAGGGCTGCAGAATAATGTCTACTGTTTTTAGCAGCGAAAAATGGCCAGTTATAAAGGAAACGCATGCGCAAGAATTGGGAGAGATGGCAGTTCTTTTCGAACGCTGGCTCAAAGATAAAAACACGGTTGTAGATGAAGATAATAAACAGCATCTAAAGGATTGGATTGAAAAAGTTTATAAGGGTTATAAATTTAAAAATCCGGTTTTAGAAGAAGTAGGGGAGGATGGATTGGTTTCAGAAGGAATGAGTATTTCTCAGCGCTCTGATCTCATGCATTATGCATATGAGTTTATGGGTATTCCATACAAATGGGGTGGTGCTGATGAGGAAGGTTTTGATTGCAGTGGTTTTACGAGTCATGTATTTAAGTATTCTGAGGTAATCCTGCCAAGAGTGGCTTCCGAGCAATACAAATACGCAAAAACAATCAATGCTAAACGTGCATTTATGGGTGATTTGGTCTTCTTTTCAGAAGGTAAGGAGATTACACATGTTGGAATATTAGTAAATCAACCCAATGAACGCAAACGTATGATTCACTCCTCTTCATCCAAAGGAATTTCTGTAGTTGATATAGATGATTCCGACTACTGGCGAAGTCGATTAATTGGTTTCGGTAGAATTATAAAATAATTTTAGTCTTTATATGACTCAATAGCCGAGCGCACAGAGCCATGCTTCAAAAGCAAAGCTTTGCCTTTTTCACTTGATATTTTTAGCTGTTCACATACCATTCGTGTTCCTCTTTCTACCAGTTTATTATTGCTAAGCTGCATATCAACCATTCTATTGCCTTTCACATGACCAAGCTGAATCATAAGTGCTGTAGAAATCATATTCAATACCAGCTTTTGGGCTGTTCCTGATTTCATTCTCGTTGAACCCGTTACGAATTCCGGCCCTACAACCGGCGTAATTGGGCAGGCTGCTAACTTCGAAAGTTTTGAGCCAGGATTACAAGATATTCCTGCCGTCAGCATTCCATTTTCATTGGCATGTTCAATTGCTCCTAAAACGTAAGGAGTTCCGCCAGAGGCAGCGATTCCAACGAGTATATCTTTGGAATGAATATTATGTTTAAGCAAATCTTTCCAGCCCTGCTCTGTATCGTCTTCAGCAAATTCAACCGCTTTTCTTATGGCTTGGTCACCACCTGCAATAAGTCCTACAACAACTCCGTGGTCTACGCCAAATGTAGGCGGGCATTCACTCGCATCCACAACGCCAAGCCTTCCACTTGTTCCAGCGCCAATATAAAATAACCTTCCACCTTCTCTCATTCGTGGGAGCGCTTCTTTTAAAAAAGACTCAATCGCCGGTATTTCTTTTTTTACTGCATTAGCAACAGTCTGATCTTCCTGATTTATATTGGTTAATAATTCAGACGTGCTCATTAATTCAAGATGGTCATGGTTGGAGGGATCTTCTGTAGGCTTTTTCATACCAAAAATGCTTTTGTATCCCCTTTACTAAAATCAACTTCAACACGATCTTGCAAGGTTGTTGAGAGCGAGAGTCCAACAAAATTTGCTTTTACCGGATATCTTCTATGCTTTCTATCCACAAGAACTACGGTTTTGATTGCTTTTGTAGAATGTTCTAAAAATTTAACGAGTGCATACTGCAGCGTTTTTCCTGAGTTAATAACATCATCCACGAGAACGATATAACCTTTTTTTAGCTTGTTTTGCTCAATACTTAGCGCTATATCCTTCTTCCAAGGTTCATTTTTATCAATGGAAATTTCAAAGCAGGTGACTTGAATAGAAGAGTTTTTTTCAATAATACTAGCAAGCCTTTGTGCCAAATCAAAACCATTTCCTGTAATTCCTCCCATGAAAAGATGAGGCTCCTCAAAGCAATTTTCAATAAGCTCATGACCGAGCCTTGTTATTTTTTGTTGTGTTTGCCTATGGTTAAGTATTATTTGCATACAAATTGACTTTGTACAAATATATCTCTTTTACCCATTCGATATAGGATAACTTTACATTCTATCTTTCGATTATTTTGATGTTGATGAAGTGCTGATAATTTGTAATTTCGTTTTATGTCAAAAGTTAATGATTCAATAAGCATACTAAGGCATATGACTCTGAGAAGGATATGGAACTTATTCCTTTTGAGGTTAAGCTTTTCAGCTACAAGGTTATTAAAATTACCTGTACATTTTGGAAAACCTGCCTCAATGAGTATTGAGCCAACGACTTCATGCAATCTTGGCTGTCCTGAGTGTCCGAGTGGTCTTAAGCAATTTACACGTCCGACAGGTAAAATTGATTTGGGATTGCACAAAAGGTTATTGAGTCAAATCGACAAATCAGTTTTTTATATCAATTATTATTTTCAAGGCGAACCGTTTCTACACCCAAGATTTTTAGAGTTAATAAAAGAAGCAAAACGATCCAGGATATATACATCGACCTCATCAAATGTACATTTTGTAAATCCGAAAAAGGCGCTAGAGATTGTTGATTCCGGTTTGGATCGATTGATTATTTCAATTGATGGTTTAACGCAAAAGACATATGAACAGTATAGAGTAAATGGCAAACTATCAAAAGTATTAAAAGCGAGTCAGTATTTGGTTGAAGCTAAAAAAGAAAGAGCTTCAGATACACCACATTTAATATTTCAATTTTTAGCTGTTAAACCGAATGAACATGAAATACCTCAGGTGTTTGAGCTTGCTTCAGAAATGTCCATAGATGAGGTGCGAATAAAAACTGCCCAGCTATATAAATATAAGCATGGAAATCCATTAATGCCCGAAAACGAGGAGTATTCACGTTATACCAAACAAAAGGATGGGAGCTATAAGCTTAAAGGTAAGCCAGGAAACCATTGCTGGAGAATGTGGTCTGGTTCTGTAAGTACGTGGGATGGAAGTATTGTCCCATGTTGTTTTGACAAAGATGCAAAACATGTTTTGGGCAGCATACAGCATCATCATTTTAATGAAATATGGAATGCGTCTTCCTACAGAAACTTTCGAAAGGCAGTTGTTACAAACCGACAAGCAGTAGACATCTGTAATAATTGTTCTGAAGGAACAAAAGTTTGGGCCTGACGCTTTATTCTTTAATAAATCTGACCGTTTTTCCTCCCTGCTTTATAAAGTACATTCCTGCTGGTAAATTAAGCGCTGAGTATTTAGTTCCTTCAAAAGTTGTGATTAAAAGTCCATTTAGATTAGATATACATTTTGTTCCAACATCAAATCCATGGAGGTATATCAAGTCTTTGGTCGGATTTGGAAATACTGAAGTATTTTGACTCAATTCATTCAAATGAAGGTTGGTACTATGAATCACACCAATGGCATCTAGGTCAAAACCACCTGATTCAAAAGGGGTAGGGTAAGGATCATTTATGATGTTCCCTTGACTATCATAGCTACCTGTATCTGGCGTAATACTTCCCACAACATCGATTATTTTGATGTGTGTGATATGGTTAATATCAAGCCCGGCTGTACCTGATAACTCCTCAAGATCAAATGGGGTACCAAAGAAGACGCGATACTTTCCAGCAAGATTATATAAATAGCGACAATCAGAGTAGCTAAAATTATCAATTTGAACGTCTGTTGGTGTTTCAGATATCGATTCAAATCGGCTGTAGTTTATTCCGTCTGAGCTTACCTCAACAAAGGCCAATTCCATGTAATGATTTGCAAATCCATTTTCAAAAACAGCAAAATCAGGCCCTGGTCCATTGACAATAGCTTCTGCAAAAGTAGCTATGGCTTGTCCACCATCGCCGAGAGAGATGACATTGTTATCTGCAATGAAGCTTCCATCTATTGCTGAACCGTAATTTGTTAATCCCAGGCTAGGTTCTAGTATATTCATTGGACCTCTCGTGATGGAAATATCGCTTGCCCACCCAATGAATATAGAGGAATCTTTATATATCGCATCCGACCCCATTTCCTCCGGTTCAGGAGCGAAGGATTGCGCAAGTGTTATTGTCTGTAAAAAAACAATAACGATAACGCTAACAATGACTTTACACTTATTCATAAAATAAGATTTTAGATGGGTTCAGTCCAACATGGTAGCTTTGTATATAGTTTCCTTGGGCGTCATATTCTCTTATATATCCTGCATTGGTGTAACCCATCGCATCAGAAATGTATATTTTATTATTTATAGGATTGTAGCTTAGGCCATAAAGTGTTTGGATTTCATTTAGTGGCATAAATTCGGCTAGCTCAATGGTTTCAGTATTTGTATTAAATAATCCTACATTGTTTTGTGCCGTGGCAAAATCATAATACGTAATCAAGAAATCATTATTAAATAATGAAATACCTGAAATGTCAGCACCAAAAGTTTCTTCCACATTATCGGTTTGACTATTTATTTTTTTCATTCTGGAGGGCACGTTGCTATAATTTCCACGTGCAACGACGTAGATATCACCATAAGGATCTGCTTTTATTGTTCCGGGATTCATACCAACTGTGATCTTCTCTATTTCTTGCTGTGTGTTTAAGTCAATGATAGATACTGTTGAATCCATTAGCGGAGTATTTAGCCCCCCTGAATTGGTCACATAAAGCTTATTATTCGCAATAGCCATTCTTTCTGGGTTCAGTCCTACTTGTATGCGGCTGTTTATGGTTAATGAAATGGTATCTATGACATCTACATACCCATCAAAACATGTAACGTATGCGAGTCCCTCATGAAAGGCTATTGAACGCGGCTGTTTTGCCGTAGCACCATTCATCATTGATATTTGCTTTATCGATGCAAAGCTATTTGCATCAAGAATTTCAATGGTACTCGAGACATTGACAACAATGTAAATTTTATCACCATATCTTTTCAAATCATTCCCTGTATCCCCTAGCTGACGATTATTTCGGTTAAGGAAAAAATTGTTCTCAACTTGATTATTTTCAAAACTCACAAAAGAAAGCTGAGAATTGTTCTGCTGAAACAACCCCTCGCAAAGCACAAGTGCACCATTAGATATAGTATCAATGGTAACAGGTGGCTCATTGTCTTTTCCGCAAGAGAAGAGCAAAAGACATAGGCATGAAACAAGTTTAATTAAACGCATATTTTAAAACAATTAAATAATTCCGCTCAGGCATAACAAAACTTCGAATAACCGCATATTGCGCGTTGAATAAGTTCTTAATAGTAAACCTAAATGTCAATGTATTTTTATTTTTTAAAATTACTGAATAGTATGTACTCAGAGTACTTACCCAAAATCCGTCTACCTGATTGCTGCTTATATTTTCATTTAATGCATAA
>MDSY01091484.1_pt1 | contig 12673 bp, 8 predicted proteins | sample 811131 | NCBI WGS metagenome assembly MDSY01 (sample SAMN05326643, study PRJNA326480) | marine metagenome | isolation source: seawater | place: Atlantic Ocean: South West | collected 2010
AGGAAGAGGAAGGTGGATTCAAAAAAGAAGTATATTGGGTAAAGCATGCTGGCGAAAATGAACTTGAAATTCCAATGTTCTTGAGGCCAACAAGTGAAACAGCCATGTATACTATGTTCCCACTATGGATTAGATCACACAAAGATCTACCACTAAAAGTGTATCAAATGGTAAACACGTTCCGATATGAAACTAAGCAAACTAGGTCGTTCATTCGAGTCAGAGAGATTCATTTCTTTGAAGCACACACAGCACATGCCGATGAAGAATGTGCGACTAGACAAATCGAACAAGATCTGGAAATAGTGGATAACCTAATGCATCAACTATGTTTACCAGTAATAAAAGCAAAACGTCCAATATGGGATACATTCCCAGGTGCATTCTACACTATTGGAATAGATGCACTAATGCCAAACGGACGGACACTTCAAGTGGCGTCTTGCCATCATTACAAGGACCAATGGGCTAAAGCATTTAATTTGACATATGAGAATTTAGATGCAAAGCAGGAATATTGCCACCAAACGACTTACGGCATGTCTGAAAGATTGATGGGTGCAATTGTTGGCATGCACGGGGATGATAACGGACTTATATTCCCGCCAGCTATTGCTCCCTACCAAGTTGTAATTTGTCCAATGATAAGGAAAAATTCAGAAGTTGATGTCCTAGGAAAGGCGAATGAAGTGGCTATGATCCTAAAAGAATCAGGTCTAAGGGTGAAAGTTGATTCACGGGACATTCATGCAGGCCAGAAATACTTTGATTGGGAAATAAAAGGGGTTCCATTAAGACTTGACATCGGACCACGCGATATAGAAAATAATACTGCATTCGCTGTGCGAAGAACTGGTGGAAAAGAGCCTTTGTCGTTGGATGCAATCTCAAAAGAATGCAAGAAGGTGTTAGATGAGATTTCAGATGAGTTGAGAAATCGAGCTAATTCACACACAGAGAATATAGTAACTAAATTAACTGACCTCAACGAAGTCGAAGATGGGAAAATTTACGAAATAGCGTTTGATGGTACTGACGCACATGCAGAAACTATAGAACGAACAACAGGGCTGTCATTCTTAGGGGATTCTACTGAACCATATAGTGAAGAAACACCTTGCTTTATGTCCGGTAAGTTAACAAAACGTCGTGTTATACTGGCAAAGACTTACTAAAGTCACATCTCTAGGCCATCGAAGTCCATGTCAGGATCCTTCATCATTCTTTTCATCTGCTTATTCATCTTGCGATTTCCACTCATGCCTTTCATCATCTTTCTAGACCGATTCCATTGACCAATGAGTTCTCTAACATCTTTTTCTTTGACGCCAGACCCTCTAGCTATTCTTCGAATTCTATCGGCTTTTATCTTCGCAGGCTCATCTTTTTCGTAGGTTGTCATGGAATCCATGATAACACGATATCTGTCTAGATTGGCTTGCATTGCCTCTTTTTGATTTTTCCCCATAGCTCCCATGCCGCCAAACATTCCAGATGGCAAAAAGGACAACAGTTTGTCAATGGTTCCAACCTTTGACATCATTTCCATTTGTGAATACATATCGTTAAGTGTGAATCGTCCTGAAAGCATCCGTTGTGTTATTCGCATAGCTTCTTCTTCATCCATGTCCTCAGGTGCTAAATCGATCAATCCACGAATGTCACCCATACCAAGTAATCTAGAGATGAATCTATCAGATTCAAATTTCTCAAGATCGGCTACTTTTTCTCCAGTTCCGATATACATCACAGGAGCTCCTGTTGTGGCTACAGCAGACAGAGCACCGCCCCCTCGGGCCGTTCCATCCAGTTTGGTAATGACGATGCCTGTAACACCAGCTAAATCGTGGAAGTTGGCAGCAACTGGACCAGCGGATTGGCCAACTTGGGCATCGATGACTAAGAATCTTTCATTTGCTCGTGAAATCTCAGATATGTCTTCTAATTCTTTGACTAGTTCCTCATCGAGCTTGTGTCTTCCTGCTGTATCAATAATCACTAAATCTGCCGCTGCGTGCTCCTTCAGACCATTCCTGACAATTTCTACTGCACTACTATTTTCTGGCTCCCCATACACCTGAACCGGTGAATCTTCAAGTAGTTGAGTCAATTGATTATAAGCTCCAGGTCTATGTACATCGGCCTCAATTACTGCAACTCTAACACCATGTCTTCTTCGATACCACTCTGCTAATTTTGCTGTTGTAGTTGTCTTTCCATTTCCATAAAGACCAACCATCAAGATTGTAGCTTGCTGAGGTCTTACTTCACGTGGTGGCCCCAACAATCTCACAAGTTCGGTGTAGAGTATATTCATTGCATGAGTTTGAAGTGTGATACCTGGTCTGGGTTCTTCTTCTCGCAACCTCGTTTCGAGCTTTTCGGTAATTTCCTTGGTTTGACGAACATTGAAATCTGCTTCCTGAAGGGCCCTCCTAAGACTCCTCAACATTTCCTTTAGCTGATCTTCATCGAGTTTCCTTCTACTTTTGAGCATCCCGAGAGCCGAAAAAATACCTCTTGACAGGGACTCAAGTGCCATAGTCATACCCAAATCGCCATTATGTTTGAACCCAGCGGGTAATTACGCGTCCGGGAAGGTTAGACGGAGTATATCATCTTCTAACTTAGCAGCAACATTGCTAGCCTTGGCTGGTCTATCGAATGGCACAGGGTGTTCTCTTGAGTTGATTCCAACTAAAACTACTCCAGATTCACTACGTAAAGATAGATCATCTCTAACTATACCTGGAAGATGTAGGTAAACATCATTTCCATTTCGCCATGTTCCTCTATGAACCTCTAGCCCGAGTCCTATTTTGAATGGACCATGGCCATTGCCAATACCTATGTCACTGTGCATTTCGCTCGATATTTGACGTAGGGAGTTCAAACCGTGTATGTCAGAATCCTTTAGTTCAACCTCATGGAAGTACATTTCTGGCAGACTTGATACCAAGGATTCTATATTCTCTCTTTCGGTTTTTCTCCGTGTCTGAATAAATTCATGATCGTAATCAGGTGTTAATCGATTTACAACACAACCAGAAACAGGTAACCCATGCTCCTTTAGTGCAGCATAAGCTCTAACAGTTTCGTTAACACCCATTTTTTCAGGGATTGTTACCAAGGTAAATCGAGTTATTTCAGGATTACAAAGTATTCTTCGAACATGTAAAACGCGTCTTCTGAATTTTTCTAGCTCCTCTCGCATTTTATCTCCTTCTTTAGCACCGAACATCATCGCCCTAATACCTCCAGTAATTCTGTGCATTCGAATTATTTTCTCGGCCCACTTTTCAATTATTTCAGGTAATGCAAGGAACCTTAACGTGTGACCAGTGGGGGCTGTATCAAAAACGATTACGTCCCAATCCGGGTTTTCTAGGTGCTTCAACAATTCATCAAACGCCATCGCCTCATCCAGCCCTGGTAAAACCATCTCAGAGGCATTGAACTCAGGATTTTCACCGCCCAAGAAAGGCGCAACAGTTTCCGTAAGTTTGGGAATATGATCAGAAATTCTTGATTCAGGATCAAGTTCGAGGCCCCACAGGTTATCTACACCGTCTACTGCTGTTGGCGATGAACTTAGTTGTACTCCAAGGCTATCTGATGTACTATGCGCCGGATCACTACTAACCAACAACACTTTCATTCCCGCATCAGCTAAACCTACAGCTGTGGCGGTAGAGGTGGTTGTTTTACCGACTCCCCCTTTTCCACCAAACAATAGTAGCCGTGCCATGGCTATGGCTAAAGATTGGTATATTCAAGGCTTAGGTTAACAAAACTGACTTGAACAGGTCATAACCAGGTTATGTTCATGGCGAGTGACGTATTGCTATCGCAGGTTGCAATAGTCATAGCCCTCGTTGGAATGAGTCTGGGTTGGCGCGGAGTAATGACTCGATATTCTGGGTTTTATGATTTGACAACGGCTTGGAGCATGATGTTTTGGGGAATCTTGCTAGGCGGTTTGTATGCTAGTCTAGGTGATACATTCTTGCTCAGTTTGTATATCGAAGGGAAAATACCATCAATTTTGAATCTCGTAATTTGTCTTATACTGGCAGTGATTGTTCATTTTATATTAAGGATGAAAAAAGTTCGCAGAACAGGGTCACAACCTACTACCGGATGGGCTTTAGGATTGGCTGTTGGAGGTATGGTCTCTCTCTTTCTCATTTTTCGTCTGTTAGAAAGATACGAAATCGGGATTCAACTACTTGCAGTAATTTTTCTAATTGCAATTTTGTCTCCTAGAGCACACGCACTCATATTTTGTAGACACGGATTTGGAATGTTGCAAGGAAAGAGGTGGAGTATTGTCCTCAGAACTTTCCTAGTATCATCATTACTACTAACAGCCTTGTACAATTCATTCGATTTTCCATTGATTTGGATCTTCATCATTCCACCTGTTTTGTTATCTGAAAAATCCTCGCACGATTGGGTATGGGCAGCTGTCCCAAAACAAGCAAGAAGAAGATTGAGAAGGATTTGGTCTGATGCTAGCCGAATTAAGTATGATGAGTCTGAGTAAGTAACTCCTCATTTACAATGCAGAGGCTGTATCTAAAGAGTAAATCAGCCCTTTTTTCAGTTTCAATGCGGTGCAGAACCTTCATGGAGGTACCGTTTAGCCAATGTAACAATGGGAACTTGTCCTTTCTGTCGAGCCCAGACCCTTCCAGGGGACTCTATCTGCTACAGTTGCGGTCGAGTTTTCTCAGGAGCAGCAGGCATGGATTCTAGAATACGAGGAAATTTTATGCGTTCTCCAACACGGAGAGCGAAATCTGGAAAGGCTCCAAGACAAGAATTTGCAACTGGTAAGTTAAAGAGAAAGGGTCGCAGAAAACGAAGCCGAATAAACCAGCTCGGTTTGCTCGCTTTAATCGCATTCATATTTTTTACACCAGATGCAAAACAGTTTGTTCTAGCGAAGTGGGCAGAAATTGAAGAATATGTCATGGAAGGTTTAGCCCCACACCAGGTTTATCCATTAGAGGCTGAATACACAGTTGTTCGTTCAATCGACTTATGGAATAATGGATCAGATGTAGGTCATTTAGAGGAAACTATACCTTTACCCGTGGATGTTAGCAGTAAGGAAAGTATGCCAGTCGCAATCGCATACGAAGACGACACTGAGGTTGAAAAATCAACCATTCAAGATGTAATATCGCACGAAATAAGGGTCGATGGACAGATAATTCAAATCCCACTAGAAGGTAAGCCAACTAAATCGAAAGATAATGCAATTGTTACAAATGCAGGAACTCAGATATGGTGGCCAGGAATAGTGAATCCAGATAATGATGACTTCTGTCCTCACGGAACTTGCGTTAGGGTCTCGACGGATGTTGATTCTAATTCGCACAAAACCCTTGAATTTGTTGTAACAATCAAATCAACTTCACACAGTTGGTGGCACTCCACGAGAATTGACGGTAAGATTGAAGGTAAATCAGAAGGTGTAAGTTTGGCGAGATCTGGAACCTTTGATGAGATTAAACAAAGAGGGGGAGGAGTGGAGACTTTGTACAAAAAATTTGGTGACCAAAAATATTGGTATGATAGAAGCCAAGAAAACTGGGCAATAGACGGAAGACAGGCCCAAGCGCCAACTGTTTTCCAAACAGCCATGAACATTGAAGCAAGTTTGCCGAATAATCTCAAGAATAACGCTTATGCATTTGCGCGTGCAACATTTGATTGGCTTAATGATAATATTCCATATGATACCAATGCGCCAAACACAGCAAGAAGTGGTGAGCAATGCTTAGATGCTGGAATTGGTGATTGTGATGAACAATCAAATGCATTCATGAGTATAATGAGAATTAAGGAAATTCCTTCTTACTATGTATTTGGTGCACTTGCAGATCCACAATTTAATTCTTGGGAAGGTCACGCTTGGGCATACGTAATGTTGCCGATGTCGGACGATTGGTGCGAACAAAATGAAGTAAAGATTGATACATGCTACATAGAGGGTGCTGTTGATGTGGTTAATAGGAAATGGTTGGTCCACACACCAACTGTTTACATCGATTGGATTGAAGAATACTCAGAGTTTATTCCCAATGGTAATATCGTTAATAATTACTACTCTGGCGGCTCAATGACTGGAGAAGATTTTACTCGAAAACGTTCGTTCCACACTGAGGGCTACTCTGTCAGTGGCGGAACTTGGAACAATAAATGGTTAGGAGAGGATTTGACATGAGGGTCATAATAGGTGGCGGAGGAAGAGTTGGAACCGGCTTAGCTAAGGCACTGCGCAGTGAGGACAAGGATGTTGTATTAGTCGATAATAGCGCTAGAGCTGTAAAGAATTCTCAAGGTATGGACATATTAGTAATTCATGGTGATATAACTCAACGTGGAAAATTTATTGAAGCAGGTATTGAATCTGCTCAGGTATATGTTGCTGCAACAAATTCTGACGAAAGAAACATTTTGTCGTGTGCTTTAGCTAAACATGTTCACAAAGAAAGAACAAAGGGTGATGGAGAATTAATGACAATATGCCGTGTAAGAAATCCAATATTTGTAAAAGAATACGAGTCCGGTAAATTAGCAAAATGGGCTGGTGTTGATCATGTAGTTCATCCCGTTGACGGGGCTATAGAACGGTTAATGTCAGGACTGAAATCCTCATCTTTGACAGAAGTTATACCATTTGAAGCGGATGCATTTATTGTAGAGCTAAATGTAAAATCCGAAGCGGGTGGTGTTGTTCATAGAACATTAAGAGATTCTGGTGAAAAAGTCGAAGGGGGTATGCCTCTGATTGTTGGTCTTAAGAGAGACGGTATGCTAGGGAAGGTTCCAACAGCAGATGACCAAATACTACCGAACGATAGAGTAGCAATTGCAACTGCTGGAGAGGCATCCTTCAATCGTATATTACGAATATTTGGTCATGAAGCAGTTGATTTTCCAGATAAACCAAAAGTAATTATCTTTGGAGCTGGATTAATAGGTGTCAGATTAGCAAAGGCATGGCTTGACGCTGATGGTAGCGTTACGGTTGTCGAAAGAGATTTAGAAAAAGCAAACAATCTAGCAGGTTCAGAGATTGGTAGTAGAAAAGGAATAGAGATTATACACGGTGATCATCTAGATAAGGGCTTATTGTCAGAAATTGAGATATCATCGCATGACATAGCAATTTCCGCTCTGGATGATGATAATGCATCGATTGCTGCTGCTCTGCTGGCCAGCGATATGGGTGTCGAGCGGACTGGACTTATTTTGTATGATGCAGATCTTGTAAATGTGGTAAGGAGAATGGGAATCACATTTTCAGTAGACAGAAAAAGAGTTGCAATCGATACGATACTTGCAAGAATTCATACCGAATTACCGGGCCCATATGCTGTATTATCCACAGTTCCCGACGTAGTAGGAATCTGTCTTCCGATAAAATCCGAGAACAAATTTGCAGGTGATACAATTGAAAATGCGGGTTTACCGGATTATTGTAAAGTGGCATTTATTCAAAGACAAAATATACATAATGAGTGGGAAACAATGCGACCCTCACCCCAGAAAACGTTACTCGAAGGTGATCGGCTAACAATATTCTTGCCACCAGATAGGGTTGATGACCTCGAAAAGAAATTCAAGGTGTGATTGATGCGAAGAGATGTTCTAGCCCTCATTGTTGGGTGGACAATGGTTGCAATGCTAGTTCCACTAGCCTTCAGTTTTCTAGTTACATGGTGGCTAGACGACTTCCAAATTGCGGGAAAATCATTCTTATTGCCCATTTTATTTTCCGGATTAATTGGTTTGGGATTATTGACATTTGGAGTTAGGTCCGACACAACTGAAAGATTGCGAGATAGAGAAGCGTTTGCTGCTGTCGCTCTTGCTTGGCCTGTCGCTGTTTTTGTTGGAAGTTTTCCGTTTTGGTTAGGTGGAGTTTTTCACGGTCCGTTTACAGATGGTTCTAGTATGATGGATATCGCCAGAGGATTCGTTAACTCTTGGTTTGAAGCAATGTCTGGCTTTACAACAACCGGTGCCACAGTAATTGAAATGTCTACTAGCCCATATTGTGACGGGGGGACACCTGACTGTATCAATGCGCAACCCAAAGGTATTCTCGTATGGAGATCGCTAACTCAGTGGCTTGGCGGGATGGGTATCATTATGCTTGGATTAATGCTCTTGTCAAGAGTTTTAGGTGGAGGTATGGCTTTGGCAAGAGCTGAGTTAACTGGACCTTCTCTATCCAAATTGCGCCCAAAACTTCAGGAAACTGCCGTTGCGTTGTGGTCGATATACATCGTCTTGACTGCTCTGGAAATTTTGCTGCTTGGAACAATAGGAAATTTGAGCCCATTTGATGCGTTCAACCATGGTTTAACAACAATGCCATCTGGTGGATTTTCAACACATGATCAATCGATAGGTTACTATGATAGTTTTGTTGTTGAAGCGATTATAATATGCTTTATGTTCCTTGCCGGAGTTAATTTCACATTGATTTGGTTAGCATGGGAAAAGCAGTGGGACAAGGTATTTTCAGACCAGGAAGGAAGGAGTTATGTTCTCGTCATTATCACAACAACTGCATTCGTATTTTTCGCATTAATCTCGCAAGGTGATTCATTCAGTGAAGGATTTTTTGACTCGCTATTTACAGTTGTGTCCATTGGAACGTCAACTGGTTATACAACCACGGATTATATGTTATGGCCGGTAGTAACTCATGTTTTCCTGTTTTTACTAATGATTGTTGGGGCATGTGCTGGTTCAACCAGTGGCGGACTCAAACTAATGAGGGTTAAATTAGCTTTGAAAGTAGCGTGGAGAGAAATAGGAAGGATCGCTCAACCAAAGAGGATATTTAGAATACGAATGAATAATGAAGTGGTTGAAAGCGATAGGTTAGGTTTAGTTGTTGGTATGCTATTCGTTTGGACGGGTATCTTTGCATTATCTTGTTTAATTCTCGCTGTAACAATGCCCAATTCAGATTTTGAATCAATCATTGCTGTTGTAGCGTCGTCTTTAGGAAACACAGGGCCTACTCTGGGAGATTATGGCCCATCTAATACTTGGGCATCTCTTGGTGCACCTTCCCTTGTAATAACATCAATATTGATGTGGTTTGGTCGATTAGAACTCATGACTGCTCTTCTGCTTTTACATCCTAGAACATGGACTCGAGAAGAAAGGGAGGCTCCTGATCGAGCCTCTGTCAAACTAATTAGAGAATTATTTGAAAAAATGGAAGATCGCTCAACAGAGAAAGATGACTAGAATAAAGTCTTTTGAGCATCATCTGGCTTTTCTGTCCCAGTTTCTTCAGAATCATCCGGAAGGTTTCCCTCATGATTAGTGTCAATGACCTTACTATTCTTTTCAAGTTCTACTGCATATTTTTCCATGAGTTCCTTTGTAGTACTGTAATTTGACTTTAGACCACAAATAGCGACGTGCTCTTCGGGACTTAATCCTAGAGCGATTGAAAGTGAAAAATCATCCTCATTTTCTGTGCTTACTGCTACTAGGGAAGGTAATAATTCCTCTCTGGCCACTTTTTGAGAACATCCGCAGGTTTTTGCTAGCCTTGTTATAATCGATTTTCGAACCCATGCAGATTCCCTCCTTAAAAAAGCCGGATAAGAACAAAATATTCTTCCTTCAATAGCTTTTGAAGGAGTTACACTTGCTGATAGACCAGATAAATTAGATGCCCAATACCAAGATCTGTGGGCTGTATTACGAAATCTACTAGTTAACAGTCGATCTGCAATCGATAGCGATTTTGCACCGCGTTTAACTGCTTCCTTCTCAGTAAATATGACTCCATTATTCCATGATATCCAAGCCACCATATCATCTGGACTTTTGTCAAGAGATCTCATGGTTGTTATCGCTTTAGTAGCTGTTCTTGATCGGTATAGTTTATCCAGTCCCGGAAATATCTCTACTGTTGTATCTCTTGTTCCAGTTGCGTGAGTTGACTTAACAAGTTCTTCTGTAATATTTGAATCAACTAGGTTACACATGACTTGTATGTCTTTGATGAGTGCTCTAAGGTCCCCTGGGTTTTTTTCTACCAGCTCATTTAATGCACCAGGATCGGCAGTGTAACCTTCTTCTTTCAAAACCCTCATTGCAACTCTACGAATTGCATCATTGGATGCTCTTTCAAACCTAATTGTAACTAAGTGCTTGCTAAACCTATCTCGAGCTGTTCTCCAACTCGATGAGGTCCTACCCCACAATCCCATTTCATCATTGCAAGCCAAAATTACTGGTTGTTTTGTTTTCGAAAGAAGATTGATTAATTCTGCCTTTCCACCACTATCACCCTTTAGTGAATTACCTTTTTCAATGTCATCACCGAGCAAAATCGATGAGACTCGCTTTTCTGAGACCTCACGCAATCCACCACTCAAGTGGTCTACCTCATCAAGTAATATCAGAGTACGATTAGATTTCCGGGGGTTTGTTGAAAATAGTGTTGTGTGCATTGATGCGTGAGTAGCTGCTTTTCTTATGGCGCCTGCGTTGCGTGAATCGCTAGCATTTAATTCGATCACCTGCCACCCCATATCAGCAGCTATCGCTCTAGCAATACTTGTCTTACCAACACCGGGTGGTCCTATTAGCAATAGCCCCGGCTTCTTTGGTTTATCAGTCTCCCATTCCTTCAACCATGAGCGTATTTTGTTTCTCTGTCCCTCATTACCTTCAAGTTCCCTTTCGCTTTTGGGTCTGTGACGTTCTGTCCAATCACTGACCTCCATATCCATATACAGCAAAAGGACTCACTTGAACCTTGAGATTATTTAAAGTTCAATTCATCAATTTTCACTCGTTCTTGTTTGCCAGTATCGCGCTCTCTAACGGTTACAGTATGGTTTTCAAGAGATTCATAATCTACCGTTATGCAATATGGAACGCCTATTTCATCAGAACGTGCATACCTTCGACCAATTGATCCGCTCCCATCATAATTTGACAAGACCCTATCTCTCTTACACAAATTTTCATGAATTTTTCTTGCAAGATTATCAATTCCATCCTTTTCAAACAATGGTAACACAGTGACATCTATTGGAGATATTGATTTTGGTAATGAGAGTATTGTATAGGCCTCTCCAGATTTTATGATTTCTCGATAAGAATGGTCGATTGAATGCCATATTAGGCGGTCAATTCCGAACGCAGGCTCTACAACATGTGGGATAAACCACTCACCGCTAATTTTCTCTTGACGCTGTATTTTTTTCACGTGTCGGGGCTCAATATTAACTTCATCGTCGTCAATTTCTAAAGACATCGGAAAGATCGAATCTGGTGGTAACTTCTCCACTGCATTCTTTATTTTCCCAGCAAAATTCTTGAATTCAGGACCGACCGTAGACCCATCGATAGTCCAACCGTCGATTTCAACGATTTTGGGAGTCTCGAATGTCCGCCATGCTCGCAAGCGCTGACCTGTGGCCATCTCATGTGCTTCCAAGTCGTAGCATCCCCTGTGAGCAATACCTACACATTCTATCCAACCGAATGATCCCATTATTTCTAAATCCCAGCAATCAACAGCATAATGTGCCATCTCATTCGATTCATGCTGTCTAAATCTGATTAATTCAGGATTGATGCCGATACTTGTAACAAAATCAAATGTGATACCCATGAAGTATCCAACTGTTGAATGCCGTATTATACCTGCCTCGACAGCTTTGGATAATGTAACTTGCATTTCTCCCTCGTTTTCAGAAATCAAAGTAAGCGAATCTTTCCATTGGTCGAGATTGTGATGATACTCGATTTCTGGATCGATGAAATATTCTAACTCGGCCATGTTGAATTCTCTCAGCCTAATCATACCTTGCCGAGGACTGATTTCATTTCGATATCCTTTCCCGATTTGAACTGCCCCAAATGGAAGCCGCTCTCGAAAATGTCTGTAAATAGATGTGAATGAGGTGAACATTCCTTGTGCTGTCTCGGGGCGTAAGAAACCTTCTCTTGCAGAATCTGCGTTGCCTATTCTTGTTGAGAACATTAAGTTTTGAGAGGAAATTTCCCCCCAATCAGATACTCCGCAAGCTGGACAAATTGGCATTAACTCAGAAATTTTTTTACTTAATTCCTCTTTCGTAAAGGAATCTGCATTCGGATAATCACTCTCTATAAGGTGATCTGCTCTGCTTGCCTCGGAGCATTTTTTGCATTCGACTAGGAAATCGGTGAACTCACCTACATGTCCACTTGCCTCCAGAACAGGATAGGGAGTTACTGTTGGACTTGAAATTTCGACTACATTACCCAAACTTAACCAATGACTCAGCCATGCTTGATTTACTTGGTTGCGTATTCTTCCACCTACTGGTCCGTAGTCATAAAAACCAGCAACTCCACCGTGTATCTCAAATGCCGGCAGTAGTAGTCCCCGGCGTTTTAGCATGCCTGTGAGCCTTGCTAAACGGTCAGTTGAGAACTCCTCCATGGTATGCCGTAGTGTAGGAAGTAAATGATAACAACTGTATAAGATTTGAAAATATTTGATTTATGAATATAAATAATAAATAAAAATAATTTTTTTAGAATTTTTTATTAAATCGAACGCAGTAATGTGATTTTAGTTGGATTAAGTGTGATTTTTGTTTAATTTAAAAAACAAAACATA
>MDSY01059020.1_pt1 | contig 12668 bp, 29 predicted proteins | sample 811131 | NCBI WGS metagenome assembly MDSY01 (sample SAMN05326643, study PRJNA326480) | marine metagenome | isolation source: seawater | place: Atlantic Ocean: South West | collected 2010
CAGAGGGTTTTGAATGACTTAAACCAACGCATAACCGCTTCTTCAACTGATCCAGAGCAAGCAAAAAGATTGGTTGCTGTTCTAGAAGACCCATTGGTTGCACGATTTAGAAAAGCGCTTACAGAAACCGTTGACGAAGTCAGTGAAAGTGGAGCGATAATTAAAGTGCCACGTCCTGTAGAAGAAACACAATATAATTTGATTAAAAATTTGCGGAGCGATGTAGGTAGAAAAGCTTTCAAATCGCCACCGCCCGACAATGCGACAGAATTAAAAGAATTATACTTTGCTTTATCAAATGATATGGGTGAGGCCGCAACACGATACGGAGGGGAAAAAGGAACCGCTGCTTTTAACAGAGCTAATCGTTATTGGTCAAATTACGCAGAGCGAAATAAAAAATTTCTTGATCCATTGCTTAACGTTGAAAGTCAGCCAGCCAAGATAATTGATCGAGCGTTAGCTGGCACAAAAGATGGCCACATAGCTATTCGTAAAATTAAAGCTGGTATTCCCAACGATGTTTGGGATGAGTTTACTGGCTATCAAATTAGAAAACTTGGCGTTGCTAAAAACAACCAACAAAATGTTGACGGTGACGCTTTTAGCGTTAACACATTTCTAACTAATTGGAACAACATTAATCGTCGTGCGAAAGACGCTATGTTCGGCACCACCGCCGATCCGCGAAGACAAGCATTAGATAGGTTAGCAAGAGTCACGGCTTCTCTTAAAGATAGTCAAAATATGCTGAACACCAGCAATACATCATTTTTTAATAATTTATTTAACTATCTAACAGGTGCTGGTGGCGTTTTAGGTAGTGTTATTGGTCAAGATTTGGGAACTGCGCTTGCTACAGGTGCCGCTACTGCTGGTGGCACGTTAGGAGTCAACAAAGCATTAGGCACATTAATAACCGAACCTAAGTTTATTAATTGGTTAGCTAAAGCTGGTGACATCGTGCAAACCAACCCTACTAGATTGGTTGCACATATCAATAGACTACCTGCAGTAGCGGCTGGCGAGGAAATTAATGAAGACGTAAAAGCGGCTTTGGCTTCTTATGTTGACGCGCTTGGTTCATCAGGGGTAATCCCAACACAACCAACAGAAGCAAATACAAACCAACAAACGCCAATGCCACAAGCCCGACCAACAGGAATGGGTACACAACCAGCACTACAGTAGACCAATAACCACCACACGTTATTGCTAGCAGTAACGAACAAGCTAATACTTCTATAAATTGACGCATACTTTACCTTAACAGGTTTCATGGAGATGCCAATGCGTATAGCCGCTTTTTTAGCGGCATTTTTTTTGTTTCAAAATTATGCCGTAGCCGAAAAGGTGGGATGCCCACCTAGAGAAATGTTAATGCAGTCATTGAAAGACGCTAACATGATTAGTGTATGGCGCGGATGGTCTGATAAAGGACACATTACTGAAATATGGATGAACGTGCAGGGCGAAAACACTAGGTGGCTAGCTGTTGTACATTTGCCAAGCAATCATTCGTGCGTTGTTGATCAAGGAATAAAAGGTGCATTTCAACCTCAGGGTAAAGCGTCAGCATGAACATGAACCCCGACGAGCGCGACCGACTTGCAAAAGCCGAACAAGCTATAGCAGATATGCGTGATGATATTTCTGCAATACGAAAAGACACAACGCAACTAACAAAAGCGCTAAACATGAGTAGGGGAGGTTTTTGGGTAGCTTTACGGTTTGGTGGTGTTTTAGTTTTGTTGGCTGGTGCTATAGCGTGGTTGTGGGAAGCAATACGCTAATTGTCATATGTCAGATGATAAGGTAAAAAACTATCAGGCGCACAGGCTTGGTACTTGGGCTGAACTGACAGCGGCTGCTTTTTTGACTAGAAGACGATACGAAGTTTTTTTGCACCTTGGTCAGCAATCGTTATGCGACCTGATTGCATATCAAAGGCGCGGTATAATTAGGCCGCGCATTTTGTTAATTGATGTAAAAGCTGTTAATCTTGAAACCAAATCAGGGCCAAAGCCGTTAACCGCAGAACAAAAAGCGGCTAAAGTAGTGCGGATGATTGTTGGCAGTGATGGCGCTGTCGTATGCGAGTTTGATTTATTAGAGAAAGGAAACCGAGGCGTTGAACGTATTAACAAAGCTAGGACCAAGTTATCAGTCACCACCAACACCACAAAAAACAACTAATGTATGGGCCGAAGTAGACGGAGATAATGTTGTAGTTAAAACCGAAGCAAGCGCCTTGGTTTTTAATGAGCGTCAAGCCGAAGAAATAATTCACGTTATACACGCAAATTTACAAAAACTTAAAGGACAAAAAAATGAAACAAGTGCATGAGTTAGCATTAGATATTAAAGATTGGTGGAAAAGACAAACAACTACTAGCAAAGTTTTGTGTGTAGGCGTAGCGGGATTTATTGTTTTAGCTGGCGTAAGCGAACTGGTTAAGTAGTTTGCTTACTATTCTTGGATCATTGTTAGGTTTTGGCACTAGCTTTTTGCCCAAAGTGCTCGGGTATTTTGAGCAAAAACAAAGCAACGCTCACGAATTAGCAATGCTTGAAAAACAAGCCCAGCTTGCGGAGCAAACGGCAAAGTATCAACTAGAGCAAGCGCACGTGGAAAGCATGAGCAACGAAATGGTTGCTTTGTATGCTTCAAAACAACACGAAAAAAACGATGGCTTTATCGGTGCTTACAGAGCAAGTGTAAGACCAACCATCGCATATCTTTTTCTTTTAACTTATTTAGCAATAAAAGCAGTGTGTCTATGGAACGCTATTGGCGAGGGAGTGGTCGTAGCTGATGCCCTGCCTTTAATTTGGAATGATAATGTGGACAGTCCAATCTTAGCCGCTATTATTTCATTTTATTTTGGTTCCCGAATGTTTCAACGAAAGTAAAGAGCAATGGCAGACGCAACTCTTTTAGATATTTTTAATGCTATCTGGCCTGTATTGGTAGCTGTAACCGCCGCTATTGTTTTGTTTGCAAAAGCATTTAATCGCTTAGACGTGCTGGAAGAAAAAGTCCGCACATTATTTCAACTGTGGAACGAGAGGGACAAAAAATAATGAGTCTTTATAGAAATATTCATAAAAAAAGAGAACGTATAAAAAGACAGAAAGCGGCTGGTAAAAAACCAGAGACAATGCGTAAACCTAATAGTCCAGGTGCGCCAACTGACAAAGCGTTTAAAGCGGCGGCAAAAACCGCAAAGAAACCTAAACGCAAAACAAGAAGAGCGTAATGGCAAAGCCAGCTAAAGGAAAAGCAAAGGTCAAGGTTACCTCTTCTGGCAAGCGTGTTAGTTATGGGCAAGCTGGAAAAGCTAAAGGTGGTGGTCCTCGAGTGCGTCCATCAAGTAAAAAAGGTGACGCATATTGTGCAAGATCAATGGCCCAGATGCGTAAATACCCAAAGTCAGCTAAAAACCCAAATTCCCCATTAAGGTTAAGTAGAAAGCGATGGAAGTGTAGCGGAAGTAAATCGCGGAGGTCGTAGTGGAACATATCGACAAGATAAGTTTAGACGTTGCGGTTTGGCTTACTCCAATTATTGCTTTGTCGCTTTCATTAATAGTCGGTCTTGCTATAAAAAACGCTATTACAAATTTCATGTGCGGTGTGAGATTTATAATGGGCAAGGCTTTTAATACTGGCGATGTCGTTGTAATAGACGGAAGTCAAGAGGCCTTAATTATAAAAGTAGGTATTTACGAAACAGTTTTTCAAACTGAGCAAGATGGCAAAACGCTATGGAGACACGTTCCTAATAGCCGATTAGATTTTATGAATATTAGCCGTGTTATCAAACAGCCTCATGAAAACTAATAACGCTGGCATTGATCTTATAAAAAAATGGGAAGGCTTTCGCAGTGATCCATATATATGTAGCGGAGGTGTGTGGACGATTGGGTTTGGAGCAACACGACTGCTTGATGGGCGCCCTATACAAAAAGATACACCGCCTGTTACAGAACAAGAAGGTTTAGACTTATTAGATAGACAGTTAATAAGCTACGAAAGATCAGTAAACCGTTTAATTCCTATTGAGATGAACGAAAACGAATTTTCAGCACTTGTTAGTTTTACATATAATTTAGGAAGTAGAAGTCTGAAAGCTTCAACACTTCGTAAACTTATTATTGCAGGGAACAATGAAAAAGCAGCCGATGAATTTCCTAAATGGTGCTTTGCTGGTGGACGCAAGCTACGAGGTTTACAATTAAGACGGCTCGACGAGCGCAGGTTATTTTTGTCGTGAACTACTACCGTCGCTATTACGGAAGGAAAGCGTATATAATGGTTGATGAAAAAAAATGTGCTTGTGATAGCTGTGTAGAGTGTGGTTGTAATCCCGAAGTTTGTAAATGCGACTGCCACACTAAACAACAGGACGCTGACGAGGAATAGGCGGAGAAACGTAATACTTTATTTTAATTGGAAAACAAGATTGTTCTTCAATTCTAACATTGTATTCTGTTATGAAGTGCTCAGGTATAGCCTGTAAATAATGTTGCACTTGCTCAACGCACTCTAAGCGGTTAACAAACCTATCACCAAGTGTAAATCTTTTTTCTTCTCTAATCTCTGGAACTGCCATATTTGCAACGAAGCTTATGATGACAGCCGCTTTATATAAAGTTGTTTCTACCAAGATCATTTTATCCTCCGCAAGTTAAACCAAGGTTCTGGTTTACTTGGTCTAACTTTTTTCTTTACCCAAATTTGAAAATGATGTTTTTTTATACGTCGAGTTACCATCCAGTGCGTTCCAGCATCGGACAAACCTCTTGCTTTGCGTAAGTCAGAATTGTATTCGGGAAGCCAACCTTCACGCCCCAGCTTTTTGCTGTCAGCAACCACCCACCAATCTTTGTCATTTTTCAATACAATACCGTTATATGAACAATGCCATCAGCTATAGCTAACCCTAGCAAGCTAAACAGGCAAGTTACGAGAAGTAGTTGTTTTCCTGTCATTTATTGCCTCCTGTTTTTTTCAACGTGACGATAAAATAATTAACCGCTTCTAATTGCTCATATGTTAAGTTCTGTAAAGCGTTAATAACTTTGTTTTTCATAGCGACATTAAAATGGGATTTCATCGTTGAGATCTTCATTAATTGTTGTGCTTGAACCTTGTTTTGCTTGCAAGTAACTGCCTCCACTTTCAGCATCATATGAACCACCGTTTGATGATGTTCTACTGCCTAGCATTGTCAATTCACCTTTGTATTTTTGCAAGACAATTTCTGTTGTGTATTTCTCCGCGCCCTCTGGCCCATACTTGCGCGTTTGTAGTTGCCCCTCTATGTAAACGGTTGAACCTTTTGCAAGGTATTGCTCCGCAACCTTTACCAATCCCTCATTAAAAATAACCACGCGATGCCACTCGGTGCGTTCTTGTCTTTCTCCTGTAGCTTTATCTTTCCATGTTTCGCTTGTCGCTATCGATAAATTTGCTACAAGATTTCCGTTAGACATTGTTTTAATTTCGGGATCACGCCCTAAATTTCCCACTATTATTACTTTGTTTACACCAGCCATTTACCTTCTCCTTTTGTTTTGTATTCGTTTTCTTGTTTCAGTAATTAAATTGATTAAACCTTGTTTATTTATTCCATCATTTGGGAGGTTTTTTACCGCCCATTTGAGTGCTTCTGTAGCTATAGAATTGAAGGCTTTAACAGTGCTTGCTTGCGCTATCTGTGATTTTAACCTTAGTAATTCTTTAGCTTGCTGGTCGTTCATTCTGCGGCCTGCACCATGCTTAATTCTTCGTGTTTCTTAAGAGCGGCTAGAGCTATGCGTTGCGCGTCTTGCTTTGTAAGCTTTTTAAATTCTTCTTGGTTTCTAATTACTCTTTTATTTTCCATAAACACGGCTAAATTTTGCGACTCGTTAAGCATTTGTATTGTGTGCTCTACGTATGTATCGTGTGCTTTGTTTAGATTAATTTTTTCTGGCTTTTCTAATTGTTGCACTAGTTGTTGTGCTTTTTCAGCACGCTCTGTTGGAAAATCTTGTTGCTCTTGTTCTGTTAATAGAATTTCAGCATCAGAATAAAAGAAGCCTTGCAGATTTAGCGCTTCTAATATAGCTCTATCTAAAGCGCGTTTATACGCCATCATTACAGGATAAGCGTTCTTGTTATTTTTCGGGTCTGCCTCTGCAACCGAGCAAAACTGTTGTCCGTCAGCGTTTTCTACTGTGACAAAACAAGTAGCTTTGCTTTGCTCTGGATAATACTTTATGTCGACAGTTGAGGGCAGTGGCTTGATTTGGTGCAAGCCAGCGATCTGCTTTAAATACTTATGTTTAACAATTCGCATACCGCTCTGCTTGTGCAACCACACAGCATCATTGAAATCCGTACCAGCTGGTAAAAATTCTTTTAACCGCTCGTCGTGGCTTGCTAAAGGTGTTGCTTTTTTAACCATGTCTCACCTTCTTTCTTTGTTCTTTGAAAACAATTCCTCGCTTATTACGTTCCATAGTTAATTTATTACAACCAGCTACACGCGCATCGTCTGGCATAAGTTGTTTAGCTAGCTTTTTAACTTCATTATGTGCATCGTAATCTGTCTTTGTTTTAAGATATTGCTCACGCAATACTTGCCATTCTCGTGCAGAGTTTGAGTCAATGTTTTCTTCGTTTGACTCATCCCAATCGTATATTTGGCTAGGGGTTACTATTTGCTTCGTTATTTCTGGAATGGCGTCGTGCGGTGGTTCTATGTCATTAACAACAAAATGCACATATTGTTGAAGCGTCTTTAGTATTTCTATTTGTCTTTCTGGTTGCGCTGTAAATTCAATAATGTCCCATTGTGCATTTCCATACAAAACGCTCATTTCCGCGCGGTTAACATCTATACCTAAAGCACTAGAAGCCGCAAACATTTGCATTTGTAATTGTGGCTCGTATCGTTCTATGAATTGTGTACGCAAAAACCCACCGCTAAAATTTTGCATGTTGGTGTGTTTAAAATCGACAAGCACCATTTCATTTTTGTCAAAATCAACATAAGCCGCGTCAGGATGCACCATTAACCAGTTATGTTCACGATGTTGAAATTCTATTTCTGGTTTATCGCGCCACTGTTTTTCCCACGATGATAAGTCAAGAAACTTAATTCCTGTTTGTTGTGTATACCAACGTTTATTAAGAGGCTCAGTAAATTTGCCCATTTGTACAGGAAGTTTATTGTCTAGATTTTCTGGTGACTGTTTTCCTGTATCAACTAACCATTCTTCATACATACCATTTTGTTGTATAGCGCCATATTTAGTAGCGCCAACAGTAAAATTTTTATCCGTTGGTATACGGTCAAATGGAGATAACGCTATCTGTGTCATTATAGGTATCCTTTTATTTTTAAATACCGTGTTGACTCTTTAAACATACCAACTTGTTTTAATTTATGCGCTACAGCGTGCGCGTCATTCCATTCCTCTGGTGTCGGTTGATTATTGTGTAATGTATCTAGTTCGCTTTTGGTTGCACCTTTTAACCAAGCTTCTCGTAATGGATTATACATAATTTTCTCCTGAAGTAATAACCACTGTATATAATAATAATTCCTTGAGGGAAAGTTGTAAACATAAAGTTTGTTGCGGAAAAGCGGCTGCTTTTTAACTGTCTATATTCCTTGCACGAATTTCTGAAAATAAAAATCGGTTTACAATAGTTCCTAAAAGGAATATTTGTAACTGATGACAGAGAACCCTACACAAAAAGATTTATTGATAGCAATAAAGGTAATATCCGCTCTCGGAGGTGTGAAAGCATTAGCCGCAGAATTAAACAAAGCACAGCCTTCAATTTCACATTGGAAGGTTCGCGGATTGCCTGACTCTTATTCAACCAGAAAAAAATTGGTTGCGTTAGCTAATAAAAAGTTGGTTAACCCTCAACCTTTAGTTGCGGAGATATGGGATGGCTAAAGCACATATTTTAGGGCGCCTAGATGAGTATAAAGTACGAGACCAGCTAACTGACTTTAATATTAAAGCGGTGCGCGTTGATCGTAGAGCGGGTCAACTAGGAGAAGAAAAGAGTTGTGATTTTAAAATAACGTTTCCCAACGGTGTTAAAACAGAAGGCGAAAATAAGAGAATAAAAGGCGGATTGAAGAGGCCTCGAAGTTGGTTAAAAAGCGCAGACATTTTGTTTGTATCTGAACCGAGAAAAGAAACCCTAGTTGTAATGACAATGGAGACGTTGGGTAAAATTGCAGGGGGATCGGTAAAATGATTTATTTAAAGATCCGAAACTTACATTTACTTCCGTCTGAAAAACTAACACTTTTTATTTTAGCTACACATTTACCTAATATTTTTCCATCTACAACGAAGCTTGCGGAAGAGACCGGATTGTCTCGTAGAACGGTTCAGACGTGTCTCAATAATTTAAAAGCTAAAAAGATAATAGACTGGAAGAAGACAAACGGTTCAAACATTTACCGTATACTGATAGCCCATGAAAGCGTTGTGCAATCATTACCCAACCAATGTGAAACCATTGCACAACCATTGAGCAATCATTTCACAACACCTGTGCAACCATTGCACACTAAGAATACAAATAATAAGCAATTTAAGAAAAAAGAGTTTTCTGATGATTTCGAAAAGTTTTGGGCCGCATATCCCAAAGTACGACTAGAAGGCGGGGGAATACGAGTAGCAAATAAGCAAAATGTTAGAGAAAAACTTTTTAAACTTTTAAATAACGGCACATCTATTGAAAAAATTATAAGCGATTTAAACAGTTTCGTTAATGGTCACGCTGAACAAGAAAGACGTTTTATTCCCAAAGCTGATGTTTGGCTCAACAAGATGACTGATAACGGCAAATGGCGAGACGATGTTTATGACAAAGTAGCGGTGCAAAAATCTGTTATTACACAGTTGAAAGAACGCTGGCAAAAATACGGAAATATTGCAAAGCAATCATGGGCAACTGAACAAACTATTAAACAAGACGCAAGATTAATAGAGCAAGCGTTTAACGATGCTACCGAAGAGGAAAAAAAAGAGTTGGTTGCTTTAGCGCCTGAGGGCGTAAAGCTCCCCAACGTAGAAAGTAATTTAGTCAAGTTGCAAACAAAACCTACGATGAGGGTGGTGTAATGAGAGTAAATGTTTTTCCAAAAAATAATAACGAACCGATGCGATTGCAGATTTACATACAGGGTCAAAGAAAACCTGTTATTGATTATGCGCTTGATGATCAAAAAACCGCTTGGTTAATAAGTAAACTTGCCGAGCAATTAGCAACCGCACCACAAATTTCACTTAATCAAAAGATAAACTCTCAATTTAAAGATACAGAACTATGTAAAAAAATTATGGAGTTCGTTGCACAAGAGTTTGACATTGAAGAACGAGATTTGATTGCTAGTTGTCAGTTGCGTAATTATGCAAGGCCACGTCAGGTAGCAATGTACTTAACGCAAAAACATTGTCGTAGTTTTACCATTACAGAAATTGGTAGAATTTTTCAAAAAGACAGAACAAGTATTCATTACAGCGTAGATAAAATTAAAGATCTAATGTTGGGAGACTTAGAACTAGCCGAGCGAATAGAAGTAATTGAAGAGAATTTACATTCTTGGATTTTAAGGCGTCAAAATGTAAATTTGGAGGCGGTTTATGAGTAAAAAAGCAAAAGCGCTTGAACTAGATGACATACTTCCAACAAGAGAAAGAGGGCAACATAGCCCAATAGACGAAATAGCTTTTAAACCTAAAAGCGGAAAAGCGGTGCAAACAGTACTTCGCGTCAGACACGAACATGTATTAGACATTATGTTTCATAGAACATTGATTACAGACAGGCAGTTAGAAGCAGGAAACCTTTTTAGACAGCATTATTATCGTGCATCAAATCAAAGCAGAATTATTTCACGATATGGACAAGCAAGTGGTGTAGCTGGTGGTGTAGACGAAGAAGTTATAAGTCGAGAGCAAATAAACATTATTTTAGCGCGTCTAAATTTAAAACAAAAAAGTCTTATGATAGGCGTGTGTGGCCATAACGAGTTTGCTGGCACATGGGCGAAACAAAAAAATTGGTCTGCTACAAAACAAAGTCCGATAAGTATGCTTAGGGAAGCGTTAACCGAGGCCGCAGATGTATGGAAATTATAGAGCAAACAAAGATGGTGTTGAAAACAGTACCGACCGATCTAACGAACTCATAATAGCTTCACTTTTAGAGCACTTGTGGCAGTGCAAAATGGAAAAGCAGCCGAAATTTTCGACATTCGATTTTATGGCACTTAAAGGCGATGTTGGGAGTTTTAAAGATCGTCAGATTAAAGCTTTCGTTGAAATACGATGTCTTAATAATCGCTTAAAACAATATCCATATATCTTCATAAATTTAAAAAAATTGATAGAAGCGCGGATGATAGAAGCAACCACCGATACTGCTTGTTTATACGTGGTGCAGTTCATCGATGTTTTAGCGTATTGTCGATTGAATAAAAAATTGGCGCTTATTAAAGGATGTCATGGTTGGAAACGTAGAACTGGGCCTAACGATAATGACGAACTTGGTTTAATACCTATTAAAGAATTTAAAATAATTACAGATCAAGCCACTGATGGCGTTGTTCATCAGACATCAACTCAAGCGCGTCAATGAGCGCTGTGTATCGTTTGTTTTCGCTTGATAGCATCTTACGCACATTAATCGCAGACACGCCTAGCCTATCGGCAAATTGCGCTTGTCGTATGCCTAAAGCGGAAAGCTTTCTTGTATATCCATCTGCGACCATATGATAACTAATATCAGTCAAAAAAAGAAAAAGCAATATATTATCGCTTTTGCTATTGAAAACCCGAAAAAAGATATTATATTACCTTTATTAGTAATATCAGGAACTTTTGGAGAATTGACTGATGGAAAATTTAACTAAAAAAGACGCTTACCAAACAATTACCGACCAAATAATAGCTGGCATGGAAACCTTGAAAGGTGACTGGAAAGCTAGCTGGGCTAAACGCGGTCTACCTATTAATGCACAAGGCGAAAGCTACAATGGTTTAAATATCATTGTTCTTTTCATGGCCGCGCACGTTAACGGATTTAACCATAATGAATGGGGAACCTATAACGCATGGAAGAAGCGCGGTGGCAATGTACGCAAAGGTCAGAAAGCTACAGCCAGAGTTATCCGCTGGGTGCAAATCAACGAAAAAGACGATGCTGGTGATGATACCGAAAAAAGCTTTATGATCCCAAAAGCGTATGCGGTTTTCAACATTGAGCAAATAGACGGTGTTGAACCTAGAAGCATTAAAATTAACAATGAGGTTCAAACTATTGATCGGTGCGAAAATTATTTTAACGCAACGCTAGCAAATGTTTATTGCGGTGGTGATCACGCTTTTTACGATCCCAAACGAGACGAAATTAGGATGCCGAAAATGTATTCATTTCGTAGCGCAGAGTCTTTCTACGCTGTGTTAGCACATGAAATTGTACACTGGACAGGCATAACGCACCGCTTAAATCGCTTCAATGCTACAGCATCTACACCGCGCACCGATTACGCTTACGAAGAATTGGTAGCAGAACTAGGGTCCGCATTTATTTGTGCAGACCTTGGAATTGTAGAAGACGAAACCCGCGGTGATCACATCGAATATATTGGGCATTGGGTCAAGCTTTTGAAAAGCGACCCGAAAGCAATATTCAACGCCTCACGCGAAGCCCGCAAAGCTAAAGAATTTTTAGACAAGACGGTTGCTGAGACGCTTGGTACAGCAAACATGAGGGCCGCATAATGAAACGCTGGATAGAAGATATAATTGGGGTGCTACTAATCTTGGTAGCACTTCCCACTTTGATGTTCTTTTTTGGTGTTGCTTTTGGAATAGCGCCATGATTGAACCAACATACAAACAACAACTGCACATTAACGCAAGGCGTAAAGCTTTAGAAGAAACAAAGCTTCTTATCGACCAATTAGAGCGACACTTGCTCGAGGCCGATAAGGACTTTGGTAACGTTACTTATAGCTTTGCTAATGCTTGGAGCGACTTGGCTAATATGAGGCAGTCGTTACTAGAAGAAGAAGAAGAGATTAATTGGGAAGATGTGGCATGATGAAAATAAACTGCAACTTTACAATGGAATTAAAGACCTCTGACGATTTTAAAAAGGTTATACAATACATGAAAGACATTGACGTTTACGACGATTATGTTACGCGCGATGGTCTTCTTACTCGATCGGCTATAAGAAAGTTCATTAAATCTGAGGCCGAAGACTGGATAAATTTTAGAATTTTTAATTAAAGCGCAAAACACAATATATAGTGCAAAAAGTGGGTTGACGTACAAAAAGTCGATTGTATACTTGAGTTCACTGTCAGTCGTGTGCCTAGCTGTCAATTCTCCAAAAATTGAATGTAACCACATCAAGCTAGGTCTTGACTGGCGGTGTCATGGTTCGACATTGCCATGTTTTACTTCTCCTGTTTAGTCGATAATGGGTTCTCCAAAAACGTAATTTATCGACGATTGGTTGTCGGCTGGTGCTAGATCCACTGCCAGCCGTCACCTTTTTTTTAGGATAGCTATGAAATTTGCAGATTATTTCCGAGAAATAAATATCGGTAGCGGAAGCGTATCAATGTGGAA
>MDSY01154993.1_pt1 | contig 12668 bp, 11 predicted proteins | sample 811131 | NCBI WGS metagenome assembly MDSY01 (sample SAMN05326643, study PRJNA326480) | marine metagenome | isolation source: seawater | place: Atlantic Ocean: South West | collected 2010
CACCCTGTCACGACCCCCATTTGTGCTGATCCCCGGCCGCACCTCCCAAACTCCTTTTTGTTTTGCAGGAGCCGGTTGAAGAGGGGGTGCAGATGCGCATCAATGAAGATGGCCTCCCAACTGGCGAATGCTTCGTCGGCTTCGCAAACGAGGAGGCCCTCAAGTCCGCGCTCGAGCGCAACCGCAAGGTGATGGGCCACCGCTTTGTGCAGGTCGAACGTATCTTCCCAGGAGAACTCGAGAAGGCGTGCGCCAACATGCGGCTCACCGACAAGATGCGCACCGCGCTGGGCTTGGCGCGGCCGGTGCCCACCCCTGTGGCACCCGCCGCTCCCATGGGCCTCCCCCCGGCCCCCGGGCCAGCAGCAAAAGCTGCACAGGCGGTCGCCTCGAGCGTCGGACCAAGGAGCGCCCCTCCCGCGGCGGGAGGACAAAACGCGCGGGGACGTGGCGTCGGCGTCGGGGATGGGGGGAGCTCGAGCGGCAACGTTGTGATCAAGATGCGAGGCCTCCCCTACTCCGCCACCGAGCCCGAGATTGCGCAGTTCTTCAGCGGCCTACGCATCGCCCCCGGGGGGGCCAGCATTGGGAGGGACGCGAACGGACGCGCGAGCGGCGAGGTTATTGTTTTTCGCCCACCGCACCCATTTCTCCCATATGTCGCACCCCACTTTTCCCATATCTCACCTTTTCTTCTTGTTTTTCCGAGGCCCACGTTGAGTTCTGCTCCGAGGCTGACGCACAGGCGGCGATGCTCCTCCACCGTCAGCGGATCGGCAACAGGTACATTGAGCTCTTCCGTACCAAGCAACTCCCAAGCGCCTCGCGCCGTGCCGTGAGCGCGGAGGCTGGTGGAGCCGCGAGTGACACGCTCAGGCTTCGTGGTATGCCTTTCCACTCGACCGATGCGGACGTGAATGCTTTCTTCAAGGGGTACTCGATCGCGCAGGGCGGTATCAAGCTCGGGCCCCAGGGCGGACACGGCTCCGTTCGCTTCACCACCGCTGAGGAGGCACGGCGCGCACTCGTCAACCTCAACCACAGCTACATGGGCAACCGTTACATTGAGCTCTTCGTCGCCTAAAACAGCCTCGGGCTGGGGCGGGCTGGGGCGGGTTGCAAGTGAGGTCATGCAGAGTGAGGTCATGCGGCCAAAGTGCAGGCCATGGGTTTCCCTCTCAGCTCTCCTGGTTTCAGTCGCACGCGCGCGCTCTCAAGGACTGCAGCCTCGGGGGGGCCAAGAGCGACACATTTGTGGGTGGGCGAGGTGGCAACAGATGCAAGTGTGCAGGACCACACCATCTCATAGAGGGGGGTTTGTTAGAAGAGATGCTTCGGCAAGTATGCATCGGGGCATGTTTCCGAGGGGCGGCCGAATTTTCTGCCGTGATCTCGCAAATGCATTCATTACGAATGCATCGGGTAGTTCCATCAAGAGGACTAAACTTGGGACTTGGTTTTCGTGTGGCACGCGCCTCCGCGTCCCGAGCAGGCTGGCTTGCGCGTGTGAGGCTATGTGCTCTCAAGGAGCCCACTTGGCATCAAGTCACTTGAGGCCGAGTGCTGCAGTGCACGGACAATGATGGCATATGAGATTGTTTGTGAGTCTAACCCGTGGCGCGACCATTATTTGTCGGTGATTGCACACAGACATATATGTTCTATGTTGCACCATCGTAGAGAGAGAGCAAAGGCGCGCGCTGCAACAGACAATTTACTATAGTACCGTGGACCTGGTCGTCCGTGGACTCTGCATCATGATCATAGTCATAGTGGGCAATCGCAATGCGTAGAGGTCTTGACCTCGGTTGTAATTTTTTTTTCACCAACCAGCAGAGAGCAGAAGCAATATGTTATAGCATCACCATCACAGCCGCGCTACAAGCTTCTCCAAATGGTGGCGCCCTTGCTTTGCTGCGCTGCGGTGGGGCTCCTCGCCGGCGGCCCTGTGCCGGCTCCGATTCGCAGCGCTGCGGTGCGCTGCAGGTCGGCAGTGCTCATCGCAGCCGATGACCAGCCTTCCGCCGAAGGCGGCCCGCTCACCGACATGGACGCTCTGAGGCTGAGGATCGCAAAGATCCAACAGGATGGGATCGCGACGCCCAAGCAGAAGCTCTTCGAGATTGCCACGGAGAAGTCGCCTGGGCTGGTGCTCCGCGAGTTCTTCTCGAGCGCATCCCCCGCCGTCGCCACCGCCATGCAGGACGCCGCCGTCTCCCTCCTGGGCGCTCTACCGATGAGCGTCCAATTCGACACACAGGTCTCGACCACCGGTGATAAGCTGGCGGCGCTCATGCTGCAGCTGCAGATGACGGGATACATGCTCCGGAATGCCGAGTATGTGCTCGCACTCCGCCAGGTTCTCGGCATCCGCACGCAGTCCGTCCGCGAGTTCCGCGACGCGTTCGATCGAATCGACAAGAACGGCGACGGCCTCCTCGCCTACTCAGAGGTGGAGGAGCTGCTGCGGGGGGTGTATGGCGACGACCCTCCGCCCTTCGAGGTGGACTCCTTCATGCAGCTCGTCGACACCGACCGCGACGGACGCATCACCTGGGAAGATTTCGTCACCGCCCTCGGCGGCGACCCAAAGAAGAGCCCGCCACAGGAATTTATTTCGCCCACCGCACCCATTTCTCCCATATGTCGCACCCCACCTTTCCCATATCTCACCTTTTATTCCTGTGTTCCAGGCGCTCCTCTCTCTCCCAGCAGCCGATCTGGTGGTGCCCGAGCCATCGGTCTCTGGCACGGTGACGGTGATGCTCGAGGAGGGCAAGGAGATGCAGATTGATGCCGCAGAGTACCTCAGCGAGCTCAAGGCCGAGGCGCTCGCGCTGCGCTCCGAGCTGGAGAAGGTGCAACGGCAGGCAGCGCAACAACAAGAGGCGGCGTCTGTTGCGGCGTCTGATTCGCTCTCGGCCTACGTGTCGCAGCTGCCGGCGGCGCAGCAGAAGGTGCTCACAGACGGCATCTCGGGTGACGTGGTCGAGGCCATGAAACAAGTCGTCAAGTACATCCTTAAGATGCCAGAAGAACTCGGAATGGACGAGACTGTCTCGCTCGATCAAGTCAAGCTCCAGCAGCTCTGCCTCTACCAGCTTGTGCTCGGATACCGACTTCGTGAAGCGGAAGCAAAGGGAGAGGCACAGGCGCGTATTGGATAGGCTCATGAACGGCATTGAGCGGGGCAGGTGTGCGCGTACATTAGATTGAGATATATGTACCATTATAGGATTATGATTAGCAGCATGAGCGCATATTTACGTGCTGATTTTGATTACAATTCTAATTGTAATTCTATTTCAGTTAGAGTTATTGACCTCTAGGATTACACGTATATATCGCATATATGCGATATAACATATATGATTTATATAGTAGCGCTGATTCAGTACAAGTCACATGACCATGTAGTACTGGTTGAACGGGTTGCTCACGAACTACAAGTAGTAGCCACTGCAATCACTTCGACTTCCGGACACCGAACTCAATAGACGAATCACATGCTGCTGATGCTCGTTAGCATCCTGTGCGTCGCATGCTGCATAAAATAACACGTCATCTCCTCGAATTCGAAATTCTCGTCTCTCGAGTCTCGTTGGTCATGTATCACTTCGAACAATACCATATGTATATCCATATATGTACAATTGTGGGAGCTTCTTAGGGCGCGTGCGCATCGTGTTTAGCGGCATCGGCGGCCTGCGGCTCGGCAGGAGTTGGTTCGGGCACAGGCGCTGATTCGGGCGCTGGCGCTAGTGAGGGTGCTTCCGCCGACTGCGGCTGCAGCGCTGGCGGCAGAGATGCGGTGGCATCCACTGGGCTCAAAGAAGGAGAATCCATGGCGCCACCCGGATCACTCGTCACCTCCTTCGTCACCTCCTTCGTCACCTCCTTCGACACCTCCTTCGTCACCTCCTTCGTCACCTCCTCCGTCGCCGCCTTCGTCACCTGCTCCGTCGCCTGCTCCGTCGCCTGCTCCGCCACCTGCTCCGCCGTCTCCACAGCCATCTCCTCCGCCACCCCCTCGGCCACCCCCTCGGCCACCCCCTCGGCCACCCCCTCGGCCACCCCCTCGGCCACCCCCTCTTTCACCGCCCCCGCCGGCTGCTCTGTCACAGCATCTGTCGCCGAGGCCACAGCATCCCCAACAGCCTCGCCAAGAGCCTCACCCAACTGAGAGGCGAACCCGAAAAAGCTCTGTGCTATAGGTGCCGCCTTGGCGAGGGCGACACCTACACCGGCGCCAGCGGTGCTCAAACCGGCATTCATACCAGCCTGTAGCTCCGCCGAGACTTCGGCGAACGTGTCTGCGACAATTTCCCCCGCGGTGGGAGGAGGCGACATGTCTCCACCGCCGAAGGCGACGGGCACGGGATCCGCGCTCGCCGATGGCGGTGGTGTGGGTCCTCTTGGCGGCAGCGGATCGCCGCCGTTGTGCACCAGCAGCTGTTCGCAGAGGAGGGCCCCCTTGGCGCGCGAGGCCTCGAGGCAGCTGGTACCATCCTGCGAATAAAGTGGATCGGCACCCGCCGCGAGGAGCTGGAGCGCCAAGAGCGGCGTGTCGGCGGTGCACGCGCTCCATAGCGCGCCGCCAAGCGCCGCCGCAAGCGCCTCAGGGTCCATCGCCGTCGCAGGCTCCTCCATTGCAGGAACGAGCGCCGATGGCTGCCGGGTGAACTCTCGTAGCTCGTACTTGAGTCGGATGAAGACCTCTCGATGCTCGCGTGGCCCCGGGCCCGTTGGGCCATCTGAGGGCACTGGCCGGCGCACCGTTGTCGGCACCAGCGCCTCCCACACCGCGTTGGGGCCGAGATGGCCGCGCGCATCGGCGTCTGCGACGCCCTCGGCTGGTGGCAGTGCCGCCTGTTGAAGTGCCAGGAGAGCGCGGAGGAGCGGCGCATCGATCGCATCAAGCATGAGCGAGCGCATCTTGCTCACGTGCGAGCCCATCGCCCTGTGGCATCCCGCGCACTCTAGGCAGACGAGCACGCCCAGGTTGGACGAGACCCACTCGGCATTCTTTGCGCCGCAGTCGGCACAGGGCGCGTTCAGTGCACGGAGCGCCTCGAGGGCCTCCGGCCGCTCATCGGCCGCACCCCCCTCGCCCTGGCGCACTGCCGCGGCCTCGGCGCCGCCAGAGGATGCGCCATACGGCGCGCCGTAGGGTCCACCGGTGCCGTACGCGGCCGAGATGGCCATCTGGATGTGTTCGTGCCACACCTGCATGCTCCGTTCGGTAAGCGCCTGGAGCGAGAAGTGCTCGCGCGGCGTGCGGAGGCTGAGGTAGCAGCGGGAGCCGTTGCGCACTGGCTTGACTGAGCAGAGCACGAGAGAAATCTCCGCGATCGCCTTCTCCCGCCAACGGCCCTCAGCGGAGGAGCCCAGCCTGTAGATGCTGAAGACGCCGTCGGCGGCGACGCACCAGCAGCGCTTCCACTGTCGGAGCAGACCGATTTGCGTGAAGAGCACGCCTTGCTTGCGAGTTGACGAGGGCGGCGGCGGATCGCCATCAGCCGACAGGTGCGGCACGACCGCCGCCCTCACAAGCTCGGCGGGGATGGCCCCTGTTGCCGCCATCTGCTCGCATCTGACAAACTCACAGAGTTCCGTCACCCGAGCACCTTTCCGCTTCATCAGCGCCACCTTGTGTTTGAGCGGTTCGAAAGCGGCCTCAGTCTGGTTCTGGAGGTGGCGTAGCGGCTCCTCCTCCCTCGAGAGCAGCGCAACCTGCTGGTGCGCGTGCGAGAAGTGCGTGTAGAAAAAGTCGCAGAGCGCCTTGTTTAACTGGAGCGAAGAGAGATCAGATGATTCGATCAGCCGCGACTCGAGCACATGACGGCTCTTGAGCAAGCCCTCCTGCTGGCGGAGGACGCGGAGCTGCGCGTCATGCAGCGCGCCCCTCGAGCCACCGCGAGATGAAGAGACGCCCTCGCCATCCTTACCGTCCTCCTCGCCAGAGAGCTGCGAAGCTGGCAGCTGCGGCGGCGACGGCGGCATCGGCGGCTTCTCGAATTTCTCTGGGTCCTGACTTCTCTGGGTCTCTGGGTCCTCGTCGCGTGCGGAGGGTTCGCCTCCCATGTGCTGATTGATGCTGCGGCTGATTGCGCCGACGCCCAGCTTGAACCCGGCCCCAAGCCGCGAACCCATCTGCGACATTGCCGCAGATCCCATCTTGATGCCCGCCTTTGCAGTCGTCTTGGCGTGCGCCTTTGCGGCGACTGCTGAAGAGGATCCTTCTCCCTCGAGGGCCAAGTACTCGGCGAGCGCCTCATAGAAGTCATGGGAGAGTGAGCCAAAAGCCTGTGACAGCTTCGGACACCCGCCCAGACCGCGCGGGTCGTCGACGAGCGCCTGCAGCGGCGCGACCAGCAGGTTGGAGATTTGCTCGTGGAGCTTGTCTTCGATGAGAGAGACTTGCGAGAGCATCTCAGAGACGCCATCGGCGTGCACGCCGTTGTCGGCGGCGGCGGAGGTGAGGGCCCCATGCAGGGCACTGCGTGCCGCAGACTGCGCCTCCACCGTCTTCAGGTATTCCGCCGAGAGGCTCAGCAGCGTGAGCACTTTGTTGTGGGTCGCAGCGCCGGACGACTCGGCTGCACGGAGCGACTCGCGGTAGTGGGGCGTGTCGGATTCTACAGTGGCCTCCCACGTCTCGAGCAGGCCCACCGTGCCAGCGCCCGCGCCCACTTCGGTGGCGGGGGTCGCCATCTTGGAACAGCCCGCGCACTGAGAAGGCAAGCGGCCGATGAACCAGTCACTTGAAAATTAGAAGGATAAGGGTGAAGTTTCAAGTTAATCGGGAACCCTACCTCGGGGTTTTCGCGACCACATGCCGAAGACGCTGCTAGCAGTAGTGCTCATCTGCCTCGGCTGCGCCCAAGCGTGGCTGGCGGCGGCGCCTTGCGTTGATGCGACGCGTCTCCGACGAGCTCCCGTCGCGCCGCCGCTCATGCTTGCCAAGAAGAAGAAGGGCGATGGCAGCAGCCGCCGCGCCAAGCGGAAAGAGGCAGAGCAGCCTGCCGCGGGTGCCGTGCCCGACACGCCGCTCGTGCTCGCGGAGTTTGCCGAGGAGACGGGGCCCGGGGGTCAGTTTGCCATGGACACCGCGCCGCTCAGCGCAACGCAGCAGGGGGAACTTCAACTCGTCGACGAGGAACCGATGCCGCAGCTTGAACCGATGCCACAGCTTGACATGAGCATCAGCGTGGACGACGAGCCCAAGCTGAAGCTGCCCTCCTTTGACGGCTACGTGCGATCAGGTACCCCCCGGGAACTCTCGCCTCTCACTCACTTCTTCACCCACTCATCACCCCAGCATTCGTCTCGCACACACAAAAAAAGCTCACCGCTCCAGAGCCATCTTCTTGGGCAGGCGTCAAGAAAGCGCCGCCGCCGGAACCGGAGGGGTTCGTGAGCAAGCTTCCTGGGATCAACCCGGGAGTCAACAAGTACGCGCTCGAGGCCGAGAAGGAAGAGAAGCCCTTCGTCGAGAAGGTCGTCTTCGGACTCACATGGGTGCGCCCTCCCCGCTCGGCCCCCACGCCTGTTGGAAACCGCTCGGCCATGTCAAACGGAGCGGACAGTTGAGGCTTGCGCTTGTTTGCACAGGCGGGATTGGGATTCCTGGTCTTTGTCGAGATCTTCATCCACACGCCCGCCTTCGAACAAATTAAGCCCTCGGTGCAGCGCTTTCTCGAAGGCAACTAGCGCAGCTGGACAGTTTCAGTTTGAATTCAATTATTATTATCAATTATGATCGGTTCCTAAGCTTGAAATATTTTATAAACTATTTCTAATCCAAAACTATTTCGAATCCTAATGCAATATATGTGTGTGTCTGTGTGTATTCTATATATACATTAACATTGTTGATTGTATATCTTAATTTTCATTACTGCTAGGCTTAGGCTAATAGCGTACACCATGTACCCATTTTGGCCTTAAGTCCAAGTTCATACAAGTAGCTGTTGATGCCGCGCTTACTTCGTGGGCGTCTTCGGGGTGATGATGCCCTTGACCTTGGGCACCGAGTCCATGATCTGCGCGGGGACAGATATGCATCGGCTCAGCTCATGCATATTGCACAGGCGCTGCTATGCTCAGGCAACGCTTCAGTGGGCGTGGCATCATCACGGGTGCTGAGAGTGTCGTGTGTGAGTGTGTGCGTAGCATGCTTGAATGGGTGGCCGCCTCACCCCCTTGGGAGACCAGAAAGAGCTCGCGTCACGGATGGACTCCCACTCAGGGCGGCCGCCAGACTTCTTCGGGGCAGGGACGAGGCCAGGGCCGGTGAGGCCGGGCACAACGGCAGAAGCGGCGGCCGGCATGGCCGCGGCACCAATCAGCAGGCCAGCAAGCATCTCGCGGCGCGAGCTGCTCCCCTCGGCCTTCATCGTGAGGCCAGAGGCGGCAGAGGCGCGCAGCGGGGAGACCGGGGCCACGAAGGCCGAGCAGCTGGCCACGAGGGCGAAGAGGACAGCGACGACCTGCAGAGGAAGGCATCCCTGAATCAACAACTCTGCCTGACAGACGAGAGCACGCCAACAGACGAGAGCACACCAAGATGGCTGCGTGCGGAGTGCACGCGGCGTCAGGCTGCAGGGCCTTGCGAACCTGCATTGTTCTTCTCGGGGTGCTTGTCTGCGGTCAATTATTATCGTCCAAGTACATTAAGCCCCCCGTTGTATTATACATACATAAATGCTTTCTTAAACTCGACAAGACGACAAAGAGGCCCACTTACACTTAAGAGGCCCACTGACACTGACGCCCATTGCCAATTAGCTTACACAACGCGAGGCATCATGCTCCGAGGGCAGCTTCACGACTCGGCCTGGGGCCTGCGCGACACGGGTCGCAGGTTTGCATGAGGTCGATGCGTCGATTGCTGAGCCAGATTTGTGTGGTCGCGTTGGCAGTGCTGTGCAGGGCTCAGCGGCTCACACGACACAGGTCTTTGAACGGCGGCTGATTCTCAACGCATCTCTTGTATCAAACGGATCAGAAATCAGAATGGATGAGTAGCATGCTTGAGGCAGAGGCCGGCTCGCCCGGAGGTGTGCTCTTGTTCGAACGGATCGGAATGGATTAGCATGCTTGAGGGCGACGCATCGGCCCAGGGGGCCTCCGTCCCACAAGACGAGGTTTGTCCTCATTTCCGCGCTTCGAGAGCTCCAAACATGAGGGGGGGTCACTTTTAGCAGGAGGGCACTCAATGCAAGGGTGGCACTATGCATCCACGAGAGTTGGGGCCACTGCGGCAGTGGGACAGGCCGACGCACACACACACGCATCGGATGTGTACTCGAGTGACTCGACTCTCGGCTCTCGAGTATGTGCATGGCAAAAGTTTCAGAGCGGTCTCTCATTTCTCTCTCATTTCTCTCTCGGCGCACCTTGGCGTTGGTGATCTTGACGCCCCCCCAGGCTCCGTTGATCATCTCCTCGGGCACGACACCTCTCCCGAGCGGGAACCACCATTTGTAGAGAAGGAGATTCGCTGCAACATACCGTATGCGCATCTCGAGCGATAATGGCAGCTGCTCCAGCTCGAGTGGGGGCAGCCGCTGTGCCGTCTGGAGCGCGGTGCATTCGCTCTCCCTGAGTCGAAGTGTGGCGGTCAACGAGACTCTGGGCGGCAGCTTCGCGTGGTCGGCGCACTGACCCCCCCAGTGCACAAGCGAGCCGTGCCACCCGAGCGTGCTCCCAGCTGCGCACGGCGCGAGCGCAACCGTCGCTGCGAGCTCAAAGTGGAGACGGCGGCTGCGCTGTTCGTAGGGCGAGAGGTGATGCGGGTGCTCGGGTGATCTGAAGAGTGCATCGGCAGACTTGGGGAGCACATGCATACATCCGTTATCTGCCGCCACATCCGTAAGCGGGCACCAGATAGAGAGCATCGTCGCGCGGCCCTCCGCGTCCAAGCACTCGCGTGTCGAGTGGTCCCGATGCGGCAGCCCGAATTGGCCGCCCACCTCGGCATATCGCTTCAGCTCGACGCCCGCCTCCCCATCTGCCGCCTCCGCATCTGCTGCGGCGGCGCGCTCGGCGCCCGATCTGAGGGCGTGTGCGTGGAAGGAGGCCTCAAGGACGAGCTCGGATGCGGGCGCACCCAGCAGTGTTGCAGAGAGGAGCCAGCTCTGTTGGAGCACCTCCCACGCTTCATCGTACATGAAGATGAATGCTGGGGCGAAGCCCTGCTCGCGGAGGCGCTGCGTCATACGCGCGAGCCGGCCGTCAGAGGCGGCGGCGGGATGGAGAGCGGGTCCGCTCACAAAATAGCCGCGCTGCTCGAGGGAGCAGCGAAGAGAGCGATCGTCCGAATCGCTGAGGGTATGGGGCGCCTCAGCTTGCAGCGTGTCAGCTTGCAGCGCGTCGGCTTGCAGCGTGTCAGCTTGCAGCAAGTGAGCTTGCAGCGTGTCGGCTTGCAGCGTGTCGGCTTGCAGCGTGTCGGCTTGCTGTATACTAGGGTCTGCCAAAGTAGCATCGGCAGCTCCATCCTCGTGAAGCGGATCTGCGCAGACGTGGAGGCCTTCCTCGGCACCTAGGTTGCGCCAGAAGGAGACCTCGAGCAGCGTCGGCGCTGTCGCGCAGCACCCGTCCGCCATCTGCTCCAGCAGGCGCTGCATGCGTTCGCGCGCGCTCTCTGGCGCGCCATTCGCGCCGTTCGTCGCATGCACATCGGCTGGTTGGAATGTGTCGACTCCATCGTCGTCGTCGCTGCTGCTGTACACCGGTAGAGGCATCACCACCTCGTCCTCCTCGTCGAACCCCGCACGCCGCCGCTCTTCGGCTTCCATCGTGGACGGAGCCTCGTGAGGAAGTTCAAGTCGAAGGGCGAAGGGGCTGCTATTTCGTGGGGGGGGGGCTGAATCTTCTGCTTGTTTTCAGCAAAGCCCCTGAGGGGCAGCCGCGAGCGATGGAGCACATGTCGGCGGCGCAGCGTGCGTTGGCGCAGCGTACGGCGCAGCTTGCGGCGAACAACTTCCTCTCGCAGCTCCAGCCCCCCAAGCCGCCACCGCCACCGCCACCGCCAGGTTCCCACCAACAGCGAGGCTGCGGCCCTCCGCCAGCCTACGGCGGTGGTCGGCCTCAAGGTTACGGCGGTGCACAGTGTGCGGTGGCGCCGCCATATGGGCAGGGAGGGTACTCCGCGCCTCCCATGCCCCCCCGCTCCCACGCGCCCGGTGGCGTCGCTCCCCCTCCCCCACCGCCGGGCGCCTCTACTCATATCGCGCGACCGGCAGCGTGCGGGAGCAGCGGTCGCGGGAACGCTCCGAGCGGGAACGCTCCGAGCATGCAGAGAGGTCGATCGAAGGAGGATGAGGATCGGCGGCGCAAGGAGGAGGAGGCCCGCCGCAAGCGATCAGCCGAGAGGGAGCGCCTGCGGCAGAAGAAGCTGGATGTGCTTCCGGAGGGATCCGCCGAGAATCTCGTCAAGATGAGCGATGCTGGTGAGCTGCTGATCCCGTGGCAGTTTGAGAACACGCTGCCGGAGATCCCTTCGGAGCCCAAACTCCTCCACGTCCCCCTCAACGTCGACCGCCTCGTCCAGTACCGCTACGACTCGGAGATCGAGGTGGAGTCTCCCTACCGTATGTCTGTCGACCGCGATCTCGGCATCAAGATTGATCTGGTGGATCCGAGCGTCTACACGCGTGCGCCTGGCGCGACGCTGGACCCGGCGGACGAAGAGCTCCTCAGGATGGCCGAGGCCACCGAGCGCTCCACCAGCGCTGCCATCGTACGCAGTAAGAGAGCCGAGGTGACGTGGCTGAGGAAGACGCCTCTCATCGGAAACAACCTCTACGACCAGGTGCATAAGCACGATCCGAAGGAGCACGTGGAGCGGGTGGGGCATGTGGCCAAGCTGCAGAACTCCACCGCCGTCAGCGCCCGCGAGAGGTCCCTCGCCGACTTCCAGGACGCCATCGAGAAGCAGTTCGAGGAGGCGGCGCAGCTGGTGCCCGGTAAGGTGACGCACCCCACCAAGCCCCACCTGGTGGCGGTGGCGGTGCTTCCGATCCTCCCGGACGAGGCGTGCTGGGGGAACAACTACACGATGATGCAGTTCGACGTCAACCCCGCACTCGCACAGATCGACGACGCCAAACCCACGCATAGCCGCGCGCGACTCGAGCGCGCGGTCGTCAAGGGGCACGCAACGGGAGGCCGCGATGGGCAGCCGAAGCAGGAGTATGTCTCTTACCTGCTTCCGAAGGAGGAGGGGGCTGAGGAGGGGGCTGAGGAGGGGGCTGAGGACGGAGTGACCCAGACCGAGCCTACACATATGGAATGGGTGCGCGAATACGCCTTCGAGGCCAAACCGAGGAGGGAGGGACAACCGGAGTACGTGTTTGCGATTGACGACGAGGCCGTTCTCTACAATACCATCGACTCGACGCTGCACTTGACGAGAAAGAGCTTCCGCCCAGTAGCCACGAGGCCGAGCAAAATCACCCTCAAACGGCGCCAACCAGATGAGAGTGAGGTCGCCGAACAGAAGAAGAGACGACAGAGGCTCGGCACGCAAATGCAGCTGCTCGAGGATAAGTCATAGGCCCTATGACTTATGAGATAGGGTCGGATTGAGTGGGCAGGATTGAGTGGGCAGGATTGAGTGGGCAGGATTGAGTGGGCAGGATTGAGTGGGCAGGATTGAGTGG